>FTKT01003180.1_pt1 | contig 22147 bp, 31 predicted proteins | sample 1658271 | NCBI WGS metagenome assembly FTKT01 (sample SAMEA3914811, study PRJEB12502) | metagenome | biome: forest; material: soil | place: Canada | collected 2011-08-04 | depth 0.3 m | reverse complement strand
GCGCTATGCGATTTCGCGATGGAATGAGTTCTCTACGCCGCCCCATGCGCGCCTCGTTTTGACCCACCGATCAGCGCCTGGCGGCAGCCGATGTCGCGAGCTCTTCAATCTCATCGCTGACCCGCGCGAGCAAGGCTGTTGACTCCGTGATCGAAAGTGTTCGGCAGTAGCTCAGCGTCAGCAAGGTCAGCGGATGCACTTGCATCGTCGCTGCCAGGGAATCCACCTTCACGATCGTCGGCTGCCTCACGCCTCGCTCGAGCTCACTGACGTAGGTGCGGCTTGAAACGGTGTCGAATTCTTCTTGCGCCATGCCGCGAGCTCGCCGTACCCAACGAAGAGCTTTGCCGATGACCGAATGCGCCGTTTTCATAACGTGAGCCAGATTTCCCAACGATGAGCGCAATAACACTACAAGGTATAGCGTGCATTTTCATAGGCGCGGTTGAGGGAAAAAAGAGCCTTGCGCCACGGCGGTGAGCCGTCACCGTCCGACCCCTTCGCCGCCTATCGCTCGAACAATCTGCACATGGGTGTCGTCGTGAGCAACAATTCACCGTGTGCGACTCGAGCATCGGGACGGCGCCATTGCCGTTTAAAGCTCTTTCTGCGTCGATCTGACCGAAACCAAGACATGACAGCGACAAGCCACCCGTTGACCGCGATCACGCTCTCCGAAGATGAGGAGAAGGAGGTCACGCAGCTATACGAAGAGCGCGCAGACCACCTTGAACTGGAGACGATCAAGAACAACACCGTGCTGAGCGGCGAATCGGACGGCTGGCTGCAGGCCCTCACCGGAACCGGCGCCAAGCTTTTGGTCGGGCCGCGGGGCTGTGGCAAGACCCACCTGATGCGCTTCGCCTTCACGGAATGCGTGAAAGACCCGTTGGCCGCGTTTGCGGTCTACACGAACCTCAATCGCTACTACCGGCTCGAGCCGCTGCTGTGTAGAAATCGGAGACCAAGACTCCGTCGATCAGATACGCGCAGTTCGGATCTTCGGACGGATCGCAAGCTTCGACAAGGTATTCGAACTTGCCGACGCCGTCTTGGACTTCGTTGTCGATGATCGCGACCGCACTCGAAGCGACCAGACGGTTGCCACTGGGGTCGACCATCATTTCGACAACTTCGTGGCTTGCCCCCAAAGACCAAGTGTTGCCTGCCTTGACCATGGCGTACGGCTGACCATGATCGGTCAAATGAAATCCGGCCATGCTGTCGTCAAGCTCGTCGACGATATAGACCGGCCAGACACCGGGCACCAGGTCTTGTTCGGACTCGATTGCAGAGACGGTACCAACCACTCCCCACACCGGAAAAACATCTCAGGTCACCTGGACGTTGATCGCACTGGCGACGCGAACGAGTGATGGAAAGTCCACCGAAGTCGACTGCGAAATCAACCCGATTCGTATTGGCAACATGTCTGGCGCTCCTGGTTGTCTCGGATGGATTTGCGAAGCAGAGCTCTCAGGAGTACCGCTTCTTCATCGTTGATCGGCAACGTCAGCGATCTAACGGCTGTCGTGCGGCCTGCAGTCGAGGACGCTGGTACTGAAGGGACTCTGAAATGCAGGCTGCAAATTCAGACTAACTGCACTTTGCGTCGATTCGATGACGCTCAAGTTGGATGTTCGGATTGGTTCGAAATGGCCCTGCAGGCCAAAGATGCGGAGTCTGCGTTCGGGACTCGGTATTGCCATCCCCAAGTCAACTTGTCGGGATTGACGCGCCATTCTCGTTTCCGCGCGCGCAAGGCGCTCCGCCATCCGCCGCGGCAGGGCTGATTCCTCCCAGGTGTGATGCAGCAAGTCGTGTCGCGGTCGCGGGTAGGCCAGCCCCCTAGACCGTCATCGGACACTAACGTCGAATTGCGTGACGATGGCAGCTTCGGATCACGCCCGCCCCGCTGATGTCACTAAGGACACACGAGCAGGATCGACCGATGCGGGGGGAGCGCGCCGGACAAAAGGAGAAGCCCAGCAGATTTCGAGCCTGGACGTTGAAACCGCGCTTCTTGGGAAGGCATGAGGACAGGCCGCACAGGCTATAGCCACCGGCGTCCTCGCACGCGAGGAGAACCAATCTTGAAACACTCTCAAGTAGTCACGCTGCTTGTTCCGGTACTGCTGGCCGGATGCGCCAACCTAGCAACCGTCGGCCGGGTAACCGAAATTCCGCCGGCCCCAAAGGGCGAAACTACACCCGCCTTCGCAGGTGGCATCGCCATCCACCTCGATGCAGCGCAGCGCCTTTTCTACCAGGTCGGCAATCACTTTTGCGCTGAACCGATGCCTGACGCGCTGCAGTCGTTGGCCTCGTCGAACGGCGTCGGCGCCGGCGCCGCCGACAAGGCCAGCGCGGCGATCTCGACGGCATTCAGCACAAATGCCGCCAGCATCGGCTTGCACACGCAGTCCACTACATTGATGCGCGATCAGTACTACCGGATCTGCGAGCTGGCCGCCAACACCAACATGACAGCAGCCCAGGTCGCTCAGCTGATGGAGCGCTCGCAGCGCTACACACTGGGTATTCTCGCGGTTGAGCAGTTGACCGGTGCCGTTGTCGCGCAGCAGGCGACGCTGACGGGTGATGCGATTTCGACGTCCGCGGCCAGCCTCGGTGTCACCCAGAGCGCGCTGAACAGTGCGCTCGCGGACCAGACCACGCGGAAAGCGGCTGCCGAAGCCGCGGCTGCCGCCGCGTCAGCGGCCGATACAAAGGCGAAGACAAGCACTGATGCTGTGACGAGTGCGCCTGCAGGCACGGCAGCCGCCGACCTGCAAAAGCTGAAGGATCAGCAGGCCGCAGACAAGGCCGCCGACAACAAAGCACATGCCGAGGCCGATGCGGCCGCCAAGGACTACCAGGATGCACAAGCGACCGTCGCAACTCTACGCGATAGCCTTGGAGCGGCAAAGGCAAATGCCAGTGCAGCCACAAACGGCGGTGCAGCACTGGCGCCGAGCGCCACCCACAGCAATATCGACAAGGACACTGCGAGTGTGATAGCAACTGCGACCAAGGACATTGTCGCGAGCCTAATGACCCGCGGCGACGTCGTCGACTCATGCATGGCCATGATGATGGACAAGGATGCGACAGCCTTCTTCAGCGCGCGGCCGGATCTCAAGAGCGTCTGCCAGTCGGCCATTCAGACCGCTGTGGCGAATGCTGCGAATGGAAAACCCATCCCATTCCATATGAAGGTGACACTGGACAAGGACACACTCGCGAAGCTCGGCAATAGCCAACCCGTCGACCTCGAGGCGGAGCAAATCGTCAAGTAGTCGCAATAAGACCGATCGTCGTGTAAACAAATGACCCTAAGGGAGAAGAGATGTCGCAAGACTACGAAGAGAAATCGAGGGAAGGGCCAGCCGATGTTTCTGGCAGGCGTAGGTCGCGTGTTCCATATGCAAGCGAGTGCGCTCCTCGTCTCGCCGAGGTTCTAACTCATTGGAAGGCACAAGCGCCAGAATCCGACGACGATTCCAAGCCGGTCGACACAATTGCAGAGCAGATTTTTGCGGCCTCTGACCGAAACTGCGCCGCAGTCATGGAGCGCGACTCAGGCTTGCCGTTGGTTGCAATGAACGATTGGAGCAACGTAGCGGTTGAGGGCGGCGGCACTGGAAATCATCCAGTGGTGTTCGCCTCTGGCAGCTACGAGCACGTACCTGGCACGACCGCCCAGCTGCATGCCGAAATGAAGCTCTTGGCTTACTGCGGGGAGAAGCACATTCCGATCGGCGCGCATATCGGCATTTCGAAGAGATGCTGTTTGCGTTGCGCAGTAGTTATGAAAATTTGCGGACATGGTGCCAAGCATCGCGGCTGTAGCGGCGGACTGTGGTCCGCGGGTTGGACGATCCCACCGTTTGTGAAGAGCTCTACTGCATTGCTGGAGGCGTTCTTGGGCGAAGAAGTCTACAAATGGTATCTCTCGCTCGGCGGAGATGACTTAATGACTGGTAATAACAACCGCGCAGACTTCCTATCCAAGATACAGACGCTAAAGGACTAGAAAACGACTCTGCAGCCTGAGCACTGACAGGAACTGAACTCGTGAATGCCAATCGGGCGCATAGTCGAAGCGAGGTTCCCCTCCAGAGACTTGATCTGAGCACAACATATAGCAGTCGCCGGTTTTCGGCGTGTCGACCGTGCGCTCGCGGGATCATTCCGCGAACGGGGAGTCAGTCGCTCGATCTGCTGGTCGACACAGCGCCGCCCGCTGCTGGATTCCGGAGCCAGAGCAGCGATCTCCAGGGGCCGCAGGTAGACCAGCGCTCTTGGAACTTGCGTCTCGCGTGGGCGACGCTCCCAACTTCCGTGACGCCGCGCTCGAAGGTGACCTTGTAGTCCGAGAACTCATCGGTCACGAGCCTGCCCTTCCAAGAGTGGTCACTGTCCCGGCCCAGGAACTCGCGCACGTTCTCGCCACTGTGCGTCTCGGCGAAGTTGAACACCACCACCTTCGTCGGGTTGAAGATCGCGGCTCGCAGTCTCGTTGGCTCGGATCATGTCTCGAGGCAGTTCAGCGACGCTGATCGACTTCGAGTGGATTCGTCCGAACCGTGAGTTCCGTCGCTCCCACAGTTCGGGCCCGCGTACTCGTTGTTGGCATATCTCGAACGAATTCGGCGATAGACCGTGCTAGGCCCCGGTCGGCCTTGTCACCTGATGCAGCCAACGCCCGCGCGATGTGCTCCCAGGAGTCCGCCGCCTGGGCTCGGGTCATTCGCACCCGGGCGCTAGACCTGGTACGCGAACGATCGCCGTCCGACCGCAGTCGCTTGTCCTCGCGTGCCTTGATGCGCCACAACGGCTCGTAGTTCTGGCTCAGTCCGCGTGTCGCCTGCTGCGTCGCCTCGGCATCGATGCCCCACTCGCGCAGCTTCTCGGCAAAGGTTTCCCGCCAACGCTGCAGATCGACCTTGCGGGGATTCAATCGCCTACCATGCCTGGACTCCGCACGTACGCTGATATGCACGTGTGGGTTGGCCTGGTGATCGTGCAACACCATCACAAACTTGTGATCGTTCAGCTCCAGCCGCGCAAACTCGCGCGCCGCGCGCTGCACGGCCAGAGGGTCGGTGCCGCGTGGCATCGACAGCATGATGTTGAATGCCTCGCGCCTCGGGCTCACGTCGGCGATCAGCGTGCCGCCGAAGCGCCAATCGTCGGCTAGCTCTCGCAGCACATCCTTGCCGTGCATCTGCTCGCCAAGCTCGTTCTCGATGACGAGCCGCCCGTTTTTGCTGATGTAGCGAAAATGTGCAACGATGGCCCTCATGCCCCGTCCGCCGCCGGTCACTTTGACCATGACCTGGGGCGCCCGGCGCACGACCGTCGCCTCGATACGAGCCCGGATGATCGCGGCTCGTTTCCGGGTGGAGTAGCCACTGAGTTTCGGCAGTGCGCGTGCATGCACGATCCTGTTGCCGGGATAGAAGAGCCGGTCGCCCCATTGGATGAGGACGCCGTCGACGTTCGGTGCTTGGCCCATGATCTGCCTCCCTTGTTAGCGCTGTACATTCTTCGGTTCAGTGCCCGAGCAAACGCGCGGACGCAGGTCACCCAAAATTCTCGACGTCAGCCTCAGGTGTGAAGCGACGGCGTTGTCCAGCCTGTCGAGCATCCCCTGGTAGTCCTGAGCGACGCGAAATGACCCATTGCGCAGCAGCGATGTCAGGCGCTGCAGACTTCGGCTGAAGCTTGATAGCTCCGCGCAGGAAACCGTCAACGCAGCGACATGGTCGTCACGGCGGTGCCCGCTCGCCACCACGGGGACGCCGGCGACCAGGTTGGCGACGTAGTCACCGGGATTCATGCCGGCTCGGCGTGCACCTTCCACGACAGCCGTGGCCTGCGCACAGGTCATGCGGAGTGACAGCCTGGCACGGCTTGCATCACGACGATGCATCTCATGCGAAGTCTGCGAAGCGCCCAGCGCTTCTGACTTGCCAAGTGCTTCCGCCAGGGCCGCCCGCACCCAGGCCGAAGGCAGCACCCCGGTCGCCTGCGCGCGCTCGCAGAGCGCGGCCTTCAGGCCCTGAAGATCGACGCTGATTCGATCGCGTGACGAGGGTGCCATACCCGAGCCTCCCGACATACGTGAGCTTGTCCGACATCGGCTCCAGCGTGCCTATCCTGCACTCAACTCGTATTCGATTTTTGACTCGAATCGACGCACAGGCGCCGCATGATTTGAGCCAAAAATCATCGCGCTGCTCTCCCCTGCTTGGCCCATCATGAATCCACTGAACAGAGACCACGCAGGCAGCGTCGGGCGCTGAATCCGCACCGCATCGATCGTCGCCTGCCCGAACAGGGAGCGCAGCATGCGAACAGAGAGCGACACCACGTCGACATCGACTGAACCGAGGCCGGATGCCCGCCGCACGCTACTGACCGCGACAGAGCTTGCGCCATTGGCCCCAATCCAACCGCCTGGACGGATCACGCGCAAGGCCCGCCACTACGTTCCGCAGATCGTCAGGCTGCGCGAACAGGGTTACACCCTGGAAGCGATCCAGCAGGCCCTGGCCGCCGTGGGTGTGGCCGTCAGCGTCAGCACCGTTCGCCGCGAAGCCACGCGGCCGATGCCATCGGCGGCCTGGTTCGGGCCCACCGCGCCGCTATCGCCGGCTCTCGCCCTTCCAACTGCGGCGCCTGCTGCCAACACCGCTGTCCCCGGCGCTTCGGTCAGCGTCGCCGGTGCCTCCAGCGGAAAGGAGGTCGCCGAGGCCTTCGCCCGCAGCAAGAGTGCCAACCCCCTCGTTCGAGCCAAGGAGCAATCGTCATGAAGATCGCCGTCATCAACTTCTCGGGCAACGTGGGCAAGTCCACTCTCGCCCGCCACCTGCTGGTCCCGCGTATCCCCGACGCCGAGTTAATCGCCATCGAAAGCGTCAACGCCGGCGAGGGGCCGTCGGCCATCCTGCGAGGCGACCAGTTCGCGGCGCTGCAGGAATACCTGCACTCCATTCCCAGCGCCGTGGTGGACATCGGCGCCAGCAGCGTCCAGGAATTCCTGCAACTGATGCAGGAGTACCGCGGCAGTCAGAAGGACTTCGACTGCTTCGTGGTGCCGTGCGTTCCACCGCAAAAGCAGCAACAAGACACCATCGCCACGCTGGTCGACCTGTCCGACCTGGGTGTGCCGCCGGAGCGGCTTCGGGTGGTGTTCAACATGATCGAGCCCAGGATCCCGGTCGAGCAGGCGTTCTACCTGGTGCGAGACTTCCTGGCCGAGCATCCGATCGCCGTCGCCAGTCCGACATGCCAGCTACGCAGGAACGAAATCTATGCGCGGATCCGCGGCAAGCAAGGCAAGGACGCCGACCTCGTCGTGCTCGCCCAGGACGACACCGACTATGTCCGGCTGATCGGTCAGGCTCCCGACTCGGCCGAGAAGATGGCCCTGGCGCAGCAGCTGGCCACCTGTCGCTTGGCCAGCAGTGTCGTTGCCCAGCTGGACGCATGCTTCGCCGGTCTCGACCTACCCAAGCCTCGGATCGATCAAATCGACTCCTCCGTCGGGGCGACGCCGTGAGCGACCCCGATACCTCGCGGGAGGCCTTCTTCCTCGAAGCGCTGGGCGGCATGGCCAGCCTGATCAACCGACTGGAGGCGATCGCTCCGGCGATGGATGAGAGCCAGCGCGCCTTGGTGCAGGCGAGCGCCAAGTTCTCGCGCCAGGCCACCGAACAGGGCGCAGCGTTCGACGGCCACATCGTCCAGTTCACCGCCAAGGTCAAGGAGCACGCTGTCAAGCACATCGCCCAACGTGCGGACGAGGTGACACGGCACGCGCTCGGCCTGCAGGTGCAGGCCATGGAGGAATCCGCGAGGGCCCTGTTCCTGAAGGAAGTCGGCCCGGAGCTCCGACAACTGTGTGAGCCGCTTCAGCGCCTGTACGCCGTGGTTCAGGAGAGTTCGAACCCCTGGAACGCCTGGCTGACCCATGCGGCGACGGCCACTTTCGCATCGCTCACGACCTGGGCGGTGACCAGCGGCGTCTTGAAGCCATGACAAAGATGCCGAGCGAGGCTGAGGGCTGGCTCCTGGCCGTCGCCGCGTCGTCCAGGACATCTTGCCTCGCGCTCGAGCTACGCGAAAATCGAAGTCTGCTCGATGCAACGTCTCAGTGGTAGTCGTCTTCGAGCTGATGCCGTACCGCGAGAATCAAGACGGTCGACGTGTCCTGGATCTCGAACAGCGCGACGTAGCCGGAGCTCCCGAACGGGATCAGCAACTCGCGCACGAAGGGGTCGCTGCCGGCCTTGCGGTAGATGAAGGGCGACCGCCGAAGGGTGTCGACCGCAGCGACGATGACCTGGTGCGCCTGTTCCGCCAGCGCCAGGTCCTCGATCGTGGTCGCGCGATCCAGCAGGTGTTCATACAGGCGCAGCAGGTCACTCCGGGCCGGCGCGCTGTAGCGAACCGTGAAGGTCACGGACGCGACTTCTTCTGAAGCGTCGCCCGCGCCGCGGCCAGCGTCTGCGCCAGCTCGGCGTGGACGTCGTCGGCATCGAAGGTGACGCCGGTGCGCCGCGTTTCGTCGCGCGCAGCCAGGCCGCGCGCCATGAATTCGGCCCGCGTGCGCCGGCGATCGATCGCTTCGCGCACCGACGTCTCGATCAAGCTGGACAAGGTCTCGCCCTCCTGGAGCACACTCTCTGCGGCGTCGCGCAGTTCAGGATCGACGCGCAGCGAAGGAAACGTAGCAGTCTTCATGATGGCGGGAAGTTGCGTTGCACTTGCAATGCATTCTACGCCATCCCTACCCATCGCGGCATTCGCCGGCTGGCTGGACAATGCGCATGGCGACTCAATCCGCTTGCGGCCAGCGAAGTCCCCAACGCGCGATGACGCTGTGCATCCGCGCGTCGCCGTCAGCGACCAGCGTGTGTAGGTCGGCGCGCGCCCAGCGCAAAGCATCGAGACAGCGCAACATGTCGTCGCCGATGTCGACGTCGACGGCACGCAGCTCGAAGGGATCGAGCGGGAAGGCCTGTCCGTTGTAGGTGGACGCCAGGAAGGCGGCCACCCGGCGGATCTGACCCGAACTCCGCTCCTCGGCCAGGGTCAGCAGGCGCGCGAAGGCGGCCGCGCCCGCCTCGGTCGCGCGATCCGCCCGCTGCCGGAGCGGGTCGAAGACGGCGGTATCGATTTCCGTGTGCATGTGTGGCTCCAACCGGTTGCACCCAGCCCGGCCGGCCCCATGATCGGGCCGGGCGGGCCGCGGACGGCGATGACTTTCCGCGGAAAGTCATCGCCCTGTGGTTCAGGCCTTGAGGCGGCGCATCTCCTCGGCCAGGATCCACAGCGCCCGATTCAGACTGACGCTCCGGTCGATGCTGCCCACGGGCCGCGTGGTCAGCCGCCGACCTTGCGCGCTCCGCCCGCTCTGGCCGCCCCGGATCACGTTCTCCTGCACGCGCTGGAAGGTCGACCACAGGCTGCGCCCGAGATCCTCCGGGCGCTGCGCCTGCGTCAGCTGCGTCGCGGTGACGGGCGCGGCGGGCTGGGCGCCGCGGTTTGACGTCGAGCCTTCGCCGAAACGCAGCGCCAGCGCGGCCGTCGCGAACGCCTGTTCCTCGTGCGACTCGAGCTGGATGCTCTTCATCGTCTCCGTGTGCTCGTCGACGATCTCGAAGTCCTCCAGCACGCGGAACGCACCTTCGATCACCTCGTTCTGGATGTTGCCCTTGTGGGGGATGCGGATGTCCTGGGCGATGTCGCCGACGACCATCCCGTTGCAACAGACGAAGCGGAACACGCCCGCGAGCATCTGGTACGAGCTCGCGCCGTCGTGGCTGTTGATCAGGATGATCTCGTTGGCCTCGGGGCGGGCCTGCTGCTGACCGGCATGGCGCATGCGGATCATGTGCTTGGTGAATTCGGCTTTGCCTTCGATGCGGCTGGTGCCCTGCGCGACCATGAAGGGCTCGAAGCCTTCGCGGCGCAAGCCGCGCAGCACGTCGATGGTCGGAATGTAGGTGTACCGGTCGGAGCGGCTCACGTGCTTGCCCCCCGCGAAGATGGACGGGGCGGCGGCGCGCATCTGGTCTTCGGCGAGCGGCTGCTCGGCGCGCAGGACGCGCGTGGTACGTTGGCCAAAGCGAGTGGCGAGGGTGGGGTACATGATGGTGTCCTTCAGGTTGGATGCCAGGAAGGGCGAGCACGTGCGCACGATTGACAACGCCGCACGTTGCCCGCCGCAAGCGCGGTCAGGCCGCGGTGGTTTCGGTGTGGCGGGTTTGGCTCGCCTTACGCGTCGCGCTGGCCGTGCTGGCTGCGGCTGCGCGTTCTTCGCGGTCGCCTTGCTCGTGGCCTTGGTCACCAGCGGGGCCTCGCTCGTCCGCAACGCCTCGACCCGTGCGGCGGCCCTCGGAAACGGCGCGGCTGTCCAGGTAGTCGAGTTCTTCCACCGTGAACTCCATGCCGTAGACGGTTTCGCCGTCCTTCTCGTAGTTGTTGTTGCGCACGCGACCGAGGATGTTCACGTGCGAGCCCTTGCCCAGGTACTGCGCGGCGTTCTCGGCCATCTCGCGCCACAGCGTCCACTGGATCGCCGTCGCGGCGTCGGCGCGGTTCTCGCCGGAGCCCCGGCGCGTGTTGCTGATCGCCGTCACCGTCGCCTTGGCGATCCGGCCATCGCGGCCGTTGATGTATTCGAGCCGGACGGCCGTGGCCAGATGGGCGCTGCGTTGGATGACTTGGACGTTTGCCATGATTGCTCTCCAGACGAGAGTGCAGCCGGGCCCCGGATGTCAGAGCCCTTCAAAACTGATCCTCTCGCTCGGACTCCTCGCTCCCGCCCACGGGCGGGCGGGGGGTGGGCACGGCCCCTTTCCTCACGGGAAGGGGTGGGGGATGGGTGGGGTGTCTTCGCGGCCAGAGCAGTGCGCCGGTACCCCGGCCCACCGCTCTAAGATCCCCCCACAAGTCCCCTCACCCGTTGACGGGGCTTTGTGGGGGGAGCGCGGTGGGACGATCGGCGCACGGGCGGCGCTCGTCCGCGGCACCGCAGCGTCGCAACCGGTGTGCCAGCTCGCCTGGCGCAGCCGGCTGCAGCGAAGGTGCCGCGCCCGCACGAGCAGCGGCGGCCCTGCGACCGGCGTGACACCAAGCGCAGCGACTGGCACGGCGATCGAGCCGTTGCGAGCTGTCTTCCGACTCGGTCGAACGAGGCAGGCCAGACTAGATCCAACGAGCGGCGCGCCAAGGCGCGACGGGCCGCTCTTGTGCGGCCTAACGGGCGACGTCCAGCGCCGCCCGCACGGTCTCAGAGCAGACCGCGTTCCGCGTAGCTGAAGATCACGTCACCGGTGATGATCTGGTGATCGAGTACCGTCACCTCGACCACCCTCAGCGCCGTCGCGAGATTTTCGGTGAGCCTGTCGTCGGCGGCACTCGGCTTCGCATCACCCGACGGATGGTTGTGTGCAAGGATGGCCGCGGCGGCGTTGAGCACCAGCGCCTCCTTGATGACCTCGCGCGGATAAACGCTGGTCTGCGTGAGGGTGCCTCGAAAGAGTTCCTTGTAGGCGATCAGACGGTGCTGTGCATCCAGGTAGAGCACGGCGAACACCTCGTGCGCCAGCGCCCCGATCTGGAGACGGAGGAAGTCCCTAACCACCTCCGGCGACTGCAGCTGAACGCCGCGGCGCACGCGATGGGACATGAGGTACTTTGCCCGCTGCAAAACTTCGTCGGAGCTGGCGGCGCGGTACCGGCCGTTAGCCTCCCGGACGAGAAGTGCATTCGACGCGGCAAGGTCAACGGAAGCGTTCGAAGACGACGACATGATGATCTCCAGTCTGTTCGGGCGGGATTGCCCGAGACCGGAGCACCACGACGCAGCGCAGCTGTCAGGGTTCGAAGACGACCGCAGGGCGCCAGCGCGAGCTCGCGAGCGCGCAGACCTTGACAGCGAGAACGGCGTGGTAGCGTGGGTCGACACGGCAACCCACCCACCCCGCTGGTTGGCCTTCGTCCGTCAAGACTCTGGCGGCGCCCCTGACGGGCCCTCGGTGCCAGCGACCACGATCAGCGCGCCGTCTTGCGCTTCTTCCTGGCCGCGGCATCCCCCTTGCGCTGATGCCCTCGAGAGGCCGGCTGGGCTTCCTGCAACACATTGGCGCGTTGCTCGGAGAACGCCAACGCGTTGATCACCGGCACGAGAACGGTTCGCACCGCCCCCGCCAGGTCGGGCACGCCTTCGTCCCGCGAGCCCCGCTCGATCATGACGGTCAACAGCGCATCGAGTGCCTGGAGCTGGGTCCACGCCCAGCTGACCAGCGCGCCGGGCGAGGCTTGGTCGTTGAAGACGAGCGCCGGCGGCTCGTCTTCATCGAACTGGTACCGAATTGCGTTGGACGCGTCCGGCACGGCGGACGGACGGCAGCGGTCATCGCCGCTGCCGACGTTCTCCGAACAGGCAAGCGCGATGTCGTCTCGATGCGCGAACCCCGTCCTCCCGCCAGGGCCCCAGTACGCCGCCAAGGATCGCTCCGCAAGGCAACTTTCGGTGACCCATGCCACGGGCGGCGACTGCGGCCCTGCATACGAACGCCGGGGTTGCGCCCCGCCCCCAAGGCGCGCAGACGCCACGCCGCCGCCAGCCATCTCGACTCCCGGTGCCTCCGCAACATCTGCCATCGTCTCTCTCCATCAAAAGGGTCGCCCAAGGCGAGGTTCAAGCGTCCCAACCCGCCATCCCTGCGGCAAGTTGCAGCACCGCCTTGGCGATGTGTCTTTCCACACCGCTGATGCTCAGGCCGTGCAGGCGGCCGATCGCGTCATACGTCATGCCGTCCACGCGGTGCGCGATGAAGATCGTGCGGGTCTTCTCGGACAGGCAACCCAGGCATTGGGACAAGCGCGCGAGCCGCTCCCTCGACGACAGCAGATCTTCCGTGGAAGGCGCGTCATCGATGAGCGCGACATCCTCGATCAAGACCGATTCGCCTCGGTGAGCACCGCGCCGATGGTCGTCGATCGACAGATGGAGCGCCGTGGTCATCAGGAACGCTTCGGGCTTGTCCACAACATGATCGCTCTCGTATCGCATCAGTCGGAGGTACGCCTCCTGAACGAGATCCTCAGCGTCATGCGAGGAACGACCACGACGCCGCAGCGCCGACTTCACGCGTGCGCAGACGCGCGCGCAATCCTCGATCATGCCGATCACCGAGTCCAGCCGATCAATGCGCCACACGAGACGGCAGGCGTCGCACCACCTCACCGCGGGTGGACGCCTGGCCACCCTGCCCGACCGCAGCCTGCCTGTCACGGTCTCGCTGCCGCTCGGCACGCTGGAGGGCCGTCGCGGCCCGATGCAGCACTGCCGACTCGGACTCAAAGGCTCCGTCGAGGGCAAGGTGGCGGGCCACTTGGCGGCGAACCTCACCGGCCGCGCGCTGCTCGTTCACTTCGACCTGTTCCAGGGTCGGCCAAGGTGGGCTCGCGACCAGCGCCGTCGGCAAATAGGCATCGCGCCAACGAGCAACCATGAGCCAGACGTGCTCGACGCCGCGCCGGTCGAGGTCCGCGATCATGCGAATCTGGGTTTGCAAGCGTCCGCCGCGTCGCATCCACGCGCCCAGCATCTCAAGATTCCCGTCGGGCAACCAGGCCATCTCCCAGTGAACGACGACCTCCTGGCCGGCCCTGGCCCCACGAAGAGGCACTCTTGCGGCATCGAAGATCCCGGGCCGATAGCGACGACAGAGGGGACGGCAAAGCCAAGACGACGGATCCTGCTCGAATCGAACCATGGGAAGCTCCCGGGATAGTCATGGGGCGTCCGAGCGGCTCTCGGGCGATCATCAGAATGTATAATCGTTTATACAGACGAAGCGGTAATTTCTTTCTACCCTCAGATCCTTTCTGATTGAGAGGCGCTGTGGAACCGGCTGAAGCCTTTGGAAGCGTTCTGCGGCGCCGCAGGCTCGCCGCATCACTCACCCAAGAGAAGCTGGGGGCTAACGCCGACATCGAGCGTGTCCAGATTTCTTGGCTCGAGGGTGGGCGCCATTTGCCCACGCTTCAAACGACGTTCAAGCTTGCTCGCGCCCTCGGATGCAAAGCCTCCGAACTGATTGCCGAAGCGGAAGCGCTGATGACGGACGGCCCCTGAGGGCAACCGCAGTCCTTTGGACTGTCCCGTGAAACAAGGGTGACCCCTGGCGCGCCACGAAATGCTTCCACTATGAAGGCGCTGACCCATTCAGGCATCGACACGGCGCTCACGTGGTGAGCCAGTCGATTGCGACCATGCGGCCATGTACCGCGCGCCAGCCCACGCCTCCCGCACGCCATGCTGGCACTGCCGGCACATGGAGTCGGTCGATCCACAGACGAGCATTGCTCGCTGTGGACTGCCCGATGGCCCGAAGTGTCTGGTGACCGCGCGCCATGGTTGCGTGCGCTTCGAACGCGAGCCCGGCATCGATGACGACGACTGGGATCCCAAGCCACCGCCGTTCGTGCCCGCGCCGACGCCGCGCTCGCGCAACGTCACCCGCGACGGCTGGTGGACCGAGCCGCCGCGCCCGCGGCGACCGGCGCCCGTGCATTGGGTCGTCCCGATCCTGGTGCCGCAGCGGGATCCCTTTGGCGGGCTATTCAACTGGAGCGACGACTGACCTGCTCGCTGCACGCGAGCTCGAGGATCTGCGACCCGGTCGCCGTGAGTCGATACCGACACAAACGCGGGCGACAGCCACTACGCATTGACGCCGACCGAGCTACTGTAGGCCCGCGGCTTCGGGAGCGCTATTCAAATCGACGAAGGTCGGAGCGACCTACGGTATGCGAACGGCAAATCGATCGTCTTCCTCAAGGTCCGATCGCACACCAACTGCGCCGCCGTGCGCACGCGCAATCTCACTTACAAGAAGAGGGCAAGCCCGGCGCTGCGATGCTTGCCTCCAACCTGTCCGCAAGACATCGGCTCGAAGAGCGCCGACAGTGGCTTTGGCGGAATTGGATCTCCAGCGTTCGCCACTCGAGCGTGACTTCGGCACCGTCCATGTACCTACGCAGCGGCGGCGGGGCCTTGAATCATGGCCCGGTCAACGAGCGTCGACCCACGGTGTTGCCCCTCGCAGACGATGCGAGCTGTGTCCAAGTTGAATCGCCACTCGGCCGTCGAAATCGGCAGCGGGCACTGGACCGGCGGAAGCATCCCTTCGATCAGGGTGCCGACGCCGCGGCATCGGGGGCCTGCGGTTGCCTCGCCACGAGACAGGCTGCGACGTTGACGATCACATCGTCCCACGCCGCGCAGACATCGTCTGCCGCCACGGCTGCTTTGCAGCGGGAACGGTCATCGCGCCTGGGGGCTCGGTCGGCTGCTTCCTCTGAATATCGTCTTCGTCAGCCGTCGGCCATGCCATCCCACCAGGTGGCCGGCGTGGCCGGCAGCTCTTGATCAGATGCGGAGTCGGGCGACTGCGCCCCTTGTGCTGTGCGACGCTGGAATGTCTCGAGCGCTCGAGCCACGCAGGCCCTCCTGACACTGAGGAACAACGGTCGATCGACGGCGAACACGGTCAGCGACAACCCCATGAATCGTCGGCTCATCCACAAAGTTAGGGATGCCAGAGGCACTTGGTGACAGCAAGATTCAAAATGATACGTCTTGACCGAATAATTTCAGGAAGTGGGGTGCGTCATGAGGAGGAGATTGCTGTTCGTGTCTCTGTTTGGGCTTACTGCTTGCCAGCACGTCGAGATCCAATATGCCAAGCCGAGTCCTGCGGGCGACTTTGCGGCGGCGGAGGCGCAGGCCAATGACCACTACGAGTTCGTAGCCTTTCCGAAGGCTGTCATCTTGGTTCAACCGGTCGACGATTCGGCGGCTGCACCGAAGGGCGATGCCAAAGCGGATGACGCTAAGGGCGGCGACAAGTCGGATGCAGCTAAGACTGCGGACGACGCGAGCAAAGGTGCGCCGGCACAGAACGGCGGCAAGGCCACCACCCCAAAGACTCCAAAGAAGAAGACAAAGCAAGCCGGAGTCGCGGCCGCAGCATCTGCGCCCGATGCCGCAGCTAGCTCGCCTGCGACGGACAAGACAAAGACTGCCGACGACTCAAAGAAAAATGCTGATGCACCAGTGACGCCGCCACCTGCGTTGAGCGACAGCTTGGCGAGCGCAGTCATTGACGGAAAGAAATGGCAAGCGAAGGTTGTTTTGATGCCGGACGACAAGCGTCAATTCGTCGCGAAAGGCGTCGTCGGGTTTTGGAAGTCAACGACGATTGCGCTTACGAAGTACCAGAACACGGACATGGTTTCCTCGGTGAGTAGCACCGCCGAGAACCTCGTCCCCAAGCGTATCGGTCAGGCCGCGTCGATCGTTGCTTCGGTCGTCAAGATTGGCGCAGTCCTGGGTGTCGATGGCCAGACTATCACCAAGCTGCCGCTGCAGAGCTTCCGCTTTGAAGTGCCAGGCGGGTCTACTAGCGGCACTATCAATGACGACTGGACATACTCGTTTGACTACGATTCGGATGGTCTGCCGGCCGGCACCGTTTCATTCGATGTGTTCAGCCAGAACACAGCCAATCGCACGGTCGGCTACTGGCCTGTCCCAGCTTGCAGATCGGCGACCTTGCTTGTCAACCGGGGATCAGACCATCTGACCTTCGTTTTCCACGTCATAGTGTCATCTCCAGATGCCGTTCGCCTGCAGCCCTTGCCCGTGAGCGGAAAGGTTGACTTCGGATCGGTTTGCGGCTCGACCACTTCTGGAAATGCGACTTCCGACCCGTTGTCGGTAACCTCAGACGATCTGACCGCAGTGCTGCAGGCGGTGAAGACGGTGAAGGACGCAAAGTCGCCAGATACCGGGGCATCGGGAGCTGCAAAAGGTGGAGCAGCGACCACGAAGAAGTAGTCAAGACCAGCGCGCGAGGTAGATGATGGCGAGAAAACTCTTACTGCCAGTCGCGGCCTTGCTGCTGTGGCACGCAACGGCGATGTCGCAAACAGTCGTCTCCGGACCGTCGGAAGGTGACATCGTTTTCAAGCTCTACGCGGAGCACGGACCCGACAGCCAAGTAGAACTCATCAATGGCGTGCCAGCGGACAAAAACGCTTGGCAAACCGTCGTCAATGCCCTTCTCACAAAGCCGGGCGTGGTGCCGAAGGTTACCTGCACTGGCGTCTTCATTGGCCCGGGTGTGTTTCTTACGGCAGCACACTGCTTCGACGCAGGCCCCGGGCGTGCGCTCCGCGACGGAGTCTGGGTGAACGTCGGGAATCAGAACTTGCAAGCGTCCTGTCAAATTTCGGACGAGTACGTCGCTGCAGTGAAGGCACAGGTCTGGAAGTTCGTCAAGCCGCGCGTCAGTGCCGACTATGCGTTGTGCAGCTTCACTTTAACCAGTGAAACGCCTACATCACTAGTGAATCTGCCGAGTGAGAACGTAGATGTTTCGACGCCCCTTGCGAGCAACGTCCAGATTTTGCTTACGGGATACGGCTGCACTTCGCCGAAGATTCTTAAAAGTCCCGACGCAGCTGACGTTGATCTTGGCGGGCTATTGCGCATCGGCGATGTCACGATCACTACCATGCCAGCTTCGGGTGTGGCAGACGCAAACAACTTTGTCGTCGTTCGTTCGCCGCTCAAGTCAGCTCCGGCGCTATGTCCGGGTGACTCAGGTGGTCCCGTGATGACCGGCGCAACGGAGATAAAGCAGGATGTGAAGCGCCGCGTTCGTGGTCTGAACTCAAGCGTGCAGCTCGATGACGACGGTGGGGGTAATTTCGCGATATCGAGAGTAGTACCGCTCGATACCCCAACATTTCAGAGGTTCTCTCAAACTTGGCTCGACCAGCACCAGGGGCGAACCATCTGTGGGTTGCACGGGACGGAGGGCTTTCTCCCATGTCGCGAGTGACGTGTTGGTTCCTGGCATGCCTACGGATTTCGCCATTCTGGTTGTGCGTTCAGGGTGGCTCGGCTTTCGCGGCAGACGCCACCCCAGCTCCCAACACACTTACCGTTCGGGCCGGACATCCTCTGAACGATGATCTGCTGAAGAAATTCGCAGCTTTGGTCGTCGCGAGAACGCTGCCGAGGGAGTCATATCCGGATCTGCCGTTGTTGACACCGAGGCAGGTCATCTCCGTCCTGTGCGGTTCGTTTCGCCAGACGTATTGGGAAGAGGTGCTGAGCCGAAACGCTGAGGCGCTCAAGGGAAAGAGTGCAGACACCGTGTTGGGCGAGGGGGCGAACTCGATCCGCTGGCCTGGTTGCCCGTTGGTTGTGGTTCATCCGCCAATCAAGTATGTCGTCAAGCTGAATGACACGGCGTCTTCCGTGTATAAAAAGTTCACGGGCGTGACCGGAAGCAGCCAGACGCTGAGGAGCTTCTTCCAGGGCTCAGGGGTCGACGACCTTTCCAAGCTCAAGCCAGGGCAGACGTTGGCGCCTGCGCACGTGACGATCGCCACGCCCGTGTTGTCTGCGCTCAGCGCTCCTAAGTTTGCCTCTCAGTTCTCGGCACCTATTTCGCCTGATGCGTCAGGGAAGATTTGTAGCATGAGCATGTGTGCGGTGGACTTGTCCGCTGACGCAACCGCAACGGCTGCTGCACAGAACCCCGACCCTAAATTCGATATCGCGGCTGGCCGGATCCAGTCAGCGGCTACGGATGATGCGTACGAGTCCCCAAAGGAGTGCAGCGAAGTTGCAGCTTCAGGGCCGCTTTTTGATGCACTAAGGCTCACCTACTCGTACAAGGACGCGCTTGAAGCTGTGTCGCTATTGCACCTGGATAACGCTGCGGCGAAGGTGACTATCGCTGACAACGGATTTTTTGGAGCGAACCTGCATTCCGGTCAACTAGCGTTTGGGCCTCAATTCCCGAGTCGATTTTTCGCTACATCGGCTACGGCAGGAGAGGGCCAGATTGGGCCGATCTACAGGACGTCTACCCCCCCTGTGTACCCGATTAGCTACTTGAACCAGCTGCCGAAGGCAACGTATATCAGTGGCCACGGTACTCACGTGACGGGACTCGCCATCGGCGGCGTGGGCTTCCAGCCGTACCTCTCGATGTTTGACAGAGAACCAGACAAGCCTTGGCTGCACTTGTGGATCATCAACGTCGGCAACGGGAAAGAAGTCTTGCTCCCAAACTCGGCGATCGAACTGTCCACGCAGATAAATTTGCTCGTCGACGCTATCGTCAATCTGAGCATTCAGTACAGCACTCCGACAGACGTTACCGACGCAAATCTGCTCAGGTTGATGAATTCGCCGAGCGACCTTTTCGTCGTCTCCGCCGGAAACAACGGAAAGTCCGACGTTCGGGATGGTCCGTTCTACCCGGCGATGTTGGGTGGCGTGGGGCAGCGAAACGTGATTTCTGTGGCAGCGCACCGACCTGACGGAACGTTGGCGCGTTTCAGCAACCGAGGGCGCCTGAATGTCGATCTAGCAGCGCCTGGTTGTGACGTGCAATCGTGGTTGGACGACAGCGCGGAAGTGTCGAAGATCAGTGGAACGTCGCAGGCAGCTGCGATCGTTACCTTCGCTTCCGCGCTTCTGAAATCGCTCGGTGATCTGAGCCCGCTAGAGATCAAGAACCGCCTCATCATCAGTGGCGACCCACTGCGCCGGACTGTCGTTGCAAAAGGCTCTCCAGCCGATGACGCCTCGATTCCTTTGCCCTCGCAGGTCTACTCGCGAGCTCGCCTCAACGTTGTACGTGCGCTCTATCTGTTCGATGACTACCTGAGCTATCGAGATGGCGACGGGAACCTTCATGAGGCACTCGGCATCATCCAAGGAATTACCGGACTCCGTTGTCCTGATAGTGTTCAATGGCAGAACGTCTGGGCTTTAAAGACCTCAGATGACGGGCTCCTGATGTACGGCGGAAAGCGTAGCCCTCAAGAGATTGTGCAGTCACCGTGTGAGGCCACTGCGACGCCAGATGCAGCGATTCAGATCAGAGTGCGAGCGTTTCTTGGGGCTGATGGCAAGCCTCAAATGGCTGCACTAGGCACGGTGGTTCGCATCCCGCTCTCCAAGCTCGACGAGTTCGTTTCCGCGTCTAAGCCGTATCGGAAGCAGCTTTAAGCTGCGCGCGTGACCAGGTTACTCGCGGCCAAGGCCGCGTTGCTGTGGGCACCGACCCGGTGCTGAGCCACCGCACCGACGCTCCAATGAGCCACTTCGGCAGAGTCCTTGCCGTAAGCGCGCGGCAATGCTTGCAATTACCCACAAATCCGAAGCCCTGACGGTCCACGAATGACGATCCCGGTCCGTTATCCCGGCACGACAAAGCAGTGTAAGCGACCAGCCGCGGCATCTTGACTCGAAAGAACTGACCGAACGACGGCTACTGTCCGCAGCACTTGGCACAGTTCCCGACTCATAGGTGCCATACCCTCGGTTGTTTGGGAGCCCAGAAGCGAACTTTCCATGTCATGCCTCGCCGATAAATCGTCACCCTCGCCGGGGACTAAAATAGGTCGCATGCGATCTTCTCTCGAAGCCCTGGCGGCACTAGTCTTCTCGGTGGCATGTACGGCTGCCTTAGCCGACACAGATTCAACGCTGCATAGCATCGAACTGAGCACCACTCAGAGCGAAGCCCTGAAGCAAGGTGTCCCCCCTCCCGTGGATGGGGTGCAATGGCTATCGACACCCGAAGAAGTGCGTCGAGCAAGGCCGCAAATCGTAGAAGATGGCAATGGATCGCTGGCCGAGATGATGTTGTATCTGGGTCGCGACACCAAAATGAACTACAGGTTCATGAATGGCTTGCTCATTAATTTCACGCGCACCTTTTTTTCATTTCCCTCCAATGACAAGGACGTCGCACTTGTCCAGGAGGATCTGCAGCGCAAGTACGGCCCGATGGGTGCATTCGTTGCGGTGCCGGGGCATGAAGCAGAAAAGCTCCGATGCTCCGACAGAGTAACGGACAGGTTCAAGGTCAGACATTGCTTGCAAGAAGTGTCGCAAGGCACGCTCGAACAGATCCTTATCTACAGGACGCCGAAGAAGAAGAGCTAGCGCACTCGTTTCCCGAGAGCCACCGCACGCTGACAGCAACCCGCGCCAGCTCCCGAAGTTGGCCAACCTCAAGAGTCGGCTTCCTGACTGCGAATCGTCATCGAGCGATAGGCAATACCCAGCGGTGTGGAAGCAGCTCTTCGATGTTGCGCGCCAGGTGCGTCGGGAGCCGAGTCAACACGTCCTTGAGATAGACCCAGGGATCGTGCCCGTACAGCCTGGCCGACTGCACGAGGCTCATGACGGTGGCCGCGCGCTTGCCCGCGAGCTCGCTCCCGGCGAAGAGCCATGCCTTGCGACCCATCGCCCAGGGACGCATCAGGTTCTCGAGGTGGTTGTTGTGGCAGCTGGTGGTCCGGAACCCAACCGACCTTCTTCAGGTCGCTCTCAGACGAACTCAGAACCGAGAGATCGTCGAGCGTCACTGACAGACGGATGACCAGGTCTGCCTGCGTCGCGTCGATACCAAGGGTGGCGACAATCCTTTGAGCCTCAGCATCACCATCTCGGGCAGCCGCGATCACAGACTCAAGCCGCGAGGATTGCATTGATGGCTCGAGCACCAAGTCCTTGATGTGTCGCTTCAATCTATCGGGCGCGCCTCGCAATCCCTGCGGTGTGAGCCTGTGAGACTTCGCCTCGACGATGACGACGGTGCAGGTGAACATGACCGCCGACACGTGACCTCCTGAGAATCCGACGCAACTCGTTTCCCTGGGAAGAGCTCGTAGCGCATTCGAATCGCGACAGTACGCAGGCCACAGACTAGGATGAGGGCAGTGGCGTGGAGATCGAAGGTTTTGACACGCCGTATTGGCAGCAGCGTTTTCGAGACTCCGAGGTTCTGAGCTGGAAGGACGAGGAAGTCGACGCTACGGCAGCCTGAGCGTTCGCCACCGCTGGCTGGCCTCGGCCAGCGAAACTGAGAGCCCGTGCCATCATCGGTCGCGGGCTTTTGCCTTTTCAGGGCGCCCCGGCTGTTGGCGCCGATTCAAAAGTGAGCCACCGTGCCGATCCAAATTTGAGCCAGGGCTGGACGCCGTCCGCAGGACGGTCGTCTGTGGATAAGTGTAGGTC
>FTKT01000669.1_pt3 | contig 22178 bp, 20 predicted proteins | sample 1658271 | NCBI WGS metagenome assembly FTKT01 (sample SAMEA3914811, study PRJEB12502) | metagenome | biome: forest; material: soil | place: Canada | collected 2011-08-04 | depth 0.3 m | reverse complement strand
AGGTAGATTTTCTTCTGTAGTGAGGCTTATCTTTCCTGTTTTTAACTTGAAGCTTTCGAGTAGGGTTGAAATTTTTTCGCTGATTTCCTGCAGTCGATTCTCATCGATTTCATGTTTGGGGACAAGCCAAACGTACGCCGCGCCGGATACCAGCCAGATTTTATGATCATGGCGACTGAAGCTCAAACCACAAAATCAACAGGCCAAGCATTAACCACTGAGTTATGACGCCCCGTGCTAACTTTAGGCGAGCCGCTCCAAAAACGCCATCACAACTCTAACCGAATTCTCCGCCGCCAGATGCATAAACACATCCATCTCATTCGCCTGATCGTCGGCGCCGGCCAAATCCGACGCGCTGCGGAAGGCGATAAAGGGCATGGTGTTGGCAAAGGCCACCTGGGCGACGGCGGCGCTTTCCATGTCGGCGATCCGCGCGTCGAAGGTCTCGAACAGATATTGGCGATAGGCGAGATTGTCGATGAAGGCGCTGGCCGATACGGCCGCGCCGCCGACATGCAGGCGCGGTTGGTGGCTGAGCGCGCGCCCCTCCCCCGTCCGGTCGGCCAACGGCAAGGCTTCCAGCGACCGGGCGATATCCGCCAGGGCTTCGTCGACCGGAAACCACAGCCGCGGCGCCGCCGGTCGGCCCTGGGCGCCGACGACCACCGTATTCGGCAGCATCATCCCAAACGCCGGCAAGGGCGCCGCCCAGGTCAACCAGGCCGGCTTTTCGAAACCGTCCGCGGTGGCGCGCCCGAAAATCACTTCCAGGGACTGGGCCCACCGGTCGGGCACGATCACATCGCCGATGCGGACTTCCGGATCGATCGCCCCGGCGATACCGGTATAGACCAGGTGCTCGACCGCGAAATGGTCGATCGCCGCTTGGGCCGTCATGGCCGCATTGACCATGCTCATGCCGGTCATGGCGATGACGACGGCGCGCCCGGCCAGGTCGCCGCAGACATATTGCCGGCCGGCGATCTCGAAGGTCTCGCCGTGCGCAATGCGGTGCACCAGCACGTCCCATTCCGGCTGAAACGCGGTGAGCAGCGCGGTGCGTGGCACGGGGTCAAGCTTCACGGGTCATCCTCATTCCAATCCCATTCGACATTAGGCCGCGGCGATAGACCAGGCTATATTGCGCCAAAGCGGCCCGACCGACAGGGCCGTCGTGGGAGACGAACCTATATGGCGACCACCGACCCGCTCATCCCGCAGACGCAGGATATAGAGTCGCAAATCGCAGCCTATATCGCCACTCAGCCGGCCCCCAAGCGCGACGACATGCAGACCTTGCACAGCCTCGTCCTGGCGACCATGCCAGGGTGCCGGTTATGGTTCCTGGACGGAAAGGACGAAAACGGCAAGACCGTTTCCAACCCCAATATCGGCTACGGGCTTCACACACTCAAATATGCCGACGGCAAAACCCGCGATTTTTACAAGATCGGCCTGAGCGCCAATACGTCGGGTCTTTCCGTCTACATCATGGGCGTCGAGGACAAAACCCACCTGGCGCAAACCTATGGCGCGCAACTGGGCAAGGCGACCGTCACCGGCTATTGCATCAAGTTCAAAGCCTTGAAGGATATAGACATCGATGTCCTTCAGGCGGCCATACGCAATGAGAGCCGTGGCTCGCAGGCGTGACGCCTGAAGAAGCAGTATTATCCATACGCCCAATCGAAAGAGACAATACCCGTCCGGCCTGTCCCGCCCATGCTTATTCCGCGAAACCCCATTCGAAAGGAAATGCCATGGCGAACGAGATGTTCTGGCCGGAGGGGTATGTCCCCGGCTTCACTGAGAACTTTGCCACCAACGAAGCCATCGTCGCCGGCCTGAGCGCGGCGGACGTCTGGCCTTTGCTGAGCGTCCCGGCCCGCTGGCCCAGCTTCTATGCCAACAGCGCCAATGTCCGGTTTTATGAGGGCAAGGGCCCGGAATTCGAAGCCGGCGCGCGCTTCTATTTCGAGACCTTCGGCTTTCCGATCGAGGCCGAGATCGTCGAATATGTGCGCCCCAAGCCGGGCCAGCCCGGGCGCGTCGCCTGGCACGGCTGGACCGGCGACGGCGAGACGCGCCTCGACGCGCATCACGCCTGGCTGATCGAGGACCTGTCCCAGGGCCGCGTCCGCATCCTGACCCAGGAAACCCAGATGGGGCCGGCCGGCAAGGCGATGGCGGCGACCAAACCCAATGCCATGCTGAATGGACACCAGGACTGGGTCGACGGCCTGGTGGCCGCCGCCCAGCGTGAAAAAGTCGCCGCCTGATAGTGACGGCGGCAGCTCGACGCGCTGCCGCCGTGAACAGGTTACGCGCCGACCGGCTGGTCCGTGGCGCGGTTTATGGCGCCCTGGATATCCGTCTCCCATTCCTGGCGCGGGCGCTCATAGACCAGCTCGACCTCGTGGCCATCCGGGTCGTGAAGATGGGCGCTGAAGGTGGCGCCGCGCTCGACCTGGCGAAACGGCGCCAGACCCCGGGCGATCAGGAAGCGGATCTGCCGCTGCCACGCCGCGTGAGACGGGTAGGTAATCGCCAGATGGTTCAGGCGCTGCGGGTGCGGCGCAAGGTCTTCCGGCATGGACGGCCGTTCCAGCAAAGCGATGTCGTGGTGACGCAACCGGCCATCCTGGACGCCGCTATAGAAACGCATATTGGCCAGGGGGATGCCCTCCGGTCCCGGTTCGCACCAGGTAGCGACATGGCGAAAGCCCAGGCATCCGCACCAGAAGTGATGCGCCCGTTCCATATCGCGAACATTGAGGACAAGATGATTGAGACCGCTCGGGGTCTCGGGCTGAAGCAACATGATACTCTCCAACAAGAGCGCGCTTCGGCCGAGGGGAAAACAAGCGTTCCAAGGCCACGACCGACAGCGCAACCGAACGGCCGTTCCGGAATGGAAGCGACGTTTCGGCTCTGCGCGTTGGTTGACGTTGAACGCTTACGGTTGCGACGGAGTGGCAACTGGACGGTCGTATGCGGTGAAGCCCCCGATGTCAACCGCCGGCATGCAAGCGGCATTGACGAACGCCTGGATCGTGAGACAACAGAATCACAGGAGTATCCGATGAAGCTGCTGCTCACCTCTTCCGGCATAACCAACCCTACGCTTGAAAACGCCCTGGTCGACCTGCTGGGCAAGCCGATCGCCGAGTCCAGGGCGTTGATCGTCCCCGCGGGCGTCTATCCGTTCAAGGACGGCGCCTACCATGCCTGGAACCCGATCGCCGGGCCGCGGGCGGCGGGCATGGCCCAGTTGGGCTGGAAAGCCGTGGGCCTGCTGGAACTCACCGCCCTGCCCAGCATCGCCCGCGAAAACTGGATGGCCACCGTCGAAGAGGCCGACGCGATCCTGGTCTGGGGCGGCGATCCGCTGTTCCTGGCCTATTGGATGGCGCAATCCGGGCTGACCGAACTGTTGACGACCCTGGCCAGGCCGCCCGTCTATGTCGGTGTCAGCGCCGGCGCCATCGCCACGGCTTCGCTCTTTGGCGAGGCCTATACACAACTGCCCGGCGCCGCCGGCCGGCCGCTTCACACCGAAGAGATCGTCCTGCCCGAAGGCGACGTCAAAAGAACCCTGGTCACCGCCCACGGCATGGGCCTGACCGACTTCGCGATCATTCCGCACTTCGAAAACCCGAACCATCCCGATGCCTCGATGGCCAATGCCGAGGCCTGGGCCGCGAAGCTACCGGTTCCGGTCTACGCGATCGACGAGGCCACCGCGATCAAGGTCGACAACGGGCGCGTCGACGTCGTGTCGGAAGGACAATGGAAGCGGTTCACGCCGATGCCGAAAAGCTGATCCACACCGGCATTGCCGCAATCGGCCTTCTGTCCTAGTCTTGCCGCGTCGCGTTCTGACGGACCCGGAGGCGCCCAATGGACAATCAGGTTCTCAACTGGATCTGCATCATCGCCCTGGCGCTGATGCCGGCGGTTTTCTGCCATGGCCTCGTCACGGCGACGCGCGGCCCGGTTCGTATCCTTGCGCTACTGGTCGTTTTCGCCCTGCCCGTCGCCGGCATCCTCCAGGACCATCTGTGCAAGAGCGGCGGCGCCGTGGCCTTCGACAATCCGTGCTTCGCCGAAGACCTGATGGCCTGGCTCAGCTGGGTACTGGGTGCGTCGGCGTTTATAGGCGCGGCGCTCGGCATTGCTCGCCGGCCCGCGCACCGCACCGATTCTACCTCAGGTAGTAAAAATACCGAGGCCGTAACCTTCCGTTCATAACTCCATCGGAGAATCCGCATATCCGCGTTCCTGGAGGCTCAGATGTGGGATTTACGATCAAGACAATCGACCGCCACCCGCATGGAGCGGGTCTGATGCCGCCCCTTCCATCGACAAAACGCCGCCGTCACCGCGGCGCCTATGCCCTGGCCCTGCCGACCACCGGCCTCCTGGCCATGCTGGCGATTGCGATCGCCGTGGCGGTCGTGATGTTCACGGATATGGAACTCAGCTTCGATTTCGATTCCGGCGATAATACCCAGGTCGTCGCCGCCGAGGAAGGCAAGTAAGACCGCCGCCGGGAGCTTGTGTTCGGCCACCTTCGGTATCGATTCCTTTCGCACGCCATGGCCAGTTGCGCGCATGACACAAAACAACAGGCAAAAAAGCTGGTTTACCGTCTTCGCCCAAAGCATTTCGACCTGGGCGGGCAGCCAGTCGGCCTTCGTCCTCGCCTTCGGCGCCGTGGTCGTCTGGGCCGTGACGGGGCCGGTCTTCAAATATTCCGAAACCTGGCAGATGGTGATCAATACGGGCACCACGATCGTCACCTTCCTGATGGTCTTCCTGATCCAGCATAGCCAGAACCGTGACGGCCGCGTCATCCAGCTGAAGCTCGATGAACTCATTCGCGCCCTGGAAGGGGCGGAAAACCGCCTCATCAGCATGGAAGACATGGCTGAAGACGAGTTGCTCGCGACCCAGGCCGAGTTCACGAAGCTCGCGCAAAGTGCCGCTTCCGCACTCGAAGGCGCCAACCGGATCACCTCACGCAAAGGCTAAGCTCATCACCTCACCGCCTCATTACCCGCACAACGCCGCACGGCTCGCCGACCTGATCATTCATATCGCCGGCCTGGCCCTGGCGCTGTTTGGCGGCGGCATTGCCATGGGCCTGGCCGTCAGCCACGGCCTCATGGCGCGCACCGCGGCTATCGGCGTCTACACGCTTGGCTTCGTCGCCATGTTTGCGTTTTCGACCGCCTACAATTTTGCCCGGCCCAAGTGGCAGCCGTTCCTGTACCGCCTCGATCATGTCGGCATTTTTCTGATGATCGCGGCCAGCTACACACCCTTCACCACCCAACTCCTCCACGGCCCATGGCGCTGGGGGATGACCATAGCGGTGTGGGGGCTCGCCGGCCTCGGTATCCTGGGCAAGCTGTTTCTGCCCGCCGCCCGGGACGCGGTGACAACGGCCTTCTATCTTGCCCTGGGCTGGCTTGTGGTTTTGGCCATAAAGCCGCTGATCCATAGCGCGCCACTGGCGACCCTCATATTGCTGGCGGCCGGCGGCGCCGTCTATTCGATCGGGGCTGTCCTGTTCATGTTGAAACGGCTCACGTTCCGGCGCGCGATCTGGCATGGCCATGTCCTGGCCGGCGCCGCCACACATTATGCCGCCGTGCTGGTCGGCGTCGTCCTGGTTGCCGCGAAATAGGCCCGGCGGCTTTTACATGCCGAAATTGACCGATTGCAAAAACGCGGTCGGTCCCAGACGCGCCGCCACGGCGGCCCGGGTCAGGCGCGTGTGGACGTCGATATAGGCGATCGTCCCGTCCAGGAAGGCCGACAGGTTGCGGCTGACAAACAGGGCAAGATTGAACACCTGGTCGTCATCGGCTTTCGTCAAGCGAAGGGCGATGAATTCGACAATGTCGAGCACGATGGCTTCACGATCGAGCGGATCGACCCGGAAATTGACCAGCAAGGCGGCGAGCCGCGACTTGACGAGGATGGCGCTGCTTTCGATGATCATGTCGATCTCCTTCGCACCCAACCTCGCAAACCCTCTGCAAGCAAACGATGCGATTGGCAGGCCATCCGCGCAATGAAAAAAGAACGATCGCCGCTCGGCGTCACGCCACGACCTGGCTGAGCGCCAGCGTGAAGATCAGGCCGAATATGCCGACCAGGCCCTCCATCAGGGTCCAGGAGCGCAGCGTGTCCTTCACCGACAGGCCGAAATACTCCTTGAACATCCAAAAGCCCGAATCGTTGACGTGGCTGAACATCAGCGAGCCTGCGCCGACCGCCAGCACCATCAGGTTCGGATCGACGCCCGTCGCCTTGACCAGGGGCGCGACGAGGCCGGCCGCCGTCAGGCCCGCCACCGTCGCCGAGCCCAGGGCCAGGCGGATGACGCCGGCGATCAGCCAGCCCAGCACCAGGGGCGGCACCGGCAGGCTTTTCAGCAAGGCGCCCAACTGATCGTTGACGCCGCCATCGACGAAGATCTGTTTCAACGCGCCGGCGCCGGCGATGATCAGCAGGATCGGGGCGATCTCGCGCAGCGCCGTGCCCGAGCCGTTCATCAGGTCGCCAAGCTTGGCGCCGCGGCCGACGCCCAGGGTCACCAGCGCGACGATAACCGAAACCAGCATGACGATCATTGGATTGCCGAGGAAGGCGATCAGGACCTTGCCCCGGGCATCGAGGCCGCTCCAATAACCCAGCAGCGTAAAGCCGGTCAGCAGGATCACCGGCAACAGGGCGGTCAGGAAGGCGTTCGCCGCGGACGGCAACCGGTCGTCCGCCACCTCTTCGGCGACGAACAGCTTGGGCGGATTGGCCTTGATATGTTTGACGCTGAGCGCGAACAGCGGCCCGGCGATCAGGGCCGTCGGAATGCCGACGATCAGGCCGTAGATCAGGGTCAGGCCCATGTTGGCGCCGAACATCGGCACGATCGCCGCCGGCGACGGATGCGGCGGCAGGAAGCCATGGGCGATCGACAAACCGGCCATGACCGGCACCGCCAGATAGACGATCGGCCGGCCCGACTGGCGCCATACCGAAAAGATCAGCGGCACCAGCAGCACGAAACCGACATTGTAGAACAACGGAATGCCGACGATAAAGCCGGTCAGGCACAGGGCCAGGGCGATCCGCTTGTCGCCGAACGCCCCCATCAGCACGCTGGAGATCTTCTTGGCCGCACCGCTGTCGGCGACGATCTTGCCGAAGATGGCGCCAAAGGCCAGCAATACGGCGAGCGACCCGACCATGTCGCCGATGCCCTTTTCGATCGAGTGCGACACCTTGTCGAGCGGCATTTGCAGCAGCAGGGCGGCGAAGATCGAGGCCACGATAAAGGCCAGCAAAGGCTGGACCTTTACCCAGGCGATCATCACGATCAGGGCGAGAACCGCGACGAGAACGATCAGCAAGGCGGTCGTTTGCGGAGCCAGGGCCAGCATCATTTCACGCTCAGACTATAGAGGCTGTGGTGCGTCAGGACGAACAGGGTCTGATGGTCGGCGCCGCCGAAGATCAGTTGCAGCGGCCGTTCCGGCGTGTCGATCCGGCCCAGCGGCTTGCCCGCGGCGTCGTAGACGAAGATCTCGCCGTTGGCGACGAACAGACGGCCATGCGCGTCGACGGCGACGCTTTCGCCCGCCCGGTCGGTCAGCGGCTTCAGGTCGGTGACCGCCCCGCCGGCGCCGACCAGGCCGCTATAGACGCGCCCTTCGGAGCCGTTGCTCAGCGTCACGCGTTCCCCCGGCCTGGCCATGACGAAACCATAGGTGTCCAGCGTATCCGAGAAGCGCCACCCCTGGAAATTGGTCGGCCCCTGCTCCCATACCCGAAACGCCGGCAAGACCAGGCTGCCGTCCGGAGAGACATATTCCTTCGCCTTGGGCATCGCCATGTCGCGGGCGAACATATCGGCCAGGGTGGGGAATTCGTAGGTTTTCGGATCGAGCTGGTCGCGGAACTCGCCATTGTTCCACAGATTGCCCGGAAGCGCGGTCACGGCGCCGGGATGCGCGGCGACCGGCGTCGGCGCGATCAGCGTCAGCTGCGGTGTCGGCACCCACGGATCCAGGCTATAGACCGTGCCGTCGGAACCGTCGGACGACAGCACCATCAGGTGGCCGGACTTGTCGACGGCCAGGTTGACCGGGTCGAGCGCGGCGTCGCTGACGATTTCCAGGCCGCGCGGCTGCGACCAGCGATAGATGCGCTGGAAGTGGTGATCGACGAAATAGAGATTGCCCTTGGAATCGACCGCGCCGCCGGCGATCGAATAGAAGCCGTCTTCCAGCGTCTCGACCTTGGCGCCCTCCAGACCGGCCGGCGCGGGCGCCGCGGGCGGGGTGGCCGGCGTCGCCGAAACATCGAGCACGGCGAACTGCCGCTCGCGCACCTGCAGCTTGTGCGTAAAGTCGGTGATGGCGTTTTCGTACGGGAATTTGCTGGCGCGCAGATAGGTGCCGCAGCCCTTGGAATCGCAGGTGGCGAAACCGCTTTCGCCATTGGTCGATATGTTGCGGAAGCGGATGTCGTCGACATTGAACAGCTTCACCGCCGTCGGCGCCGGCTTCAGGCTGCGCGTCACGCGATAGGCATGGTAGTTGGCGAACAGGATGTGCCGGGAATTGCGCACCTCCAGCGAGGTCGATTCCAGCCCGTCGATCACCTCCTGCTCGGTCTGCGGCGCCAGGAACTCCCAGTTTTCGACACCGTCCAGCACGATCTCGTGGCGGTTATGGTGCTCGGCCGACAGTTCGTAGACGTGGCCGGGCGTCTTGGTGTCGCTGACGTAGAAACCGGAATCCGCCATGGTATTGGGCGTCCAGTTGGCGACGAAGGTGCCGCCGCCGCCATCGGTCACCCAGATGCCGGGGTGCTGGCCGTCCATGCGGAACTTCGGATCGGAGAAATCGACGAACTTGCCGTTGGGCAGGAAGGTGCCGTGGCCGCCATGGATGCGCACGTCTTCGACCAGCGAACCTTCGCCGGCCTTCCACACCAGGGCCGTGGCGCGCGGATTGACACCGCCGGTGAACAGGCCGACGCCGGTGATGATCGCATTGCCGCCCTTGGCGCTTTCAACCAAAGCCTTGGCATTGCCGACGCCCTGATAGGCGGGCGTGCCTTCGCCGAGCGTGATCTGGGTCAGGCTGGGGTGCAACCCGATCAGCACGGTGTCGGGACGCAGGCGCAGCGTGTCGGTAACCAGGTAATGCCCCATCGGCAGGTAGACGACGCGGTGCGTATCGATCGCCTTTTGCAGGGCGGCCGTATCGTCGGTGACGCCGTCGCCCGTGACGCCCAGGCCGCGCACGTCGGCCCATTCGGCGACCGGCGGCAGGGCCGGCAGGACCGGGCCGTGGGCGGCCGGCAAGGCCTTTACGGCCTCGGCTTGAAGGTTGGTGGCGAAATGGCCCATCTGGCCCAGGCCGTCGAGGGTCAGCCCGTAGTTGAAGGCGCTGACGCGATAGCTGGCGCCCGGCCCGGCAATCGTCTTTCCGCTGTCGCGGAAGCGCGCGAAGACCGGCACGCCGCTGGCCGTCGCGTTGTCGAAGCCGATCTGGGTGAAGGGACTGTTCTCGTTGCTGATGACCACGGCGGCCTTGGAGATGCGCTCGAAACGCACGTCCTTGCCCCACAGGCTGTCGCTATAGCCGCGGTCGATGTCGATGCCGGTCGGCGTGTCGGTGATGGTCGTGTTGACCAGGGTCAGGTCGACCTCGTGCTCGCGGATGGCCGCCTCGCGCTGGCCCTGGAAGCTCGAATCGATCAGCGTGAATTGCCAGGCGGGCGAGGTCTTTTCGGAGACGATACCGTAGCGGCCGCCGTAGAAATGCAGGTCCTCCGCCTCGTTGCCGGCCTGGTAGATGCCGGCGAAGCCCGAACCGAGATGGAAGTCGATATGGCTTAAGAAGGCGTGCTGGGCGATGCGCAGGCGCACCCCGGCCGCGGCGGGATCGCCCTTGCCGATCTCGAAGTCGATATTCGACAAGGCCGAATAAAAGGTGCCGGAATTGGCATCGCGGACCGGCGGCGTGGCCGGATAGGCGGACGGCACCGGCACGGGGACCGGCCCCTTGGCATACTGGCTGTCACCGGTGAAGATGACCATGGTGACCACGCCCTTGTCGAAGCCCGGCGTATTGTCGCCCAGGACCAAGACCGGCCGCGTGGTGCCGACACCGAACAGCCGCACGGCCGCCGGGATCAACAGGCTTTTGGTGATACGGTAGCGGCCGGACGGCAGCCAGACGATGCCGCCGGCGCCGGACTTCGCCGCCGCGGCGATGGCGTCCTGGATGGCGGCGGTATCGTCGGCCTTGCCGTCCCCCACGCCCTTCACGGTTATGGCCAGGCGGTCGGCCGGGGCGGTCAGGTAGACCGAGCCCCTGCCCTCGGCCGAAGCCTGGGACGCGCCAAGCGCCAGGGCCAAAAAGCCGGCGGCCATCATCAAGGTTTTGCGTGCCATCCGAGTACGTCTCCGTTCAGGTTTGGGGTCAGTGTGGGTCGCGATTGGATTTCGATAAGGCTGGTCAGATAACCCATGACCAGGTCGACCGACTGGGCCGGTGTCGGCGCGCCGTCGATGGTCAGCACGGGTTCGTCCTGGCCGGGCAGTTCCAGCGTCGCCATCTGGCTGTCGAGCAGGCTAGGCGGCATGTAATGGTTGGGACGGGCGCGCAGGCGGGCCCGGATGGTCTCGACCGGCACCTTCGGGAAGACGAACAGCAGCCGGTCGCCCGTCCGCGCCCGCAACAGGTCGCGATAGCTGCGCTTCAAGGCCGAGCAGGACACGATGCAGCCGTCCCCGTCCCGCGCCGTATTCAGCGCCTCGGCGACGCGTTCCAGCCACGGCCAGCGGTCTTCGTCGGTCAGGGCGATGCCGGCCGACATCCGCGCGACGTTGTCCGCCGGATGCAGGTCGTCGCCTTCGACGAAGCGATAACCGGTCGCCTCGGCCAGGCCCTTGCCCAGGGTGGACTTACCGCAGCCGCTGACGCCCATGATGACGATCGCTATAGCCTGGAGTGTCAATGGTTTGCCTCGAAGACGGTCCGGTGGGACGGATAATAAAAACATGCTTCCAGAAGAAGCGGGGAGGATATCTCGATGCCTGGAAGCATGTGACCCCGATAGCACCAGGCGTACAGGGTCGAGTTGGATTTTAGGCCTCTCCTCCCCTGTAGCGAAGCGTACGGGGGAGGTGGCAGACGAGGCGTATACGCCTCGGATGACGGAGGGGGCCTGGCGCCGGCGCTAGAGCGGGTTCCGTTTTGACGGAATCGAAACGCCGCTCCAGGTCTTTGTTTTGTCGCGCAATTTAACCGAAAAGTGGCATCCGCTTTATCGGATTGCGCTCTAAGCCCCCTCCGGTTCGACACGTTCGCCGCCTCCCCCGCCAAGGCCGGGGAGGCAGCGTATTTATGCAAGCCCTAGTACTTCATCCGCAGGCCGACATGGTACATGCGACCCAGGGTGTCATAAAGCGCCGGATTGACGTCAAGCCCCGTCCCGGTCTGCGGCGAGGCCGCGGGCGAGACATTGGCCAGGTTGTCGATCTTGAAATAGGCGACGATATTCTTGTTGATGTTATACGAGCCGGCCAGATCGACATAGGTGGCGCCCGGCATGCTGTTGTTGTCGATGGTCGGGTTGTTGGTCGTCGAAACCGGGCAGCTCGAGCTGCAGACCACGTATTGCGTGCCGATCACGCCCTTGCTGAACCAGCGTTCCTGGATCGTCAGGCTGTACAGGCTCGTGGAATAGCTTTCCACGAACAGCCCCTTCCAGGTCGGCGTATTGCCGGTATTCACCCCCGCACTCTGCACGGGGATGGTGCCCGGCAAAGAGTTGGTGGTCGTGAAGTCCTGGACGTTGGTGGCAAGCGCCCGCAGGACCAGGTTGCCCGACAGGTTGAACGGATGCGGATGCTGATAGCTGACTTCGTAATCGATGCCGTGCGTCTTGATCGAGCCGGCATTGAACGTCGTCACGTTCACATAGGGGTTCGCCCCGCTCAGGTTGAAGGCGCTACAGGCTGTCGGCACGGATTTGTCGAAGCAATATTGCACTTCCTGGGCGGCGCTCAAGCCACCGACGATCGCATCCTCGACCTTGATATTGTAGTAGTCGATCGAGGCGTTGAAGCCGGGCGCCCAATGCGGATTGGCCAGGACCAGGCCGAATTCGAAGTTCTGTGCGATTTCCGGCTTCAGGTTGGCGTTGCCCGAGGCGTTCTGCGAGATCGTCAGGGTCGTGTTGTTGAACGGGTTGGTGAAGTTCGGAATATTGGTCGACGTCACCGGACCGTAGAGGTCGTTCAGGTTGGGCGCCCGGATGTCTTGCGACCGGACGGTGCGGACGCGGAAGCCGTCGAACGGTGTGTCCCACGTAAAGCCGACCTTCCACGCGTTGACGTTGCCGGCGGTGCTGTACTTGGTGGCGCGGTCGGCGGTGTTCAGGTTGAGCTGGCCCAGGCTCTGGCTGTTGAGCAACGGCACGTTCAGTTCGATGAAGGCTTCGGCGACGTTATAGTGGCCCGTGCCGTCGCGGTAGTTGCCGGCGTAGAAGTTGCCGCCGCCCGAGCTGATCGCCGGATCCGCCGGATAGGCCGCGCTGTATTGGCTGTCGGCGCTCAGGCCGTTGCCGTAGGGGTCGGCGACGGCGCGGTAATATTCACGCCGCGCTTCGGCACCCGCCGCCACGGAGACGGGACCGGCCCACAGCGAGAAGGGCTCGCCCGAGATACTGGCGCTGGCGACGTCCTGGGTTTCGACCGTGTGCTGGAAGGCGCCGGCCGCCGGTTCGAGATAGGCCAGCGCGGAGGCGCTGGGCGTCTGGTCGCCGATGACGTTGATCGGCTGGCAGCCATTGGCGCGCGCCGTGGCGTCGGCGCAGACGATGGCGCCGTTCAGCATCACGGCATTGATCGCGTTGGTGAAGCGTTGCTTCAGCAGCAGGTTGTGGACGAAGATGTCCGAGATGTTCTCGCCATGCTGATAATAGGCATCATAGTGCCAATTGGTGCCGAACATGCCGAACTGGCCGTCGGCGCCCAGAACGAACCGCTTTTGCTCGCGCTCGGTATTGACGCGGATATTCGGCAGGAACGGGCTGACGGTCCCCAGCTTGAAATTGGTGATGCCGTTGTTCGTGCAGGCCGTGGCGATCGAGGCCGGCACGTAGGGGTTCGAGCACTGGATCGTCAGGCCGGCTTCGGTCGCGCCCGGATTGGGCTGGTTGGCGGTGCCGACCTTGGCGTAGTTGACGGTAAAATAGAGCTCGTTGTTCGCATCGAGGTCGAAGGCGGTGCGGTTATAGAAGTTCGACCGGACGATCGACGACTGCAGCGACGCGCCGACCCCGACATTGGCGGACGTATCACCGCCGACGCAGAAGCCGACATAACATCCCGTGACCGTGCCGGCGGCGTTTTTCTGCGGTACGCCGTTGGAGCCATAGACGAAGGTGGTGGGATTGCCGTTCTGGTCGAAAGCGATGCCCTGCAACGGACCGGACGTGATCAGGCCGTATTTGGAATAGGTGATCGACTGGGCGTGCAGGCCGTTGATATATTGCGGCGAGCCGTTGTTGGTGACGCCCGTATTGAACAGGGTGGCGGTATTGTACCAATCGCGGCCGTCGGCTGCGGCTTCGCCGAAATTGCCCGCGGGCACGCCGGATTCACGATGATATTCGACGGCGAATTCGGTGTGCAGCCGATTGTCCAGGAAGGCCTTGCCGAAGGCCATCTGGATCAGGCCCTGCTTGTCGTCATTATAGGTCGTCTGGCCGGCCTCGAAATTGGCCTTGAAGCCCTCGAAATGCTTTTCGGTGACGAAGTTGACGACACCGCCGACCGCGTCGGAACCCCATGAAGCGGACGCGCCGCCATTGACCACGTCGACCCGGTTGACCAGCAATTGCGGGAACAGGCTGACGTCCGGCACGCCGGTGCCGATGTTCGACGGCACGACGCGCTGGCCGTCCAGCAGGGTCAGCGTGCGGCTGACGCCCAGGCCGCGCAGGGCGAAGGAGCTAAGCCCCTGCTGGCCACTGGAAGTGGAAAAAGTATTGGTCGCGACGCCGCTCGAGCCCTGCAGGGACGGCAATTGCGTGATGGTGGTGAAGATGTTCGGCTCGGCATTGTTGGCGATTTCCAACGGGCTGATCGTCGTCGTCGGCGTCGGCGCCTTGAAACCGCGCGAGGTGATGCGCGAAGCCGTCACGACGACGACGGTTTCCTTGGCCGCATCAGGCTTGGCGGTGGCAGCGTCCTGAGCCTGCGCCGCGCCGGCCCAAGAGACTCCGACCAAGGCGCTCAGCGCCAATGCGGAAGCCGAGCCGATATAGAGGTGGCGCCTGATTTTTGATTTGAGGTTCGACATGCGTGTTTCCCTTCACGTTCCCCGTTATGTCAGACTTATGACAGCGCTAACATTCGCAGTGCAGCAAATACACTTCTGCAAAGCGATATTACATTGCGTTACAGGCATTTACGCCCGGCAGCCGCAATGACAGCGCTAACATAAAAGTCTCTGATGAATGGCTTGGCCAAAACCAAGCCCGTGGCGTTATTCCCGGTATATTATTTTGACCGATGACAGCGCTAACATTACGCGGCGTCAGCATCGGTTGGTTAAGGATTGCGTCAAAAAAGGGTCATTGTCAAGCGGGCTTGAAATCAGGCTTAAGCCGGGGCTACGACCCCGACATGGCGCCGCAGACGCGCGATTGCTTGATCAGGCCGAAGGCGTCGCGGGCCAGCGTCGTGTCCTGGCGCAGCACGACATGGGTGCCGGACGCCGTGCGGGCGAAGGCCAGCACCGCCTGGACCCCGGACGGACCGGTGACGGTGATCGCCATGCCGCCGGCATGGTCGTCGCCGATCGTGATCGACGGCTTGCCCTTGTAGGTCTGGTAGACGCACTCGGCGATATGGTCCGGCGTCTGGGCGGTATCGGCCTGGAAGACGACATCGAGCGCCGGCGCCGCGGCCTGCGGGGCTTCGGCGCAGCCGACCAGGACGATCGCGCTGAGCGCGGACAGGACAATGCGTGTTTTCATGACCGGACCCTGGACCAGCTGTGTGACGGGTAGAGCCACCCATCAGCCAGCTATAGCCACCTATCAAGACAGAAAACGGCGGACGATGGGATCGTCCGCCGTTTCCGTGACTCAGTTTGGTGACCGCTTATTGGCCCACACTTACTGGAAAGCGGCGTTCAGCTCGACACCGACGATGCGCGGCTCGTTATAGGCCGGCGCCAGGTAGGTATCCAACACGCCGATCAGGTTGTGGCGGTTGGTGATGTTGCGGGCGAACAGGGCGATTTCGTAACCCTGCGTGCTTTGATAGCCGATACGCAGAGCGCCTTCGTAATTGCCGTTGGTCGTGTATTCGACGGCCTTGTACGGCACCAGCAGGGTCTTGCCTTGCAGCTTCCAGTCCGTCGAGACGAACAGGCGGTCGCCGTTGTTCAGCGGGAAGTCGTAGCGACCCGAGAGGTTCAGGTTATAGGCCGGCGCGTCGGGCAGCGGATTGCCGTTGATCTTGGCGTTCCAGGCGCCGGCGGCGAAGACCACCGGGTTCTGCACCGTACAGACCATCGTCCCGTGCCACGAACAGGCCTGAGCGTAGACCGTGTTGTCGTCGATTTCGGTGTGCAGCAGCGACAGACCGGCGTTCAGCGTCAGGTTACGGATCGGGCGCCAGTCGGCATCCGCTTCGAAACCATAGGCCTTGGCGTCCTTGGCATTGAACAGGTAGGTGAAGCCCTGCTCGTTATAGGCGTTCAGCTGGATGTCCTTGACGTCGTAGGCGAAGACGTCGGCGTTCAGGCGCAGCTTGCGATCGAACAACTCGCTCTTGACGCCCGCTTCTTCCGACAGGATCGTTTCCGAATGGGCGGTCGTGAAGGCCGACGAGAAGACGGCCGAGCGGCCCTGGATCGTCGGTCCGCGGAAGCCGCTGGCGACGCGGGCATAGACCGAAACGTTCGGTTGCAGCTGATAGTCGGCGGCCAGGTCGAAGCTGGGCTTTTCGGCCTTGAGCTTGACGTCCGAGGCGGCGGTCGTCGGGAAGGTCGACACGCCGGCGGCCGTTTCCGGCGGACGGACCAGGTTCGTTTCCTTGCTGTCGTTGGTTTCGCGCGCGCCGAAGGTGATCGTGAAGTCCGGCGTGATCTTGTAGCTGGCCTGACCGAAGACGGCCCACGACGTGTTGTGGTCCTTCAGCTCGACATAGTTGTTCGGGTTGTAACCCACCGCCGTCGGCAGCAGGAAATAGCCGCGCTGGAAGAAGTCGGTCGTGTCGTCGCTGGTGAATTCCAGCGCGCCGACCTGCCACTTGAACGGGCCCGCGCCGTTGCTGGCCAGGCGCAGTTCTTCGGAAACCTGGTCCAGGCCCTTGATGTGGCCTTCGGATTCGCTGGTCGGCGTGAACGAGGACGGCGCGGTCAGGTTGGGCAGCCAGGCGCCCGAACCCGCGTCGGTGTCGCCGCGGCTATAACCGGAAATCGTCTCGAGCGCCGTGATCGAGGTCAAGGTGACGCCGCCGAAATCATAGGCGACATTCACCGAGGCGCCGCCGCCATGATAGGCCTGCGGATTGTTGGCGCCTTCGTCATAGGACACCGTGTCATACGCGCCGGTGTGGCCGTTCGAACCGGTCGTCTCGGCGCCGCGCTGGAAGATGGTCGCCGAACCCTTGTAGTCGCGGGCATGGGCCGAGGCCAGGATCGTCAGGTTGGACGTCGGCTTGGCCAGCAATTGCAGGCGCGCATCGACTTCGTCGAAGCCGCCCATGACGTCATGGCCGCCGACAGTGCCGTCATCGCTCGGCCCAGTGAACGTGTTCGACACCCAGTTGTTACGGTGCTGCTCCAGGCCCGACAGGCGGAAATCGAGCTTGCCCGGGATGATCGGGCCGCCGACGCCACCGTCGATCGAATAGGTGCCGTAGGTGCCGTAGGAGGTTTCAAGGCGCCCTTCGAAGGTGTCGGTCGGCTTGGCGCTGTCGAACTTGATGACGCCGGCAGTGGTGTTGCGGCCGAACAAAGACCCTTGCGGCCCGCGCAGGACTTCGATCTGGGCGACGTCGAACGCCGGGTTCGACTTCAGCACGACGTTTTCGAGGATCGTGTCGTCCTGCAGGATCGACACCGGCTGGGACGCGCCCAGGTAGTAGTCGGTATTGCCCAGGCCGCGCATGTAGAAGCGCGGGAAGATGCGGCCCGTCGTCGATTCGATGTAGAGGTCGGGGACCTGGCCGGACAGGGCCAGGATGTCGGCGCCACCTTCGAAGAGCGCGCGCGACCGGGCGCCGTTGAGAACGCTTTCCGAGACCGGCACCTGTTGCAGGCTTTCGTTACGGTGCTGCGCCGTTACGGTGACCTCGGTGACCTGAGTGGCGGCATCGGCGGCGGCCGGTGCGGCCTGCTGGGCCTGTGCCGAAGCGCCGGAGGCGATCGCCGACAGAGCGCAGGTTGCGAAAAGAATCGTCTTGAACATGATGTACCCCAGTTAAACCGGAGGTGTTCTCGCATGTGCGAATGACACATTCTAGTCACTTAGGTAACAGTTTTGCGTATTGTTAACCCTATTTTTGCCCACCCCGGCCCTCGCCCCATACCCAACTGATCCAGTGGACATTCGTCCGAAACCTTGCCTATAGTCGCTGGTTACGAATGAAAGGAAGCGGAATGAAGTTGACGTCGATCGGGCTGACCCTCGCCATCGCCTTGAGCCTGGCGGCTTGCCAACGGACCGCGCCGGCGCCGGCGGCCGATGCCACGCCGGGGAAACCGATCGCCTGGCGCGAAGGCGATGTCGACGACGCGCTGGCCGAAGCGAAGGAAACCGGCAAACCCGTCATGCTGTACTGGGGCGCCAAATGGTGCCCGCCGTGCAACCAGCTCAAGTCGACCGTGTTCAAGGATCCGGCCTTCATCGCCGAAACGCGCCGTTTCGTGCCCGTCCACCTCGACGGCGACACCACCGGGGCCCAGCGCTGGGGTGAGCGCTTCGGCATCCGCGGCTATCCGACCGTCATCATCCTGCGCGCCGACGGCTCCGAAATCGCCCGCCTGTCCGGCGCGGCCTCCGGCATGGCCGACACCTTGCGCGTCGCCGCCGGCCGGTCGACGCCGATCGATGCGCTGTTCGCCAAGGCGGAAACGACACCGGCCGCCCTGTCTCGGGACGACTGGCAATTGCTGGCCAGCCTGGACTGGCAGAACGACCCGCGGCATTTCGACGATCCGAAGCATTTGGCGGCCTTGCTGGGACACCTGGCCGGCGCCGCCCCCGAAGGCCCTCTGAAGCGCCGCTTCACCCTGCTGTCGCTAAGCGTCGGCATCGATCCGGGGCCCGATGGCAAATACCAACTGACCCCGGCGCAGGTCGCGCAAATCGAAACCGTCCTGCCGGCGGTCTTTGCCCACGACGACGAGGTCATCGCCAATCGCCAGACGCTGAGCTACGCCCTGCCGTCCCTGGTCGCCGCCCTGCCCGACGCCGGACAGCGCGCAAAGCTTGGCGCCTCGCTGACGGACGCACTCGACCACGTTTATACTGACGCCAACCTGCCCCTCCCCGACCGCCTGGGCACGGTCGATGCCGACATCATCCTGGCCAAGGCCAATGGCGGCGCCGTCCCGCCCGCCGTCCTGGCCAAGGTGCGCGCACGGACCGCCTGGGCGGACGCCAATGCCAAGGACACCATGGTGCGCCAGTCGGTCATCTCCGACGCCGCCGACCTGCTGCACCAGGCGGGCGACAATACGGGTGCCAAGACGTTGCTGGAGGCGGAACTCAAACGCTCGGCCTCGCCATATTATTACATGCTGGACCTGGCCGGCCTGGCCGAAGACGAAAAGAACGGCCCGGCCGCCATCACCTGGGCGCGCAAGGCCTATGAGACGTCAGAAGGCCCCGCGACGCGCGTCCAGTGGGCGATCGAATATTCAAAAACGGTGCTGCGCCAGGCGCCCGGCGACAAGGCCCAGGTCGAGGCCAGCGCCAATGCGGTGATCGACGAGCTCGGCAAGAATGCCGACGGTTATTATGAGCGTACACGCATCAAGGTCGCCGGTTGGGGCGCACAGCTCCACACATGGAGCGATGCGCATAACGATAAGGCGCTGCTGGCGAAGCTGGATACGAAGATGGCCGGGGTTTGCGCCAAACAGGGCGAAGCGGCGGCCCGCTGCCGCGACTGGTCGAAGGCGACCTGACCTATCTTTGGCGGCCCGCCATGGCATAGGACATCTGGACGGCCAGCCAATCGTCGATCCGCGTATAGAGCTCGGCCACGCTGCGATTGCCGGCCTTTTGATTGGCCGCGATCGACCGCCGCGCGCGGTCGCGCAGCCGGTACAGCATGATGATTTGCTGGCATTGATCGATCGGCACGGCACACTCCTGTACCGCCAGGCTACAGGAGCGGGCTTAAGATTTAGTCGCCGCCGGTCATTGGCGAATTTCGGCGACCATTCACGCATCGGCGCGGACAGGCTTAAGTCCATGCGGTTTCCTGGCGGCCATACGGAGACGCCCCATGATCGACCCCGCCGCCATCCTTGCCGGAGCCACCTATTTCCTGTCGGAAAGCGCCCTTAGCTGGCGCCGCCGCGCCGCCCGGCATCTGTCCGGCGACAAAGGCTCGTTGCCGGTCATCTGGTTGACCGGCTTCGTCTCGATTTCGCTGGCCTATGCCGCGACGGGCGCGTTCCACCTGGCCGACCTGCCCGTACTCATCAGCACACCGGCGATCGGGCTGACGGTCTTCGGCGCGGGGCTTTTGCTGCGCTGGTATGCGATCGTGCATCTCGGCCGCTTCTTCACGGTCAATGTCGCCATCGCCGAAGACCACCGTCTCATCGATACCGGCCCCTACCGCTGGGCGCGTCACCCGTCCTACACCGGCTGGCTTGTCGCGATCACCGGTCTGGGCCTCTGTCTCGGCAACTGGTTGTCGCTCGCGATCCTGCTGGCGGCGACCTTCAGCGTCATTTCGTGGCGCATTTCGATCGAAGAGGCCGTCCTGCGCACGGCGTTCGGCGAGGCCTATGTCGCCTATGCCCGCAAGACCCGGCGCCTTGTGCCTTGGATTTACTAGGCTTCCGTGGCCGCCACCGACGCAACTTTAAATAGCATTTGTGCAATCGTTTGTAACGGTATCTTAAGCATGACTTGGTAACTGCGTTATGGCGAAGAATCGCCGACTTTCCTTCATCCTGAGACAGGATGGACGGCAAGGCTCAGTTTTTATCCAGTATGCGAGGGTCGCCATGCGCCTTGTCGAATTTCCCAACTTCGGATTGTCCGGCCAGATGGCTGAGCTTCTGGCGCTCAAGGAAGCCGCCAACCGAACCCAGGCCATCGTCGAGTTCGACCCGCAGGGCCATGTCCTGGACGGCAACGCCAATTTCCTGAACACGATGGGCTATAGCCTCGCCGAGGTGAAGGGCCAGCACCACCGCCTCTTCGTCGCTGCCGACTACGCCCAAAGCGAAGCCTATGCGACCTTCTGGGCGGATCTGCGCGCCGGCCAGTTCAAGGCGGGCGAATTCTCACGCCTCGGCAAGGGTGGCCGCCCGGTCTTCCTCGAAGCCGCCTATACGCCGATCGTCGACAAGCGCGGGCATGTGACCAAGATCGTCAAGACCGCCTTCGACGTCACCCAGCGCCGGCTGCGCGACCTGGACCTGGAGGGCAAGGTGTCCTCGATCGAGCGCTCGCAAGCCGTCATCGAATTCGCGCTGGACGGCACCGTCCTGCGCGCCAACGACAATTTCCTCAAGGTCATGGGCTATAGCGCCGCCGAGATCGTCGGCCGGCACCACAGCCAGTTCGTCGAACCCAATGAAGCCAAGAGCGCCGACTATGCCGGCTTCTGGCGCCGCCTCAATGCCGGCGAGTTCATCACGGCCCAGTTCAAGCGCCTGGGCAAGGGCGGCCGCGAGATCTACATCCAGGCAACCTACAACCCGATCCTCGGCGCCGACGGCAAGCCGACCAAGGTCGTCAAATACGCCACCGACGTCACCGAACGCGTGCTCAAGGATTCGGAATTCTCGGGCCAGGTCGACGCCATTTCGCGCGCCCAGGGCGTCATCGAATTCGCGCTGGACGGCACCATCCTGACGGCCAACGACAAGTTCCTGAAGCTCATGGGCTATACCCTGGCCGACATCCAGGGCAAGAAGCACCGCATTTTCGTCGCCGACGCCTATGCCAACAGCCCGGACTATGCGGCCTTCTGGGACCGCCTGCGCCGCGGCGACTATTTCGCCGGCGAATTCCATCGCGTCGCCCAGGGCGGCCGCGACGTCTTCATCCAGGCCTCCTACAATCCGATCTACGACCTGAACGGCCAGCCGTGGAAGGTCGTCAAATACGCCACCGACGTCACCGCCCGGCGCGTGGCGCTGAACCGCACGACGGAACTGTCGCATTCGCTGCAGGAATTGTCCGCCGCGGTCGAGGAAATGGCCGTGACCGGCCGTTCGATCGCCGGCACCATGGAACAGACCAAATATGCCGCCGACCGGGCCAATGCCAGCGTCGCCACCGCCGACGCCAGCGCGCGCCAATTGTCGCAAGCGACCGTGGCGATGGACGGTATCGTCGAACTGATCACCAACATCACCAACCAGATCAACCTGCTGGCGCTGAACGCCACGATCGAATCGGCCCGCGCCGGTGAAGCCGGCCGCGGCTTCGCCGTCGTCGCCACCGAGGTCAAGAACCTGGCCAACCAGGCCAAGAAGGCCAGCGAGCAGATCACCAACGAAATCGCCAGCGTCCGCAACGGCGCCCAATCCGTCTTCTCCGCGCTCGATGAGATCCGCGGCACGGTCGAAGAGGTGCAAAGCCAGATCATCTTCACCGCCGGCGCGGTCGAGCAGCAGAGCGCCACGTCCCAGGACATGGCGCGCAACATGCAGGTCGCCTCGACCGAAGCCGAAAACATCGTCGCGGTAGCCTAGCTTTCCAGAGCGGCGGCCTTGGCCGGCCCGGGTTTGCGGGCGACAACCAGCACAGCCACCAGACCGATCAAGGCTGCCCCCGCGCCGGCCAGGGCGACCGCCGGATACCCCCAGCCGGCGGCGATCACCCCACCGCCGACGGCGGCGCCGATCGCATTGCCCAGGTTGAAGGCG
>FTKT01453235.1_pt1 | contig 22247 bp, 18 predicted proteins | sample 1658271 | NCBI WGS metagenome assembly FTKT01 (sample SAMEA3914811, study PRJEB12502) | metagenome | biome: forest; material: soil | place: Canada | collected 2011-08-04 | depth 0.3 m | reverse complement strand
GTTCATCACGAACGGGCCGTAGTGGGCGACGGGTTCGCGGATGGGCAGGCCGCCGAGGAGGACGACCTCGAAGTTGGCGCTGCGGGAGTCCTGGACCTCGTCCGCCCGGATGGTGAGGGAGTTGCCCTCGCCGAAGACCACGGACTGTCCCATCTGGAAGGGGCGCCGCTCGGTGCCGGCGGAGCCGCTGCCGGCCAGGCCGTAGGCGAGGGCGTTGAAGTCGCTGCGCCAGGGGAGGGTGATCTGCGCGCCGGGGTTCACCGAGACGTGGATCATGGTGATCGGCGTGTGGGTGGCGCCGGGGCCCTGGTGGCCCGCGATGTCGCCGGCGATCAGGCGGATCAGGCCGCCGCCGTCCTCGGAGGCGAGCAGCTTGATGTTCGAACCCCGGATGTCCTGGTACTTCGGGGCGATCATCTTGTCCGCGGCGGGCAGGTTCACCCAGAGCTGCAGCCCGTGGAAGAGGCCGCCGGACATGACCAGCGACTCCGGCGGGGCCTCGATGTGCAGCAGGCCGGAGCCGGCCGTCATCCACTGGGTGTCGCCGTCGGTGATGACGCCGCCGCCGCCGTGCGAGTCCTGGTGGACGAAGGTGCCGTCCAGCAGATGAAGACCTCCCATGCCGACAGCACCAAGGCGTTCAAGCGCTCGTATCGGTGCCGCCGGCGCAAGATGCAGCCTGGCCAGCACCCCGGAGAGTGCACGGTCAGCCAGGTGGCACCGGACGACCACGTGGCACGCAGCGTCTTCGCACTCCTGGGAGTGCTCCTCACGGCCGCGAGTGCACGACGGCACCGCCGACAGACGGCTGCTGACCCAGGTGGTCACCGACCACACCACGGCTTCCTCATGACTGACGTCAACACCTTGAGCTGACGTATCCGCCGTTTTGCTCTGAGGCAGACGGCAACGGTCTGACACTGTCCCTGGCCGGGGCCCCAGCCGAACCGAATACGATCCCTTAGATCGGATATGGACCGAAGGGGGAACCGCAGTGATCACACGGAAGCGGGCACGGAGCTGGAGCGCAATGGGGGCCGCCGCTCTCATCGCGATGGGTGCGGCCGGCTGTTCTTCCGGAAGCGGGTCCGAGGCGTCTCCGGCGTCTTCCACATCCGGCGCCTCGGGTAGCGCGACGCAGTCCTTCACCGAAGCGCAGGCCCAGCAGGTCTTCGAGCGGTATGTCCGGGAGAAGACGGCAGCCACCGAGAATGGCGATACGGAGGCGCTCGCCCGGGTGGAGGACGGGCAGTTGATCAAGGAAAACCGCGCCGAGGCGCAGCTGCACCAGGCCAACGGAACCAAGAACGAACCGATCCGGCCTGTTCGTCCGGTGTACCTGATCCCGCAGACCGACTCTGGAGAGCCGCAGAGTTTTGCCGTCCTGAGCAAGACGGAGGGACGCGAAACGGACCGCAGTTCCGCCCTGACCTTCTTCACGCGCGACCAGCCAGGTGGGGAATGGAAGGCGGTCGTGGCCACTTGGGTGGTGACCGAGGCACCGCCGATGATGGCTCCGACCGACACCTCCTCCCCGACACCGTCGCCGGGCCAACGCTCTGTGCGGCCGATGATGCTGCCGACCCTCGCCCGCGGCAGTTCCGGAGGCGTGGAGCTGTCGCCCACCGCGGAGACGGACACCACTGTGTGCGGGCGCTACGCCCAGTACCTGAGCTTCACCGTGCCGGCTGGGAAGCCGGAGAGTGCCGACTTCGAGCGAGGCGACTTCACCAGCGGCCTGGTGGACTACTTCAACGGATGGGACCAGAAGCTGCTCGAGCGAAGCCTCTCGTTCCGCTCGCTGGGAAATGCGTTGCCGACGTTTCGACTGAAGGACGGCGGCTCCCTCGTCACCTGCACGTTGGAGGGCACGTACCGGGACCGGGGCCGGACCCCGGCCAACTGGATCGAACCGGCCGACGACTCCGACGCGTTGCTGGGACGGGGCCGCAAGTGGTCCAGCATCGATGAGGTGTGGTCCGTGACAGCCGTCGTGGACGTGCCACAAGGCGGCCGCCCGGCAACGGTGCTCTCCTCGGACGGCTACGGAGCGACGAAGCTGTCGGTGACGGGTGTGGAGTGGAAGTAGTGGACGTCATCGAGGGTGCCCAGCCTCAGCGGCTGGGCACCCTCACCAGCCCGTCGAGGTGCCAGTCGCGGAACTCCGCCCTGGGGTTCAGGCCCTCGTCGCAGGCGAGGTCGTCTGACCACACCTCACTACGGTCCTCACTGGCCACCAGCAGGCGGAAGAAGGCGCTGCCCGGCACCCGGGCGTTCTGCGGGTGGTGCCGTCAGGGTGCCAAGCGGAGCAAGCTCAGACCCGCATCGGGGCGTTGTGCAAAGGCACCCCCGCCGTCCTGCAACTGGTCACGTCAGCACTCAACCTGATCGCCGCGCTCCACAAAGCCGCAGGCTGATCAGCACCCTCACATGCAGGCTGCCGCCTGCCTGGTCGCGTCGGCCCAAGCAGTGGCCAGTTGAGCCCGCATGTGGGCCTGGCGGCTGTGATGGTGCTGTCGCTCCAAGCGCCACGCGCAGAGGTGGCAGGCAGCCAGTGTGACTATCTCCCGTTCCACGGTGAGCGTGCCTATCTCGGCGACCTGGGTGACGTCCTCGCACTTGAAGCAGAACCCCGTCGTCCAGACGAAGCGGAGACGGAACTCGGCTGGCGGATTGCGGTTACTGCGAAGCCTCAACTCTCGGCTCCCGGCTCAGCCGTGGGCCGAGGGATGGGCCTGACTGCGGCAGGACCGCGACGGTGGAGCTCCCGCTCTATGGCGGACGTGACCTCGGGCCACGGCACCGGCATCGGTACGGTGTAGCTCCAGTAGTTGTGGCTCTGCCGGACCAAGTCGCTGACCCCGAGCGGCGCCGCCTCTGCGGGGACAATGGCAAGGATGCGGCGGAGCACGCTGCCAGCCCCGCGTGCGGCTGGGCGTATGCCGCTGCCCATGAGTAGGGCGGCGGTCCGGATCGCGTCGAGTACATCGGTTGGTGTGCTGGTCCGGACGAACGGTCCGAAGATGAGTTCCCACCAGGGCCGGCGGGTCCGCGCCCAGGCGAGGCGTTCGAGTCCGGAGCCCAGGTCCACGCCCATGCAGGTGGGATTTGCGGCGTTCCAGAGCAGGACGATGTCGCCGACCGGCAGGTCAAGGTGACGGAAGTGCACGGTGAGACCGCAGACTTCGCGACGTTGCCAGACGGCGGTGCGCCCATGGATGGTGAGGTGTCGGGCGTGGAGGCCGATGCCGGAGAGCACCGTGAGCCACTGGTCGAGGATCCCTGCGAACTCCGTTGCTTGAGCCACGGGTTCGATGCGCGAGACATTGACGAACGAGGTGAGGAATCCGTCCCGCAGGGCGCCGGTGGGATGCCGTTCGCCGGTCAGTCTGACGACCGGCTGAGGGAGGTACCCCTGACGGAAGACGTAGTGCTTGCCGTCCTTGAGGAGCGGATCGAGAGCCTGGACCGCGGAGATGGTCAGTTCGGTGTCTCTGCTCCACCGCATCGGCAGCGGCCTGGTCCTGGCTACGCCGGCGGCAAGGAAGCCGCTCTCCAGCCGGTTCAGCAGATCGCTCCAGTTGAATGGTCGAGTCGGTGGGCAGTACGGCGTTCCCCGGTCGCGGTGGCGGATTTCGAAGCGGTCGTCGCCGCCGCGTTCGAACTCCCACTTCGGGCCGAGCCCAAGGCGGTCGGCCAGAAGATGGATCGGCCGCGACGGTACGTCGGCGGTCAGCACGGCCTGGTCGCAAGAGCGCGGAAGTGCCGCGCGGGGTCGAATCGCTGGAGACCGATGTCCTGTACGGTCGGCGCGTTCAGTGCAACGCAGCGCTCGATGGCCCTCGCCAGCGCCCAGGCCGCGACCTCGTCGTCATGCTCTGCGGCCACGCTGGCGACAACACCGGTGGCGTCGCACAGCGCCGCCTCCGCGCAGGTCCCGTCGCGCCAGCAGAGCGCGGCGACGGGGGTGCCGGCGCGGAGGGATTCGCCGAAGACGGCGGCGCCGGCCTCCACGTAGCTACGCGAGCAGGTGTAGACGTAGGCCGCAGCCTCGGAGAACGCCGCAGTCTTGGCCGCACCGCCGAGTTCGCCGACCCAGCTGACGTGCTCGGACGCGAAGAGGGCCTCGTGCCGCCGCACGTACTCGCTGTCGAAGACCGGCCCGACGATGCGGATCCGTCGGCCGAGCAACTGGGCCGCACGGACCGCGAGGTGCGGGGCCTTCTCCTCGTCGATCCGCCCGAGCCACAGGAGGTCACGGCCAGGCACAGCCGGCGGTTCGGCTTCGCCGAGGCCGAGGTGCACGGCGTGTTCGAGCACCGGGGCGTGGGCGGCGTACATCCCAGCCATCTCGGGTGAGTAGCAGTAGAGCCGGGAGCGCTTCGCGTCGAAGGCGTCGACGGCGTGCTGGAAGACGGGCGAGTGCTGGAACGTCGCCACGTCGCAGTCGAGGTCGGCCCAGACCCGACGCCATCCTGGGTGCGAGGGGTACTCGTGGCCGACGACGAGCAAGTCGTAGCCGGTAGAACGTAGTTCACGGACTTGCCGGGTGCCCGGCCGGAGATCCTCAAGGCGGACCGGACGCGTGGTCCAGTTGTCGCCCAGGTTGGTCCTCCAGCCGGGGCCGAGGAGGTGTACGTCGGCGCCTGCGGCTCGGGCGCCTTCCGCTACCGCCCAGAGCCAGCGTTCGATCCCGCCGTAGCCGGCGGGCGGGAAGGTGTAGCTGCTGGGGAAGTCGCAGACGCCGACTAACACTTATGCCTCCGTTGTTCCGTCCGCCGTGATTCGGCGGTATCCGAGGTAGGGCACCAGGGCCTCGGGCAGGACGATCGAGCCGTCCTGCTGCTGGCACTGTTCGAGAAGGGCGGCCAGGGTGCGGCCGATGGGCAGTCCGGAGCCGTTGAGCGTGGCGACGGGCTTGGTCTTGCCATGCTCGTCCCGGGTGCGGATCGCCGCGCGCCGGGACTGGAAGACGCCGGTGTCCGAGCAGGAGGAGATCTCGCGGTAGGTCTGCTGGCTGGGCAGCCAGACCTCGATGTCGTAGGTGATCTGGGCGGAGAAGCCCAGGTCGCCGGCCGCTAGCTGAACGACGCGGTAGGCCAGGCCCAGCTCCTTGAGGCAGGCCTCGGCGTGGCCGAGCATCTTCTCCAGCTCGGCCTGCGAGTCCTCGGGGTCGCAGATGCGGACCATCTCGACCTTGGAGAACTGGTGCTGGCGCAGGATGCCGCGGGTGTCTCGACCGTACGAGCCGGCCTCCGAGCGGAAGCACGGGGTGTGGGCCGTGAGAGCGAGCGGAAGCTCGGCAGGCGGGATGATCTCGTCCGCGTAGAGGTTGGTGAGCGGGACCTCGGCGGTCGGGATCAGGAAGAGCTCCCGGTCGCCCATGGTGGTGGCGAAGAGGTCCTCTTCGAACTTGGGCAGCTGCCCGGTGCCGGTCATCGTCTGGCGGGTGACGAGGAACGGTACCGAGTGTTCGATGTAGCCGTGCCGCTTGGTGTGCAGGTCCAGGAAGAGCGTGGCGAGGGCACGCTCGATGGCGGCGCCGGCGCCCCGCGAGACGCTGAACCGGGAGCCGGAGAGCTTGCTCGCGCGTCCGAAGTCGAGGATCCCGAGCGCCTCGCCGAGGTCGACGTGGTCCTTCGGCTCGAAGGAGAAGGACGGCACTGCGCCGACCCGGCGCAGTTCGACGGCGTGCTCGTCCGAGTCGCCGTCCGGGGTGCTGTCCAGCGGGAGGTTCGGGATGGTGAGGAGGAGGTCGCGCAGCTCGCCCTGCACCTGCTCCTGCTCGGCTTCCGCTGAGCGGATCGCTTCCTTGATCTCGCGCGCCCGCTCCTTCAGCGGTCCCGTGTCGCCGCCCTCGCGGGCTGTTTGCTGGACCTCCTGGGCGACGCGCTTGGTCTCGGCCCGCAGCTCGTCGACGCTGAAGATGAGCTGGGATCGACGGGACTGAAGAGACTCCAACGCAGAGAGATCCAGGGTGTAGCCGCGGCGGGCGAGGCGGCGAACCGCCTCGGAGCCCATCTCGATAAGGACGCGGGGATCATGCATGGGGGTTCGTCTCCTCCAGCTGGATAGGTACTGCGTCGAAGGTAGCAAGGAGGAGGCCCACCTCCTCCCGCGTTTCCCATCCGCCGCTCGCAGCTACGGCCTGCTCTTCTGCTCCAAGATCGTTGAGCAGAGTCTGGACGAGGGATCGCAGCTCCTCGTCGTCGAGTAGGACCAGATCCAGACACCGCACCTCGTCGAAGAAGATCGGCATCGGCTCGGCAGACGGGCTTGTAGGCAGCGCCCGCCGCCAACGCAGCACCGACAGCAGCAGTCCGTGGGCGATCACCACGCGAGGCGAGGGCTGTTCCGTCGAGAGCAGGAGGCCGACCAGCATCCGGCGAATGCCCTCTCGCTGCGACTCCCGCGCTCCGGGAGGCCGCATCCACGGACCGTTGGCGGCCAGCCAGTGTGCATAGATCAGGAACGGGCCGCCCTCGAACTCTCCGTAGTCCAGCTCGTCAAGCCGGCGCTGGACTTCGAGCGCCTCGCCAGGATCGGCCATCAGCAGCTGAGCCGTCTCACTCGTCCGAGCGAAGCCGGAGCAGAGCCAGATGACGGGCCGGGCTACCCGACGAGCCTCCCGCGCCGCCGCACAGGCAGCCCGCCCTGCCGGATCCAGCGGTAGCTCGACTGCCGGATCGCCGTTGACCTGATACTTCGTGCTGTAGGCCGTGGTCGCGTGCCGCAGCAGATAGGTCGTCACGCTCATCCCTCCCCTTCCTGGCGTCGGTCCGGGCCCGCTGCGGTGGCCAGCACATCGATCACCTGCTCCATTGCGGGTGCCCGCGCGTCTCCGACCTCGCGGTAGTAGAGGAAGCCGTCAATGCACAGGACCAGGCACCACTGGGCCAGGCGCTGTGGGTCAAGGCTCCCGGTAGTGACTGCAGTCTCGAACCGCCTCAGGGTCTCCGTGCCCAGGTCGTAGTAGACGGTCCAGAAAGCCCAGTCGAAGATGACGTCACCGACCATCGGCAGCGGGTCGATGAGAACCGGTTGGCGCTCGCGGTCGAAGAGCACGTTCTCCTGGTACAGGTCGGCGTGCAGGACCGAGACTCGCTCGGCGTCCTGCCACAGCCGGCCGGCCAGGATCTCCCCCCAGCCGATCCAGTTGCCCAGGATGCCGCGATCGGTCTCCGCCAAGCGCCGCCGCATCCGGGGCACCAGCTCGATGGTGAGGAAGTCCTGAAGGCCGGGCAGCCCAGCCGTCGGTACGCACTGACGCCGCCCGAGAACGTGCAGCTGGTGTAGCGCCTTGGCAACCGGCTCGTATGCGCCCGCTGGGCGGGCCGCCCCGCCCGGAGCGGCCCCGACTACCTCCATCGCCACAAGTGCGAGGTCGTCAGCGCAACCGACCACCCGGGCAACCGGCCCGGAAGCCCAGACCCGGAGCGCGAGGAGTTCGTTGCGGTAGCGCTCCCGGTCCGGCCACGCCTTGAGTAGCACCTCCCGGCCATTGCCGTTGTCACGCGCGACCATCAGCAGCGAGGCGTGGCCGACATCGTGGTAGCGCAGCAGTGTCAGGTTCCAGCGTCCGGCAGCTGTCGAGAACGCCCCGGGGGCCTGCGCCAGCCAGCGCTCGACACCGGCCCCGTAGTGCGCCAGCAGACGCCGGCGCCCGTCGCGCGGGACCACGGTGAGATCGGTGACGGTATCCATCAGCTGAGGTGGACCCCACGGTGGACCAGCTCGTCGGTGAGGTCCGGGAAGGCCGCGAGAGCCTGCGCCACCTGTCCTTGCACCTTGTCGAGTTGAGCGTCCTCGGCCGACAGCCGGATCAGCACCTTCCACGGCTGGTCGAGCCGCTGCCCGGTGGCACTGACGAGGTGCACCTCCGCGTAGCCGCCGGTCTCCGCGTGGAGCCGCTCGGCAAGCCGGACCGCCGCCAGGTTGTAGAGCTTCCCGACGTGGTAGACCGGGTTCTTCCCGCTGGCTCCCTCCATGTTCATCGGACGCAGCGGAGTGATGAGGCCGTTCACGCGGTTGCCACGGCCGACCACGCCTTCGTCGCCCGACTCGATGGAGCTGCCGGTGTAGGTGAGGTAGAGCTCGTCCTTCTCCGGCACGTCACGGGCGTTGAGGCGGAAGGACACCTCTGTGCCCGGGAGGTTCAGCTGGGCAAAGCGGGCGCACTCGGCCAGGACCTCGTCCTTGTTGGCGAGGTATTGGGCACGGTCGGCCACGAGTGCGGACTTCTGGGGCACGCACAGGACCGTCTCGGCCCGCTCCCCGTCGAAGTGGCCCATGAGCTTGACGTCCGAGCCGCACCAGGGATTCGCTCGCGTGAAGGCGCTGTCGCCCGAGAAGTGGTCGACCAGCGCGTGCGCGAACGCCTCGAACGGCGCCATGGGCGCCCAACCCGTGCCCAGGGAGGTGTCGTTGGCGAGCCGGACGTGGCGCTCGCGCAGGTCGTCGACGGATCGGGGGGCGAACCAGCGGGACCGGTCGGTGCCCGCGTCGTCGGTCACGACAGCACCCGGGCTCGGGTTACTGGTGATGTTGAAGACGAGGTCGAGGTGCTCCGTGAGTTCGGGCAGTCGGCTGCGGAAGAAGGTCCGCACCACGTCCTCGGCGAGAGCCTGTACCGGGATGTCCTCGCCCCCACAGGCATACGCGGCCCGGCCATTCAGCAGCACCTTCACCGGGGCGGTCATCCGGCCTGCGCCGTAACGGACTTCGCACGATCCGCCGAGCAGGGCGAGCTTGTCGAAGTTGTGGTGGAGTACGGCGCCGAACCGCTCCAGGGTGTAGCGGCTGTACTCGCGGGAGAGTTCCTCCGCGAGATGGTCGGCGAGGGTGTCGGGGTGGCCGAGCCCCTTGCGTTCCAGCAGAACGAGGTCGGTGGGCAACGGCGTTCCGGTCTCGATGGTGATGCTGCTGTTCTGGACTGTCGTACTGACGCGTTCCATGACGTACCTCTCGTCGTATTCGAGTTGGTAGTGGTGCTCGTTCGGCACGTGCGGCACGTGCGAAAGCAGCTCCGGTCGACAGCAGGAAAGGGCGGATCGGCGCGAACAACGGATGGGAACCTCAGCGCGCCCCTGGTGAGACGTCAGGTGGCGTGAGCGGGAGCAGGCCCCAGACGACCTTGCCTCCCGGGTTGGGGCGCCAGCCCCAGCTCTCGGTGAGGGCGTCCACGATCAGCAGGCCCCGACCGTCCTCGTCGTCCGTGTCGGCCGACCGGGGCGCGGGCGTCTCCGGCGACTGGTCGGCGACTTCGACGAGCAACCCGTGCGCGGCCAGGTCCACGTTGACGTCGACCCGGTCCGCCGGTCCGGAGACCGCGACGGCGTTGGCCACCAGCTCCCCCAGGACGAGTTCGAGGTCTTCCAGCAGGCCGCTCGGAAGATGCTCGACGAAGTGCTGGTGGGCACGGTGGCGCGCCGCGTTGGCTGCCCTCCGGTCAGGAGTGAGTGCGCACTTGAGCGTCCCGACTCCGGCCGGCTGACCCGCTACCGCGACCAGACCCGCCGCGCAGCCATCGCCGCTGGTCGTCACACCGCCGGCTGCAGAACTGCTCCCGAGATCTCGCACGAACTCACCTCCCCAGTCGCGACCGGGCTACTGGGCAACCCCAGCCGGTCATATCTGATCGCGTGGATAGCGCCGAACTCTCTCCACAGCGCGCCAGTAGCGGTGTGTAATGGAGCGTGAGCGCTTGAGAGACATTCAGCCCTGCCATGGACTGCCTGGCCAGTACTGGCAATCGGACAGCACCGTTGTCCACAAGAGACGCCTCGGGGGACCAAATGCCGCGACCACCAAAGCCGTTGGACCCGACCCGATCGGCAGCCCACTGGCTTGGGGCCGAACTCCGACACTGGCGCGAATTACGGAAGCTGAGCCAGGACGAACTCGGTGTCCTGGTCCACCTCAGTGGTGACCTGATCAGCAAGTTCGAGCGAGCCGAACGTCCCTGCCGACTCCGACATGCGACGGCGCTGGACGCCGCGCTGGATACCGGCGGCGTCCTCTCACGAAGCGTCGCGCTCGCTGAGGCTGAAATGGACAACCGCTCCCGGGAAATGGACAACTCGCCCGGCAGGGCCGCAATCTCTCCCCGTGGGGCCGGGGTCGGGGGCACGCTGGACGGACCACTGTCCGCTCCCGAGTGGAACGAGTCCATTCCCATGGAACGACGGAACTTCCTTGCCGCGACCAGCACCGTTCTCGCTGCCGGTCCCCTGCTCCAGCTGATGAACGCAGCACCGGCCGCCGCGACCCCCTCGGCGGTGCGGCCCACGGACGTCGAGCAGATCCGAACGGCCGCATCCACCCTGCGCAGTTGGGACAACCTCTACGGCGGCGCCGGTGTCGTCCGCGACACTGCCCTCGCCCAACTTCGCTGGGCGGCCAATCTGCTGAACAGCAACTGCCCTGCCCCGCTCAGAGCCGGACTGTTCAGCGCCGTCAGTCGCCTGGCCACCGTCGTAGGCGCCTCGGCCTTCGACGCCTTCGCCCACGACGACGCCCATCGTCTCTTCGCCTTCGCCACCTCCTGCGCCGAGGAAGTGGACAACTGGTCACTGCGCGCCATCTCCTACAACCTGCGCTCCCGACAGGCCACCTGGCGCGGCGATCCGGACTCCGGACTCACCCTGGCCGAACTCGGACTCGCCCGAGCAGACCGTCTCTCACCTGCTGAACGATCCATGCTCCACAACGCCCGCGCCCGAGCCCTCGCCAAAATGGGCCGCACCCAGCAGACGCTGGCCACGATCGGAGCGTCCGACGAACTCTTCGCCTCGATCCTCCCCGCCAACGAGGGACCGTGGATGGCCTACTACGACGGCGCCCAGCACCACGGCGACACCGGCCATGCCCTGTTCGACCTCGCGCTCGCAGGCCACCCGCCACAGGAAGCGCTCCAGCGACTGCAGACCGCCGTCGACAGCCACGGCGACGGATTCGCCAGGTCCCGCACCTTCTCGCGAACGAAGCTGGCCTCCCTGCGCATGGCAGCCGGCGACCCCGAACAGGCACTGGCCGACGGCCACATCGCACTCTCCGAGGTGAGCCAACTCCGCTCACTGCGCGCCAACCACGAGCTGGGCGAACTGGGCCGCATCGCCCACCGTCACCGCGCGACCGCCGGCATCCGGGACCTACGTGAGCAGATCACCTCTACGGTGGCGGTGTGACCAGCGTTGCCGACTCCCATGCACTGCTGCTGAAGGCCTGCGCCACCGCGGGCCTGTCAGCGGACCAGGCCGAGCCCATCCGCATCGGCGAGAACGCCCTGTGGCGACTGCGCCACCAGGTCGTCGCACGCATCAGCCGCCCAGGGCAGTGGGACGCAGCCGTACGGGAACTCGCAGTCGCCCGCTGGCTGCGCACCTGCGACATCCCGGCCGTGCGCCCACTCGACCACCTGCGGGAGCCCTTGGACGTCGAAGGCAGCCCGGTGACCTTCTGGCACGAGCTGCCCGAGCACCGGCCCGGCACCGCCGTCGACATCGCACCGCTCCTCCGCCGCCTCCACGAACTCCCCATCCCGGACTTCCCCTTGGGACGACTCGACCCGTTCGTACGCCTCGCCGCTCGCATCGACAGTGCAGCCACACTCGACGACGAACAGCGGCAATGGCTCCACCGTCACCTCGCTGACCGCCAGGCCGCCTGGTCTGCCCTCCCCGCTGGCTTTCCCACGAGCGTCATCCACGGCGACGCCTGGGGCGGCAACGTCGCGGTCACGCCCACCACCGCCTACCTCATCGACTTCGAACGGAGCTCCCAGGGCCCGCCCGAATGGGACCTCACCGTCATCGCGGTGGGCCATGGGACCTTCGGCACCGTTTCCGACAAGCAGTACGCGGCATTCTGTGAGGCATACGGCGCCGACGTGACTACCTGGGCCGGTTACCCGATCCTGCGCGACATCCGCGAACTCCGCGTCACCTGCTTCGCCCTCCAGCACGCCGCCGCAGACCCGCACCGCCACCGCGAGGAGGCCCACTATCGCCTTGCCTGCATCCAGGGGCGGCACGGGCCCCGTCCGTGGAAGTGGACGGCCGTGGGTTAGGTATTTTGCCATGGCTCGCGAGCGATGGCCGCGAACCGGTCCACAACTTGGTTGCTGCGCAGGAAAACTGACGGATCCGTAGTGTGATCGGGGTCGCTCGATCAAGTCCTCGGTGGTGCGACCGGGTCTGTGCTACGGTCCGTGCTCCAACCGAAAATAGGTGACCCCGGCGGTGCGGCAAACACCCCGGGGTCCGGCAACAGGAGCTGTAACTCCCGATGCGTGTTCATCGTAGCGCCCACGTGCGCAATTTCACTGTGCTGCCCAATGTCCTGCTGCAGGACCGGCGGCTGACCTACACCGCCCGCGGCCTGCTGGCCGACTTGCTCTCGCGCCCCGACTACTGGCGCGAGGACGGTCGGGCGATGGCCGACTCCAGCCCGCAGGGACGCGGCGCGATCCGCAAGGCCCTGAAGGAGCTGACCGAGGCCGGCTACTACCGGGTCGTGAGGCTGCGAATGCCGGACGGGACGATCCGCTCCGAAGCCCACGTCTTCGACACCCCGCAACTGGAACTGCCGGGTGTCCCCCGTCCGGACCCCGGTCACGCGAAGACCGGCGCTGCTGACAGCCCTCTTGAAAAGGACCTGGTCAAAGAACCCTCCCTCCCCGCCGAACCGGCCGACGAGCCCTCGGCCGACACCAGGGCCGGCGACGAGCAGGGAGGGCGGGAGGGCGACCACGACCTCGACCAGGAGCCTCCGACAATGCCGGACGAGCGGGTCCGAGCGGCAGCACTGACGCTGCTCCGGGTGATCAAGCCGGAACCGCGCCTGCGCCTGGGCGAAGCTGAGGCGATCGAGCTGGCACCCCTCGTAGCCCAGTGGCTGGAGCGCGGTGGCACCCCGGCCGACCTGGCCCAGGCGCTGCTCCCCGGCCTACCCGCAACCGTGCACTCCCCGGTCGGCGTGCTCCGCAACCGCCTGCAGCGCAAGATGCCGCCCGCCTACGCCCCCGAGCAGCCCGCTGCCAAGCGCTCGTACGCCGAGTGCGCCAAGTGCCACGACCCGGTACTGCAGCCGGGAATCTGCCGCCCGTGCGCCGGCCTCGGGGGCCGAACGATTGCAGTCGGCGGCGGAGCCTCAGCGACCCTCGGTGGGGCCGCACTTGCCCGGGAAGCACTGAACGCCGCCAAGACTGGTCTACGCGTCAGCCGGATCGCGAGCCCTGCCGCCGCGATGTAGCCCTCGCTTGCCGGGCAGCGGATCGCGTAGCCACCCACGGCTGCGGCATCCGGGACCGCCGCGAGCAGATCACCGAACATTGGCCCGGTACCGCTGCCGACATCGCGCCACTCCTTCGCCGGCTCCACGAACTTCTCGTCCCCGACTTCCCCTTGGGTCGACTCGACCCGTTCGTCCGCCTTGCCGCTCGCATCGACAGTGCAGCCACGCTCGACGACGAACAGCGGCAGTGGCTCCGCTGCCACCTCGCCGACCGGCAGGCCGCGTGGTCTGCCCTCCCCGCCGGCCTTCCGACGAGCGTCATCCACGGTGACGCCTGGGGCGGCAACGTCGCGGTCACGCCCACCACCGCCTACCTCATCGACTTCGAGCGGACCTCCCAAGGCCCGCCCGAATGGGATCTCACCGCCAGCGCGGTGGGCCACGGGACCTTCGGCACCGTTTCCGACAAGCAGTACGAAGCCTTCTGCGAGGCGTACGGTGCCGACGTGACCACCTGGGCCGGCTACCCGATCCTGCGTGACATCCGCGAACTCTGGGTCACCTGCTTCGCCCTCCAGCACGCCGCCACTCGGCCAGTTCGGTGAGGCCCGCGACGTCGACTCAAATATTCACGTAGGGCGGGCCGCGTTCAATGATGCTGTCGCTCGAATGGGTGATGCGCGGGCGGATCCAAAGTATTGACGGCCTCGAAGTCCTACCGTCACCCAGGTGACGGTCGACTACCTAAGCCACGGCGTCCCGCTGGAGCAATATCAACTCACGCGGGCCGATCACCGACGTCAGCAGGAATCCGAGCGGACCCACAAGTGGGTGGCCGAGCAGATTGCTAAGGCACCCCGCTTCTCCGACGCGAAGTGGGAGCAGCTCCAGAGGCTACAAGCCCCGTGACGTGCCTGTCGCCAGACGGCGCACCAAGGCTGAGTTGGAAGCTGAGAACGATGCTCTGAGAGCCGAAGCCGAGGCACTTAGGGGCCGAGGTAGCAGCACATAGCGCACAAGGTCGGCGGCCTACTGCGTTGCGCGGTCGCAATCGAGGAAGCCAATTGGTTCGTCGCGGAGAGTCGCCACAGCCCCTGCATCGCCTCCCATCACGCGCCAGGCAAGGACGTGGCGAGTGCGGTAGCGTCCACGGCGCTAATTTATCCCCCGAACGAGATATCACCTGATCGGATGGCCCGGGTGAACGAAGTCCACGCTTCGGCGCGGAATGCGATTACCGGTCCGGTTGGATCATTGGAGTTGCGAATATGTATTTCTCCAACGGGGGGGGGGGTTAGTATTTCTAGGCAGGTGTTGCTGGCGCCGCTGTAGCTGCTCTTTCGCCAGACTGCAAGGTTAGATTTCATTGGACTGTCAAGCTTCGCTCTCGCCGTCGGTGTTCGGATGTTTGATTTCAGGCTGTGTGTTCGAGTGCCATGTTTCCGTATCGATGTTTCGGCACAGCACCGTGTCTGGATGGTCAGGCCCCAGCACGCTGACGCAGTCGGTAAGCGTCTCGCCGGCCAGGGTGCGCGCAGCGTCAACCTGCCCTGCGCCGAGCAGGATCCGGGCGAGCTCCACCCGGATGGCCAAGGTGTGAGCGTGCTGGTGCCCCAGGAGCCGCTCACGGGCCGCGAGAACGGAGCGCGCGGCCTCCTCGGCCTGGGGCCACTGACCTCGATGTGGCAGGATCGCGGCCAGGCGGTGCCGGGCCGCCAGCGTCCGCGGATGATCCTGGCCGAATTCTGCGGCGTTGCCCAGGATGGCGGCCTGCGCCAGCACCTCCGCCTCGGCCCACTGGCCGGCACCCGAGAGTACCCAGGCGAGCGTGAGCCGGCTGTCCAGGGTGTGCGGGTGCTCCGCCCCGAACGCCTTCTCACTGGCTGCGAGGTTGGACCGGGCCAGCGCCTCAGCCTCAGCCCATCTCTGCTGCTCACCGATCGCTTCCGCTAGACACGCCCTGCTCTCCAGGGTGTCCTGGTGTGCTGGGCCCAGAGCGCGTTCGCGGCCCTGCGTTGCGCGGTGCATCTGCTGCTCATCCTCGGCCCAGCGGCCGAGTCCGTACAGCGCGATACCGAGCGCGTGCACGCTGTCCAGGGTCTGCGGGTGCTCGCCGCCGAGCAGCGTCTCGCGCCGGTGCAGTGTCGCCCGGTGCAGCTCGGCAGCCCGCGTGAAGTGGCCGATCGCACTGAGCGCACGCCCGAGTTCGTGCTGGTCCTCCAATGCGTCGCCGGTCTGCCGGCCGGCGGTTGCCGCAGCGGCGTCGGCCGACAGGGAATGGGCGGCATGGTAGTCACCGTGCAGGTAGGTCTGAGCCCGCAGCCGGCGGACGATCGCCAACGCGACCTCCACCGCAGGGCTGTGCCCGCTCACGCAGCGCCGCAGCAGAGCGGCGGCGTGCGGAGCGAAGAGACGCAGCGTCTGGGCATCGACCGCTTGGCCCGCTTCGATGCCCAGCAGAGCCCCGAGCAGGCGCGCGGCCAGGTGCAGCACGGCGTCCCGCTGATCGACCGGGATCCGGGCGGCGACCGTGTCCAGCAGCAGCCCGTGTGCCTGCAGACTGCGCACCGCCGGCAGCCCCGCATCGCCCGGGACCTCCAGCAGCGCCACCAGGGAGTGCGAAACCAGGCCCTTCAGCACGGCGTTGGCCCTGGCGCCAGGCAGCGGGGACTGCGCCTGCGCCGCCCCGGCGGCGTCCAGCCGACTCGGCGACAGCACCCCGACGGGCAAGGGGTCCGGCGCGAAGCAGGACAGCAGCCGCAGCATCGCGGTCGCCTCGGGAAGTCCCTTACGGGCCAGCGAGTCCAGAGACAGGTGCCAGGTACTGCTGACCAGCCGCCGCAGATCCTGCTCGCCAGGCTCAGCGCCCAGGTCGAGGAGGGCACCAGGGTCCTGCCGCAGCCGCCGCAGGTACTCCGCCACGCTCACCGGCTCCAGGATCTGATCCCCGAGGTACGACCCGGCCAGCATCAATGCCAGCGGATGGCAGCCCAGTTGGCGTGCCAGCTGCTCCAGCGCGGCGACGTCGCCATCACCGACATCAAGGTCCAGCAGCACGTCCACAGCGTCGGAAACCGCCAGCACGTCCAAGCGGTGGGGGACGGCCTGCCGCCACAGCGGCGCGCCGCCGTTGCGGGTCGTGACCAGGACGGTCCCTTGCCGACTGGGCCGGAGCCAGCCCGGCTCCTGAAGGATCGTTGGGTCATCGGCGTTGTCGAGCACCAGCAGCCAACGTTCCGCCGACTGGTCGAGGTAGCGCCACACCAGGTCCGCGGCCGGCAGCCGCCCGAGGTGGGCCCAGTCGACCTCCTCCTGGCTCGCTCCGCGGTCGCGTGCCACCGCGATCATGCCGGCCCGGAACGAGGTTGCGGTGGACGCGTTGACCCACAGTCCGACGAACCCGGGCCGGGTCACCACCTCGTCGAAGACCACCTGCACCACCGCGGTCTTCCCACAGCCCGGCATGCCGTGCACCACATGCAGTGACTCCGACCCCGGACCCTCGCCGAACGCAGCCGACAGCAAGGTCTTACGTAGTTCCCTTCGGTCCCGCACCGGTGATGCCAAGGGGGCCGTCAACGCTACCCGCACCGACTCGGGGCCCGACCCGCCCAGCAAGCCACCGCTGGCCAGCGGAGCCGCATGATGCGTGTGGTACTCGGTGATGTACTGGTCTCGATCGGCTCGGAAGAGCTGTGCCTCGTCGCGAACCAGCATCTCCGGCGCGGGAATGTTCGACCCCATCGGCTCCCGGGCGTCGGTCACCGCTCGGTGATGTGCTGGTCGCGCCCGGCCTGGTAGACGCGGCCGTGCCCGGACACCCGGGCACTCATGGTCACGGCAGGCGCCTGTTCGAGTAACGGATCGGGAAGTTGACGCCGCAGTTCGTCCAGGATCTGCGCGAGCTGCTGCCCTGCAGCGGGGTCCGCGATCAGCAGGCGGCCGAGGCGGCCGGACCACTCGGTGGCGAGTGCCGACTCCATAGCCTCGTCGCCCCGCTCACGCGCCGCCAGCAGCTCGTCCCTGACCTCGTCCAACGAGCTGGCGACCCCATCGGCCTGCGCGGGATGGACCCGCCGCCATACCCCGACAACCCTGTCCCGCGCACGTTGCCACGCGTCCGTCGCCATCAAGGTCACCATGGTGGTGCTCGCGGTCTGCGCCAGCAACGCCAACTCCTGGTCCATGATCCCCCCTGCCCATCAAGACCTGCTGCACCGTTAAATGATAGGTGCGGGAACGTGCGCGTGGTGTGAACTCGCGAAATCAACTCGTCGGCAGCGGTACCTACTCGCGACCCACGCCGCCACCGCAGCCGGGTCCCGACAACCCGTGGCGTTTGGCCAATCTTGTGACCGGACGCCCTACACGCGAGTCACTTCTCGCCGGCGTCGTCTTTGGCCTCGGCGTCGTTCTCAAGATCGAGGGTGCCTTCGTCGTCGGTGTCGTTCTGTGGCAGGCCGAGCAGGAGGTAGCTGAGACGGGTAAGGAGCCATTCGCCGTTGGTGGATGCGTCCGGAGTGGTCAGGGGGTGGACAAGCATGGCGGTCGCTGCGAGGACCGCGAGGGCCGCCCGTCGGGCGCCGATCGCGGGGGTGAGCCGCTCGTACAGGCGGTTCAGGTGCTTGGCCCCGCGGGCCACAATGCGCCCCTCGAACTGCAGTTGGGCGTCGTCCTCCCGCAGATTCTGGAAAACGGCGAGCGCGGCGGGCACGTCGACGGGGTTCCACGAGTCGGGGTGGGCGTTGAGCCAGTTGAACAGGACGGTCAGCTCGTCGTCGTCGCCGGAGGCGGTGGGCCAGCCCTCGGTAGCCGGGGTGGGCAGGGTGGCCCGGATCTCGGGCAGGGCGGTGTGGAAGGGGTTGCTGTCCAGGACGGCGTAGAAGAGACTGCGGGTCATGGCGGCCGGGCCGTGTCCCTGGATCTCGTTGAACGCCTTGATTTCCCAACCGGGTTCGGTGGCAGCTCGCTGGGCGTGGGACTCGAACTGGTTGACCGCGTGTGTGGTCATGTTCGCGCGTGGAGCTCGCGGATTCTTCTGTGCGGCTTCCGCTGCCGCCCGGGTTGAGCGCCAGACGAGGTTGTAGATCTCCCCGAGGGTGCGGTGCTCCGCGACCTTGAAGGCCGCCTCTTCCAGGCGGGCCGTGTGGTTGTCAGGGACGGCTGGCAGGAGCAGCTCGTCAACCCGGTCACGGAAGTAGCGCACGGCTTCGTCAGCGATGAGCTCGCGGGCCAGTGCCAGGAGGTCGTCCTGGCGACCGGCGGTGAGGGCGGCCGGGGTCAGCGCTTGGGCCAGGCGGGCGTCGAGCTGCTCTACTGCTGTGGCCGCACTGGTGCCGTATGGGGGAAAATACCGCGCCCGCATCGGGTAGAAGTTGCTCGTCATCTGCGGTGTGGCGACGGCGTCGAGGTCCCCGTCGGCCTCGCGCGTGGCGTCCTCGAAGGTAGCTGGTGTCCACTCGAACGCATTGACGGGACTGGAAGAGTGGATCTTCACCAGGTGAGTCCGCACCAGCTCCCCGAGAAGCGATACGACCTTCACCGTGTCCGGGTGCAGTGGATCCGGCCAAGAACCGACTTCGGAGATGGGCGCCGTGGACGGCGCGTATCGCAGCAACGCCAGCGCCGCGACCATCTGCCGCACCGAAGCGCCGGGTAGCGCGTCGCCGTCCGCAGGAAAGACCGCCGCATACCTGTCCTCAATGAAATCCTGTTGGCTCTGCAGCCACTGGGCATGCGCGTCGGTGACGACCTGTTGAGCCTGCGCCTGGGCCTTTGCGGCCTCCCGCTTGGCCTTTCGCGCGGGGTCCACGACGAGCCGAATGGCCGCTTGGAGCGAGTCGGTACACTCCACACACGCCGAGTCCAGGCCGTCGCAGACCTGCTGGAAGGCAGTACGGGAGGTCAGGCTGAGCGGCCCGGCACACTTCGGGCACTGCCGGCCCGGCACGATGGCCCGCACGCCGGCGGCGGCAACGGCATAGATCTGGCGGCCCCAGCCCGAGACGTTGATGTCCTTGGTCTTCTCGCACCACACTGGCGTGCCGTACTCGTCGGCGAACCCGGCTATAGCCCAGTAGCGTTCACCGAGGGCCACGAGTTCCGGATCGGCACCGTCGACCGGGACGACCATGGGGATCAGCGTGGAGAAGTCAACGACGGCTGGCGCGGGCTCGGGAAGATTGGTCACGGGAACACACTAGATTGCGACCCCGACATGCCGGCCTGTTTCGCAGTCGCCGCCTGGCAGCAGCCACAGCAACTCCGATACTGCCCTTGATACGACCCGAAGCGCTACGGCCTGCTCAAGAATCGGATCACTTCGACGGCACCCGGCGTGTCCTAGACATGGGCACCGGCACCGACGTCATCCCCCCGCTCGCCCGCCTCGGGGAGGTCATTGGCGACCTCCGCATTCGCTACCTCGGCCGTGAACGCCGCGCTGGCTCCGGAATCTACAACCCACCCAGAGGAACGCCGCCAGGACGTAGTTGCCGACTCGCCGTTCTCCCGGATCGACACCGCCCGCTGGGACCCCGTCATCACCCGCACGATCGCCGAAGTCGTCGACCTTCAGCTGTCCTACAGCTGCTCCGGCCCTGCCCAGCTCGGCTCGGACAAGGACGCCTTCGAACGTGACGGGTCGCTTCGACGAAACTCATCCGCATCGAAGCGATCATTGCCACCCGCCTCTGAACCCATCGCCAGGCTGAGGCGGCCCCGGGCCTAGGCTCGGGGCCGCCCTACGTCATCGATTGTCTTTTACATCACGGCCCTGAGGGTGCCCCGGAAGTGATCAAGCGTTTTCTGCAGGTCGGTGATCATCGTCTCGGCGGAGTCTCGGTGCTGACGCTCGTCACCGAGTTGGCGACGCAGATTCTCGAGCTCGGCCTTCTGCTCGGCGTTCTCGCTCTTCAACTTCGCGAGAGCCTTGCTGGTTGCAGCGGGTCCGTTCAGGTTGTGACCCGGGCCGGCGAGGGGCATACCGAGAGTTTCTCGGCGTTGGCGGACCCGCTTCTGGACGGTCGAGACCGTGACTCCGTACCCCTCCGAGACGTCCTTCACGGTCCGCTCCCCGCTGATGACGGAGTCGGCCAGGCTGTCCCAGAGACCTTCGGGCACCTTCCGATCGAACGGCATAGCTCCTCCTACGAATGGCAAACTGTTGTTGAGTACGCGACGCTTGGCTGGAGTTTGCCGGGCATGACGAGGGTTGGGTTGGCCTGCGCACTGCATCTCACTCGATCTGATGAAGATGCTCTCAAATGGCCACCTGTAAAGATGACTTCACTGCGCACGCACTCCAGGGATGGTGCCTCCGACTGTGCCGTCAGTAGCCTTCACCCCGTGGCTGAGGGGGCCGCTAGGGCGTCCTGAAGTGAGACTTCAGCGATCGAACTCCCAGCCTCGGGGGTCGCGCTGATTCGATCTACCACCGGAGCGATGGCGTTGTACATCCTGATGGATTCGGGCTCATGCGCGCCGTCCCAGCCGCCGTGGGCATTCCGATCCAAGTAATCCAGGTACGTCACAAGCTCGGGGCCGGTGAGCTCGAAGGTGTAGACCTTCCCGTCCCGTTTGAGCACCGTCACGTTGTCCAAACCGTCGATTGGTTTGGTCTTCTCCCAGATGTCCTTGGTGCAGGTGATCCGGAACTTGGCGACGCCAGCCGCCTTCAGCAAGCGCTCATCCTGCTCCGGCGGAGTCGAGGTGTGCCCGCACGCCGACAGTGTGAGGGCGGCACTCACTGCAAGCAGGGCGACGAACCGGTGTGGCGTGTGCGCCCGGGGCTCTCGACTGTTGGCGCGAGGTGCGTTGAGCTGTCGTCGGATCATGCTGCGAACTCGTTTGCCTTGGTGCGGTAGTGGCGGATGGCGACTGCTAGCGTTGCAGCTTCGAATCCTGTTCGAATTGCACCGCTTGATCCGATCCGAATCGTCCCGTTCCGCGGGCGGCGGATGCCCACAGCGCGGAGCAATTTCGAGAGCTCAGTGCCGAGAGCCTGGGTTTCCTCGCCGAGGAGAGTCGCCAGATCTGCTGTGTGCATCTGGCCGCCGGCGTTCTGAATCGCATCGTGGGCACGCAGAAGCAGTGCCGGAATGCCCTGGTCGGGGTCGGCAGGAAAGTCGGCGGCCGGCTGATCTACCGAGACGGCGACGGACTCCATGGACGCTCTCGATACAGGGAAGGGGGCGCTCGCAAGCTTGGCAAACACGTGGGCAACTGCGGCGAGCGCAGAGGCTGCCTCCGTGTCCCCTCGATCGATGGCTGCAAGTGCATCGCTCGCTAGGCCTCGCGCTGCGGCGGCCGCGTCGGTGCTGTGGGTCATTTCCATGCCTGGGGAACGCTCTGCCTATTGGCTGGACACGGCCACAAGAGTGACATTGAGCAGCGCAATCGTTCAGATGAAAATCGGAAGGGGTCTGACCTGCATCATCGGGCGCGAGGAGGGCACTGGCGACTGCGTTCGCGGCATGCACAGACATTTTCATGCGCTCCCAGCGCACGCCACAGGCGCGCAATGAAGTGTGCGATCCGGCAGGGCACTTCGGTGGCCAGACCTGCCATCAGGCGGTTTCACGAGTGACTGTCGGTGGCCTGTGGAAGGCCGACAACGGTGGCCCGACAGGCCTTTCCACTGTTGGACGGCGCGATCCCGAGGGCCGACGCCAACCACCGGGCCGCCGTGAAGTGGCGGTCCGGTGGTTGGCTGAGGAACTGCCCCGCTGGTGTGCGGCGATCAGCTCGCGTCCGTGGGGATGGTGCCGAGGCGGCCGGCCTGGAAGTCCTCCACGGCCTGCTGGAGTTCGCGGTGGCTGTTCATCACGAACGGGCCGTAGTGGGCGACGGGTTCGCGGATGGGCAGGCCGCCGAGGAGGACGACCTCGAAGTTGGCGCTGCGGGAGTCCTGGACCTCGTCCGCCCGGATGGTGAGGGAGTTGCCCTCGCCGAAGACCACGGACTGTCCCATCTGGAAGGGGCGCCGCTCGGTGCCGGCGGAGCCGCTGCCGGCC
>FTKT01003682.1_pt1 | contig 22286 bp, 21 predicted proteins | sample 1658271 | NCBI WGS metagenome assembly FTKT01 (sample SAMEA3914811, study PRJEB12502) | metagenome | biome: forest; material: soil | place: Canada | collected 2011-08-04 | depth 0.3 m | reverse complement strand
GGCGTGCCGCGCTCGGTGCTGGCGCTGCACCCGCTGGTCGCGCTGATGTCGGTGTGCATGGTGCGCATCGCCTACCGCATGCTCTACGAACATTCGCGCGCGCAGATCACCGGCGGCGACCAGGAGGTCCGGCGCGCGCTGATCCTGGGCGCCGGCCAGGCCGCCAAGCGCCTGCTGGCCGGCATCCACCAGCAGGGCTGGATCGTGATGGGCATGCTCGACGACGACCCGGTCAAGCAGGGCGCCCGCATCGCCGGCGTGCCGGTCCTGGGGCCGCTCGCAGCGGTGAGCGACAAGGGCGTGCGCGGCGCCGCCACGCACCTCGTGATCGCGCTGCCCGGCGCGGCCGCGAGCCAGCGTCGACGCGCGTTCGAGCTGGCCAGCCAGTCCGGCCTGCCGGTGCTGACGGTGCCGTCGGCGGCCGAACTCGTCGCGGGCAACGGCGAGGTCCAGCGCGTGCGCGACATCGAGCCCGAGGACTTGCTCGGACGCGAGCCCGTGGTACTGGACGAAGGGGGCATCAGCGAATGCATCCGCGGCAAGGTCGTGCTCATCACCGGCGCTGGGGGCTCCATCGGTAGCGAGCTGTGCCGCCAGGTGGCGCGCTACGGTCCGGCGCGCATGGTGCTCTACGAGCTGAGCGAATACGCGCTTTACCGCATCGAGCAGGAACTCGGCGAGGCCTTCCCGCACGTCCCGCTCGTACGCCTGATCGGCGATGTCAAAGACCTGGCGCACCTGCGCCAGGTGTTCGGCCAGCAGCAGCCGCAAATTGTCTTCCACGCCGCCGCTTACAAGCATGTGCCGCTGATGGAAGAGGAAAACGCCTGGGTCTGTCTGCGCAACAACACGCTGGGCACCTACCATGCCACCCTGGCCGCGGCCGAAAGCGGTGCGGAGCGCTTCGTTCTCATCAGTACCGACAAGGCCGTCAACCCGACCAACGTGATGGGCGCCACCAAGCGCGCGGCAGAACTGGTCATCAGTCATATGGCGAGCCAGGGCCATGCGACCCGCTTCATGGCCGTGCGCTTCGGCAATGTGCTGGGCTCGAGCGGCAGCGTGATTCCGAAGTTCAAGGAGCAGATCGCCAAGGGCGGCCCTGTGACGGTGACGCACCCGGAGATAACGCGCTATTTCATGACCATCCCGGAAGCCGCACGGCTGGTGGTGCAGGCGGCTGCCATCGGCGAAAGCGGTCAGGTTCTGGTGCTGGACATGGGCGAGCCGGTGAAGATCGTCGATCTGGCGCGCGACATGATCCGCCTGGCCGGCCGCGGCGAGGGGGAGATCGGTATCCAGTTCACCGGCTTACGGCCCGGCGAAAAGCTCTTCGAAGAACTGCTGGCCTCCAGCGATGCCACCGAAGCCACGCGCATTGAACGCCTGCGCATCGCTCGGCTGGGCCCGGCGGATGCGGAGATTGCGCGCTTGATGCGATTGCTGCAAGCCTTGCCCGGCCAGCCCAATGCAGCGTTGGGGCGCGACGTACGCGAGGTGTTGAGAGAAGTGGGCTTGGGGTATGGGGGCCGGGAATGAAAGAAGCCTATTAAATAAAAATGGCGTCGATGCCGCGGCGCGATCAGTGCAGGGGGGGCAGCAGCGGCTGCAGCAGGCTCGCCACAGCCGCGGAGTGCCGCTTCTGGCATTCTTCGTCGAGGTGGTACACCGCGTCGAAGAAGCAGCTGCGGGGATAGCGTGCGAGGTTGGGCGCGACGACGAAGTGCTGGCCGGCTGACGTGAACAGGTTGCGGATGCGCTCGACATCCGCGGCTTCGATGGCGGTGTCAGAGGGCACGGTCGGCAGCCCGCCCACCACCGCGACATGCTTCTCGTTCTGGCGTCGCAGGAAGGCCGACAGTGCGGCCAAGGCATCCGGCGAGGGCACAACGGCCGCTTGCGGCGTCGGCTCGTGCATCACGAATTCGCGGTAGGTCAGTGCCTTTTGCGCCGTGTGGCCTTGCTCGTCGCCCTGTTCGTCCAGCGTGTCGATGCCGGTGCGGCGCTTGAAGCCGTGGTGCGCCAGTGCCATCTCGAATCCGCCTCGGATGAGAAACGGTAAGTCGTAGGCGCTGAACACTTCCGCAAGACGGGCCAGGCTCAAGGAGCGAAGGTAGTCCGCGCCGCGAGAACGGGCCAAGACCGCGTTTTGAGCGCCCCGATGCATGTCTTCGGCCGAGGCCGTATATTGCTCGTACTCCAAGGGCATGTAGACCAGATCGCCCGGCTCCAGCACGGCATCGAACTGCGTGAGCAGGAAGTCGAGCCCGATGCCTGCCGCGATCGCGGCATTCACGCAGGGGCGGCCCAGTGTCTGCGAGATCACCTCGCAGCTGTGGCTGTAGCGTCCGTTGCTGCCGGCCAGCACCATGACCTTCGGGCCTTTGATCGATTTTGCGTAAGCCAGCTTGAAATCGAGTTGCTTGACCAAGTCGCCCAATGTGAGTGGTCGCTGTACGATGGCGAAAACGGCGAGGTACAGCACCAGCGAAGCGAGCACGGCGGCGGACAGGGCGAGCAGCTTCTTCATGAATACTCAGAACTGGAAATAGAGGAATTCGGAATGGGTTCCGTAGAGCACGCGCTGCAATACCAATGCCGCACAGGGCACCACTAGCCAGTAGCGCGTACGCTCCTGCAGTTCGTGTATTGCTGGCGTTGCCAGGACGAGCACCGTGCCGAGGCCGAGCATGCCTGCCATCTCGACCAACCCCATGACGGTGCCGTCGGCGAGATAGGGCACTGTGCCAGCTCCCTGGGCGATGTGTCGCAGCGGCGGCGCCATCGAGAGCAACTGGTCCGGCAGGTAGGCCCCGTGGTGGCCGACCATGGCTTCAAGCATGGCCCATGCGGAGGCCATGTTCGGTGCGCGGAAAAACACCCAGCCGATGACTACAACGAGGAAGGTGAGTGCCCAGCCGAGTATCCGCAGCGGGACTGCGGCACCGGCCGGCACCTGCAGCTTCAATGCCCCCACGATACGGGCCCAGGCCTGCTGTAACGCCAGCAACAGTCCATGCCACGCGCCCCAGACGACGAAGGTCCAGCCGGCACCGTGCCACAGGCCGCCCAGCAGCATGGTCAACATCAGGTTCACATAACGCCGGGTCTCGCCGTGGCGGTTGCCGCCGAGGGGGATGTAGAGGTAATCGCGCAGGAAGCGCGACAGCGTCATGTGCCAGCGCCGCCAGAAGTCGGAGATGCTCAGCGCCTTGTACGGGGAGTGGAAGTTCAGCGGCAATTGGACGCCGATCATCCTGGCCAGCCCGATGGCCATGTCGGAGTAGCCGGAGAAGTCGAAGTAGATCTGCAGCGTGTACGACAGCACCGCTCCCCAGCTGGTATACAGGCTCAGCGACTGGCTGGCCGCGGCGGCGAAGCCCGGGGACGCATAGGTGCCGAATTGATCGGCCAGTACCACCTTCTTGAACAGACCCAGCGTGAAGATGACCAGTCCGTCGGCCAGCCGCGCCGGGTCGAAGCGCAGGATGCCGCGCTGCGCGAACTGCGGCATCATTTCCTTGTGGTGGAGGATTGGCCCGGCGATCAGGTGAGGGAAGTAGGTGACGAACAGGCCGTAGCGCACTGGGTGAAAGTCGGCGGCTTTGTGCTGATAGACGTCGACGAGAAAAGCTATCTGCGTAAAGGTGAAAAACGAGATGCCCAGCGGCAGTTCCCCGGCTGAGAACTCGATATCTGTACCCAGCAGAACCGCCAAGTTGTGCGAAAGGAATGCGGCGTACTTGTAGTAGGCCAGCAGCAGCAGGTCGGCGGCAACGGCGATCGTCAACAGCCACTTCGCGCCCGCCCGACGGGTTGGGTTGTCGCGCGCCCGTGCGATGAGCCGGGCGGCGCCCAGATTGAAGGCGATTGACAGCAACAGCAGGGGTACCCACTTCGGGTTCCACCAGCCGTAGAACACCACGGAGGCAACCGCCAGCCACGCCAGCGCCAGCACATGCCCGAACCGCGCGATCAAGAAAAATCCGATCAGTGTGATGGGCAGGTAGCCGAAGATGAAGATTGGGGAATTGAACAGCATGTGGATCAGTGGTCGACCGTGCGTGCAGACACGGGCAGGCCGGCCACTTCTGTTACCCAATGCCTTAGGCTGTACCGGGCGCACGTTTTGTCGTCGATGGGCTTGAACGGCGATGAGTAGAACCCGTCAGGCACTTGTGGGGCATGCCGGTCGATCACGTGCACGCGGGAGGGATCGAACAGGTCGCTGTCCGCGATGTACCGGTTGGTGGTAATCAACTTGCGGCCGGACAGCAGCGTTTCGATCGTGCGCATCGTCAGGCCGCGCTGGCGCGGGTGTTCCACGTCCAACATGGCGCGCGAGGCGCCTACCGCGGCGACGACCTGGGCGACCGGCATGGCGTGATGCGACACTGAACCCGCGGAGGCTTTCCTCAACGAAGGGTCGCGCAGGTAGCGCGCGGCCAGCAGCAGGCGGCTTGGCGCGAAACCGAAGAAGAAGGCCTTGCGCTGCGGTGCGCTGCGGCGCAGGCGCTCGATGACGCGATAGCGATCAGAGTGCAGCGTGCCGATGAAGCACCAGTCGTAGCGTAAGTCTGCCTCCGCCAGCGGCGGCGCGATGGACTCGTTGCGGGCGAACAGCGGGCGGTAGGTCCAGCCCAGCGCTTGCGCGTCGACGGGGTCGAAGGTCGCCACGTCATCGAACAGCGGTGCGATGGCGCGCGCGCGCGGAGTGTTCTCCACGCTATCCCAGAAGTAGAGCGACAGGTGGGCGTTTGGCAGCCGTGCGCGCAACGCCTTGATGACCTCATCCGACATGCCTTCGCCTTTGACGACGAGCACGCGCGAGATGGCTTGCGCATCCAGCCGATTCAACTGGCGCAGGAAGGTTGCGGTCGAACGCCGCGCCACCAGGTCGGGCAGCAGCCGCAGGCCGGCCTTGTGGAAGGTGTCGTTGCTGGCCCGGTCGTTCCACCAGGTGGTCGCGTAGCCCAGCGATTCGAACTCGGCCTTGATGGATTGGTGGTACGAGAACAAGGCCGGGCAGACCAGCAGTGCTTGCTCCTGCGCGGCTCGACGGGGGTACTCTTCTGCGGTGGTGCTGTTCATGTAGTGGAAATCGGGCGAACGAGGGGCTTACAGTCAGGGCACAGCCTGAGGCTCAGCCACGGGCGAGGCCCTTCTTGCGCAGTTCCTCGGTGGCTGCGTCCAGGCGGTCCACCTGGACTGGCTGGCCATGCGCCCACTCGCAGAAGCGGGTGAGTCCCTGCAGCAGCGTAATCTGGGGCGTGACGCCGAGAACGCTGCGCAGCCTGCCGAGGTCGGCGTAGCAATGGCGGATGTCGCCCACGCGGTATTGGCCCGTCACGCCTACGGGAACCGAGAAGCCCGAGGCCGCGAGTAGCGTGTTCGCCAGTTCGGATACCGAAGTCGGCACGCCCGAGCCCACGTTGATCACGCTGGCGTTCGCCACGTCGGCGGCTAGTGCAGCGCGAAAGGCCGCCACGACGTCGAGCACGTGGACGAAATCACGCGATTCCAGGCCGTCTTCGTAGATCGGGATCGGCAGGTCCTGGCGCGCGCGGTTGAAGAAGATCGAGATGATCCCGGTGTACGGATTGCGCAGCGACTGGCCCTCGCCGTAAACGTTCTGCAGCCGCAGGATGGTGGTGTGCAGGCCCAGCGCTTCCGAGGCCGAGGTCACCAGCAGTTCTTGCGCGGCCTTGGTCGCGGCGTACACGGAGCCGGGCGCGAACAGCATGGTTTCCGGCGTGGGGATGGGCAGCAACTGCGCTCCGTCGTCGTCCCTATGCTCCCACTGCCCCGCGGCGAGCTGGGCCTGGGTGCGCGGCTGCGGCTGCACGATGCGGCCGTCGGCGCTGCGGTAGGCGCCTTCGCCGTATACGCTGCGGCTGGATGCGAGGATGAGCTTCTTCGGTCGCCGGCTGCACGACGCGATGGCTTCGAGCAGGCTGGCAGTGCCTGCCTCGTTCACGTCCACGTAATGCCGGATTCGGTACATCGACTGCGCCGTACCGGTCTCGGCCGCGAAGTGGAAGACCGCGTCACTGCCTTCCAGCACGGCGGCGAGTGCGGCCTGGTCACGCACGTCGACTCGTACGACGCGGGCGCCCTCGGGCGCTTCAAGGAGCGGAAGGTCGCCGTGAATCTGCGCCGACAGATTGTCGGCCAGGGTGACGTCGTGTCCTTCGGCGACGAGGGGTCTCGCCAAGGTCTGTCCAATGAAACCGAGGCCACCAGTGATAACTATCTTCATATGTCTTCCGTGATGTGTGCGAACAGGTGACTTTGGTATTGGGGCTGGGACTTCCCCTATCAACCATTCGTGTTTTGATGCTGATGAGGCCGGATTTTCAGGGCTAGGAGCGACGACCCCAGGCGCCAGCGCCAGCGGAGCTGTTGAAACCAGCGCGCGCGTGATCTCTGTTCCGCTGTTGTAGAAGCATTTGATCCGTGTCGTCGATAGAGGGTGAGTGGCTCGGGAGCGAATGCCGTGCGACCAAACATTTCCGCTACAAGGCCCAACCACCAATCGTGCATGGGCGTTTCCGCGGGAAATGGCAGGGCGTAAGCCAGAAGTTCGCGACGAAGAGCCATGCAACAGCCGATATAGCTATTACGAAGCAGATTGCGCCAGAGCCCTGGGCCGCTACCACGCGTCGCGAAATAAGAGGGCTGCAAAGTTGTGAGCTGACTATCGACTACCGCACAGTCGCTTACCACGAGGTCGGCGCGTTTCAGATACCCAAGCAAGGTTTCCACCTTGCCTGGCAGCCAGACATCGTCCTGATCCGACAGGAAGATGTATTCGCCGCGGGCGAGGGCCAGCACCGACTCGAAGTTGCGTACCAGCCCGCGCCGCGGGCCCTCGAGCAGCCGTAGCCGCGAGTCGTCGATACCGCGCAGAACCTCGAGCGTCCGGTCGGTCGAGCCGTCGTCGGAGACGAGCAGTTCGCCCACCAGGGGCGATGCCAGGATGGAGTGCACCTGCTCGGCGACGTAACGCTCGCCGTTGTAGGTGGTCATGCAAACCGAGATCAGGACTTCGCCCATCGCTTGAGGAACTTCTTGATGTGGTGGTATGGCGGGTGCGCGACTACGAAGAAAGCCATTTTCAATCGGCTTGTGTTGCCGCACAGATAGTCGATGGCCTGCTTCTGGCCGAAGGTCTGCAGGCCGGCCGAGATGCCGTTCACGTCGATCAGCGCGACGGTGGTGTTCACGGTCGTGCAGGGGATGCGTTGTGTGCGCATCAGCGTGGCGAAGAACAGGTAGTCCGCAGTCGTCAACCCTTTCACCATGGCATAGGGGCCGTGCCAGGCGTGGACCGAGCGGCTGTAGGCGACCGACTGATGGTTGAACAGGCCGCGTTCGAGTACGGGCGCGCATAGCCGCGTCACGCCGGAGCCTTCCTGACGGAGCCAACTGCCGAACAACGCCTGCTCTTGTCCCGACGTCGCCGCAGCCAGCAGTTGCGACAGCGCCTGTGGGCTCGCGAACACGTCTCCGCAGTTCATGAACAGGATGAATTCGCCACGGGCCAGCGCCACGCCCTTGTTCATCGCGTCGTACACGCCGCGGTCTGGCTCGGACACGAAGCGCGCGATGGCATCGCCGTAGCTACGCACGATGTCTTGTGTGCCATCGGTGGAATTGCCGTCGATCACCACGTACTCCACAGATGGGTAATCCTGCTGCAGTACGGAGGCTATCGTGCGGGCAATCTCGTGCGCGCCGTTGTAGACAACGGTGACCACGCTGATGAGCGGGACGGCGTCACTCGAAGGCATTTGCCAGCACTGCGAAGGTGGTCGTCAGGGGCCCATCGTGCGGCAGCACGGCCAAGCCCGCAAGCTTGTTGATGAGGAACACATTGAACAGGGCCACCAGCAGCGGCCGCTGCTTCCGACCGAAGCAATGGAACGCGATCACGCCGGCCGCGACCGAATGAACCAGCAGCGTGCTGCGCAGCGAGGCCAACGGTATGGGTAGGAGCTCGATGAACACGATCAACGTTGCCCATGGTGCGACGTGCCAGGGCCGGGTCGCGGGATCCAGGTTCAACCGTGGCCAACCGCGTGCCCGTCTGAAACCGCTGCCGATGGCCGCGGCCAGCGAGACCGCGCATAGCAGGCCGACCAGCTTGAGGGCACCCAGGTCGGATTCGGAGTACTCGCTGGTGTTGTCGACGTAGTACACGAGCTTCTCGATGAGCGCCTGTGGAAGCACGTCCAGCATCGACAGCACCTGCCCGAAATACAGGCGCAGCAGCAGCGCTCCCACGAGCAGCAGCAGCACGCCGTTCTTGCCGCGACGTACCAGGAGATAGGTGGCGTAGACCGGCAGTGCCGTCAGGTGGCAGCTCGCGGCCAGTGTGACGAACAGTGCCCGGCGCAGGGGCGTGCGCGCCGTGAAGGCGTACAGCAACACGACCAGGGAGAGGAACTGCCGGGCGAGCTGCGTGGAAAAGTACAGATTGAACAGCAGTAGTGCCACGCCGATGAGCGCCATGTCGCCCCGACTGTTTTCGTCGCCGCGCTTGAAGAACGTGGTTTCCAGCCAGAACCAGAAGAGCAGGGCGCTGGTCGATGCGAGGCACAGCATCAGGCCGTTGGGTGTGAGCGTGGGCAGCACCGTGGCCCACAGCCAGAGCAGCGACGTGGGCACCAGCTCCAGGCCGCTGCCGAACTGGGCGAAGCGCTCGAGGTCGCCGCTGTGGAATTCGAGATAGATGTCGTAATAGCCGATCAGGTCGTCGGAGCCTTCGATGTAGATGGGGCGCGACGAGATCAACAGGCACACCGAGACGATTGCCACCAGGGTTAGCAGGCGCCGGTGCATGCCGGCGGTGTCGGCAGGGAGGTTGAGCAGCAGCGCGACGGACAGCGCGAACGCCACAAGAGGGAAGCTGAACGTGGCGAACAGGCCCAGCAGGCCTGCTGCCTCGAACAGCGCCTGCCGCAACTGCGCTCCGGGCGTCGCGGGGGATGATCCGAGGGCCATTGCGGTCACCGGGGCTCCCCGCGTGTCTTCATGAAGTAACGGCCGTCAACGAGGCCGAATGTGCGAAAGGCCGCGTTGTCGAAGACCCGGTTGTGATGGAAGCGCGCAGGCAACACCTCCAGGCCGACGCCGTGTGCAAGCTCGGCCATGTCGCGTCGGCACAATACGTTCAAGAGTTGTGCCCGGTTGGGCTCCAGTCCATGGCCGGACCAGCCGTACTCGCCGGCCACTTCGAGCGAGAAACCCATGCGTGCGCCGATATCCAGGAAGCGACCGGGTGCGGCCTGCCTGCCCACGTCGTCAAAGATGTGCCCGTATCGGGCCTTGACGGCCGGCGCACTGGCTGTGTAGCAGCCCGCGAGATCGATGTCGTCGTAGTTCACGGGGCCGCCGTCAGAGGAATATGCATCACAGGCGTTGCAGCGCATCACTGGAACAGTCATGTCGTGGCGTTGTGACCGCGGATCGAGTACGCGACACGTCGGGCTGGAGCAGATGCCGCGGTTCATGGGTATGGCAGGTGGCGCGTGAAGTATGAATGTGCTGTTCGACGGGCAGCTCAGTATTTCCTGAACCGCAGCTTGTGAAAGCGCCACACCTGTTGGTAGACGCCGCTCAGCGTGCGCCGCGCCAACGCAAGCCACCCGAGCGGCTTGCCTTGGGGGCGGATCTGGACGCCCAGCGACTCGAGGCGAGCGATCGCCTGTCTCAGGTCTGCAAGATAGGGTTCGTAGACGTTCTTAATCAAGGGCGCGGGCAGCGGGTAGGTTGGCGCCAGGTCGATGCGCCGGCCGGGCAGCAGTCTCAGGCTCTGGAAGTGATAGAAGATCGCCTGCCCATAGGGATAGCGTGTGGCATTCCACGGAGCCTGGGTGAACTCCAGCCGGGTCAGCACGTGCACCAGGCCCTTGAAGCGGCTGGGCCAATCGTCCAGGTACCTCTGGTCGCCGAACTTGCTGTCCTCGAAGCGTGCGTAGCACCACTCGATGCAGCGGTCTTCCCACCACTGGCGCACCGTCTCGCCGCCTTCTCGCTCGAAGGTCATGAACTGCACGCAGTACTGGCCCGACAAGGCCGTCTGGTCGTGTTCGGGTGCGTAGCCATGATCGGTGATCAGGACCTTCGCGCCCGAGGCATCGAACTCATCGAAGATCGGCGACGGGTCCTTGCGGAACCACAGGTCGGCATCGATGTAGGTGACACGGTGGACCTCCGGGCTGGCCTCGAACACGAAACGTGGCGCGAACGGCGTGAGCGTCCAGCAGTATTCGGCGCGGCTGCGCTGCGACTTCACTTGGAGCAGGGGCGGCGTCTCGAGCGACGACAGCTTCAGCGCGGCGCAGTGCGGGAGCTTCAGTTGGTCCAACAGGTCGAAGGCGAGGTCGTCCACGCACAGCATCCACAGGCGGTAGTTTCCCGGCATGTGGCGCTGCATCGAGGCTTGCAACGCGAGGGCCTGCGGCAGGAAGACGCTGTCGAACAGGGTGACGTAATGCTCCACGTTCTTCATCCGGTAAATGCGCGGATCCGTTCGCAAACCGCGCGGATGTCCTCCGGCGCGTGCCCCACCGAGATCGGCAGGCTCAGTTCGGTCGCATGCTGCTCCTCGGCGATGGGGTAACTGCCGGACAGGATGTCCTGCATGGCTTCCTGCCTGTGCGGCGGAATCGGATAGTGGATCTCCGTCTTCACGCCCTGATCCAGCAGATGCTGGCGCAGCGCGTCGCGCCGCGGGTGGCGGATGCCGAAGATGTGGAAGACGTCGAACTCGTCCGGGCGGCGCACGGGCTTGTGCACCCAGCCGGGCAGGTCGTTGAAATAGACGTCGGCCAGCGCGCGCTTGTGGGCCGTCATGGCGTCCAGATGGCGCAGCTTCACGCGCAGCATGGCGGCTTGCAGTTCGTCCAGCCGCGAGTTGGCGCCAATGTAGCGGTTCACATACTTCTGCTTGGAACCGTAGTTGCGCAGATGGCGCAGGCGGTCGGCCAGGGCCTCGTCGTCCGTCACGATGGCGCCGGCGTCGCCGACGGCCCCGAGGTTCTTGGTCGGGTAGAAGCTGAAGCAGCCTGCATCGCCGAAGGTGCCGGTCACCTGCTGGCCCAACTTGGCGCCGTGGGATTGCGCGCAGTCTTCCACCAGCTTCAGCCCGTGCGCGCGCGCGAACGCGCCAATGGCGTCCATGCGGCAGACCTTGCCGAACAGGTGCGTGACGCAGATGGCGCGGGTGTTGCGCGTGAGCGCGGCAGCCAGGCGCGCAGGGTCGAGGTTGAAGGTTTCAAGCTCGGGCTCCACCAGCACCGGCTTGTGCCCGGCCCGCACGATGGCCAGGATGGTGGCGATGTAGGTGTTGGACGCGACCAGGATGTCGCTGCCCTTGGGCAACGCCAAAGCCTCGATGGAAAGAATCAGCGCGTCCAGTCCGTTAGCCACGCCGATGCAGTGCTTGGCGCCAAGGTAGGCGGCAAATTCGGCCTCGAAGCTGCTGACTTCCTGCCCCAGCACGTACCAGCCGCCGCGAATCACCCGGCTGGCCGCAGCCTCCAGCTCGGGCATGAACGCGGCGTTGGAGTTGGCCAGGATTTCGTACTCGATGGTGCGGCTGTTACTCATACGGGGTGTCGATGTATTCGCTGCGGTCATACGTGTGGGAGGACATGACGAGCAACACGGCGCCGGTGCCGAAGGTCATGGTGTGCCAGTCCTTGGGCTCGACCAGCAGGCACTTGGAGGGATTGTCCAGTTCGATCGTTTCGATGGCTCGCCCGTCATTCATGTAGATGGAGACGGTGCCGGCGATGGCGACCAGGGCCTGCCGCGTGTGGGTATGGCGGTGCCCGCCACGGGTCTGCCCGTCGGCTCCGTAGATCCAGTAGCTGCGCACCACGGGGAAGGGCAGCGCGTTTTCCAGGACGGTCAGGGAACCACGTGGGTCGGGAAAGGTGGCGAGGCTCAGGACGGTGAAGTGGCTCATGAAAGTTTCTCTGCAACGACCAACTGGTCGAGGAACAGGTCGTCATTGTGCGGAAGCAACTTGCCGGCTAGCAGACCGACCAGCGAAAGCGGCCCGAACACCAGCGCGGTGACCAGTCGATTTACCGCACCGTGGCGAGTGTGGGTGACCTTGAACAGGTAGGCAATGGCTAGTTGGAACAGTACCGAGGCGTCCGCTAGCAGTTTGCGATGTTGGACGATGCGAAAGCCGTGCTGTTCCAGGAGGAACTTCAGCCCGAAGCTCGAATAGCGCGCGTAGTCGTAGGGCTGTTCATGTTCGTCCCAGACGAAGGGCACGGTGAGCAGCAGTCTGCCGCCAGTGGACAACACCCGGCGGGTCTCCTCCAGAAACTCATGGGGCGTGAATACATGTTCGAGCACCTGATTGCACAGGATGGCTTGGAACCGGCCCGAATCGAAGGGGAAACATCCGCCGTCGTAGAGCGTATCTGCGATGCCACGTTCGCGCGACGCAGGGCTGTCGATGTCCAGGCCCACGTAGACGGCATGCGTTCTAAACAGTTCCCGGTAGGGTTTGGTGCCGCAGCCCACGTCCAGTAGATCGCCCGACAAGTTGCGGCTTGCCGCTTCGATCTCGCGCCAGAGGACTCGACGCGCCAGGAAGAACGGGTTGAAAAAGGCGCCCAGCAGGCCGGGGTTGAACTGCTGGCGGTGAAGGTAGCGGCGCAGTCCGACGATCATGAGCTCTTCTCCAGGATCAAGCCGCGGAACTCGAAAGGCAGGCCATCGGCCGTGTGCGCGGCGCCTTCGGGCGACAGAAAGTCGCACACCAGGCGCCATGGGGCACCCAGTTGCGCCAGCAGGTGCCTACGGGAAAAGATCCTGCACGGGTAGCTGGCGTCGTAAATGAACTTCGGAACATGCTGGACGCACAGGCGGTCATGCGCCTGCTCGCCCATGGGGGTGCGATCTATGACCAGATACCGTATCGCAGGAGACGCGGAAACTTCGCGCAGGATGGCGTAGGGGTCCTCGAGATACTGGAGTACGCTGGAAGCCAGCAGCACGGCTGGCTGCGAAGCCGGCGGCACTTCCGACAGTGCGCCCGCAAAGCGCAACTCGGCGGAGACGAACTCCTGGCCTGCCGCGACGAATCCTGCCTGCTCGATGACTGTCCAGTCGACCCGCTTGAGATGGTCGAGGAAAGGTCGGCATTGCCGATAGGTGCTGCCCAGCGAGCCGCCGAAGTCGATCACCCGCAGTTCTCCCGTGTGCGCGGTGGCCGCGCGCAACAATGCCGACAGCAAGGGGAACGGCAAGTCCGGACGCTCGAAGAGCATGCCATCCCGTTCATAGGCCGCCTCGCCGGCAACGACGGCTCGCGTACCGGCGACGACGCGCTTCAGGATGGCTGCTGCAGAGTATCCGGACGACGCAGCCTCGGCCTCGCTCCAGCTTGCAAACTGGCCCGCGAAGCGGGGTAGTTTCCCGCGCAGTTGGCGTATTGCTCGCAGCACGGCTGGCGGCAGCCAGTCACGGACGAGTTCGCGCGCGCTCATGCAAGGCTCCCATGTCTTACCCGGGACAGCCAGCGTCTGGCGCGCAGCCACGGAGGATTCTGGGCGCGGAAGAAGCGGACGAAGGCGTCGCGACCGGCGCGCGAGGGCTCGACCACCGTTGCGGCGAACACATCCACGGGCGCCGATGCCAGCGCTTGCGAGAATCTGTCGGTGCTCTCGCAGTGCGTGCCACTCGCGTCGTTGCCGATGTTCTCCACCAAGCTGTGGCCGGGATAGAGCGTGAGCAGGCCCTTCAGGAAACACGCGGCGTGCCAGCGGATCGCCCACGAACTGTTGCGGCCCGCCACCTGATCCTGAAGCATCTGGGTGTAAGGGTACTGACCGTCCAGGTCGAAGGCGCGTGTGAGCTTGCGTGCGCGCAGTTGTTCCAGCAGCTTCGCGCCATCGGGCTCGAAATGCGCCCAGGCACGCGACCAGGTCGCCCAGCCCCAGCAGTCGGCGCCTTCCAGGAAGAAGGTCTGCGGCAGCGGTTCGCCGACCGGGTAGCAGTAGCCGTGGATAGACGCCACGCGCGGCTCTCTCTCGTACCGCGCGAGCGCGTTGTTCATGTAGCGCAGGAAGTGCTGCGACACCAGCAGGTCGTCTTCGAGGACGATGACGTGGTCATGCTCGGCAAGCACCTGCGTGACGCCCTCGATCACCGAGCGCGCGAGTCCGTAGTTGCTCTCGCGATAGACCCGGCGCACGCAGCGGAAGCCCTGGACCCCATCGACGTAGGTGCGCACCGCATCGACCTTCGGCTCGTGCCCGGGCTGCTTCGCGGCGTCGCAGAAGAAGATCACGTCGGTGTTTGCAGCTTCCGGGTTGGCCAGCAGCGATTCGATCGTGCGCTGCAGGTGGTCGACGCGTGCGTAGGCGAACACCACGACGGGAGCGAGCGCTGTATCGCGGGTGCTGGATTGCGTGGTGGCAAAAGAGGAGGCGTGGCCGTTCATCATTGCGGGACGTGGTGCGTGCGCTGCAGCGTAGCGCGCAGGAGTGATCGTCCGAAGCCGAACCAGATGCGCGCGATGTGCAGGGGTGCCGCCCATGGCGGGCACACCATCAGCGCGAAGGCGCTCCAGTGCTTGGGGTTGAACTTGGCGCGGTTGGACAGCGAATCGGCCCACAGGCGGCGAACGCTGTTGACGTCGGGCCGGTCGATGCCCGTTAGCGCCAGGTCAACCTCGGCATGGAAGCTGCCATCGACCATGAGAGCAATTCCCCGGCGCCGCAGCCGCAGCGTGAACTCGTAGTCGCTCAGGTAATGCGGTAGCCAGCGCGGGCGAAAGCCGCCGGAGCGCAGGAATGCTGGCGCGCGCATCAGCAGGCCGCGCGTCGAGAGGCAGTTCGGCTCCTCACCCTCTTCCGCCGCGCGAAAGTGCAATCGTGCAACGTCGGCCACCGCGCCGCGATCGACCGTGCCGGATGCGCGATCGATGCCCATGGCCTGGATGGCGGCGTCCGGATGGGCCGCGAGCACGGCCAGGCCGTTGCGCAGGAAGTCCGGCGCAAAGGTGATGTCGTCGTTGACGATGAGCACCGCGTCGTCATCGCGCAGGTGTGCCTTGAGCAGGTACCCGTAAGCCAATTGCAATGCGCCGGCCCACCACAATTGCCCGTCGCCCCTGAGCACCAAGAGTTGGTCGGGTGGCAGTGCGGCACTTGCCCGGGCCACGGTGTCGTCCGTGCAGCCATCGTCAACGAGCACCAGCGTGTAGCCGGTCTCGCTCTGGTGCTTCAGGGCCTCGAGGAATCTGGCCGTGACGAGAGCCCGGTTGTGGACCGGCACCACGAGATACAGCATCAGCTTTCGCGCTTGCGCAGGACGTAGACGACGTTGTCCCCGAGGCCGATGCTGTCCATCAGGCGCGTGAGCAGGACATTGACGGCGAGGCGGTCGATGATGCTCAGCAGCTTGAGCGCGATGCGCTGCGCGATGCTGCGGTGCCCCGAGGGTTGCCAGTACGGCGACGGCTGGCCGGGAGCCGGGAGGGTGACGAGATGCCCCCACTGGTAGTCGAGCCAGGCGGAATTGGTGACGGTGGTCGCCTGTTCAAGCGTGAAGCCGGTCTGTGCCGCGCTGCGGATGATCGATTCACGGGTAAAGAACTGCTGGTGATAAGGCGCATGCCAGTGGATCCACCGGCCGCCGAACAGGCGCGCGCCCCAGCCGTCGGCGTTGGGCGTGCTCAGCACCAGCGTACCTCCCGGCTTGAGCACGCGATGCACGCCGTGCAGCACCGGCAGCGGGTTGCTCACATGCTCGATCACCTGGTCCAGCGTGACATAGTCGAAGCTGGCGGGCTCGTAGTTGTCGGCATCGAACAGTCCGACCTGCACGTTGAGGTTGTGGCGCTCGGCCACGCGCAGGATGTTGCGGTCGGTCTCCACGCCGTGGGCGTCGCAGCCGCGGTTGCGGTGGTAGCCGAGCGATTCGCCAAATCCGCAGCCGATGTCGAGCACGCGTACGTTGCTCGGCACCCAGCGGTAGGCCGATGCCCTGAGGCCGTGCCACCAGGTGGCCCAGGCGGACTGCTCGGCGGGTGGCGTCCAGAGGTTGACGTCGAAGCTGGAGCGTGGGTAATAGCGTGTGTAGAGGTCGCCGAGTTGATCCGGTGTCATCGACACGTCAAGGTGTCGATGCCCGCACTTGCTGCACAGGTACAGCGCGTACTGGCCCGGGTAGCCGTAGCGGTCGTCGAAGACGGTGCGCGTGGGATGCGTGTCGCCCGTGCAAATGCGGCAGGAATTGGAGGTTGCTGTTGTCGTCATAGCGTTCTGATGACCCGTGCCGGCACGCCTGCTACGACGGTGTTCTCGGGGACGTCTTTGTTCACGACGCTGCCTGCGCCGATCACCGCATTGTCGCCGATGGTGATGCCCGGAAGAATCATGGCGCCGGTGCCGATCCAGACGTTGCGGCCGATGGTGACTGGCGCATTCTTGCGACAGTCGCGATATGGCCGCACCGTGTAGTCGTGGGTCGACGTCGTGATCTGGACGTGTGACGCGATCATCGTGTTGTCTCCGATGCTTACGGGCCCGTGGGCCCAGATGTGCACGAAGGCGTTGATCACCACTTTCTCTCCAACACGCAGTCCGGTGATCGGCTCGATGAACACCGGGAACTGGATCTCGAGTGTCGGGGCTTCGAGGATGTAGCGGAAGATGGCGGCATGCAGGCGGTTCTTGTGGGCGCGCAAGGACCGATAGAGGCGCAGGACGATTGGTCGAAGGTTCATCGCCGAACCAGCCGATAAGGCGCCGCAATGGCGCTGACCATCAGGATGAAGTTGCGCCGTGCCCGTGGGAAGACCAGTTGGATCGGAAGGAGGCCGATCTGCGTGGCGATAGTGGCCAAGGCTGCGCCCTTGGCGCCCAGTGTTGGAATGAGCGCGAGATTGAGCGCGATGTTCACGCACATGCCCAGCACGGTGTAGAAGAGGCTGTACTTCTGAAGTCCCTCAGCCAGCAGCCAACGGCTGTGGACGAAGGACATGGCCACGGCCACGCCGGCCCAGATCTGGATCGACAGGACGGCGGCGGAAGGTGCATAGAGCGGGCCGTAGAGTCGCTGGATCAACCAGGGCGCCAACAGCGTCGTGCAGACCGCGACACCGATGCCGAGCCAGGCCATGCCGTCGTAGAGCCGCTGTACGTACTGCTCGTAGGCTTGCGGGCCTTCCTCGCGCTTTTGCATCATCACCGGGAAGGCGGCGCTCATCAGCGACATCGGGATGAAGTACCAGACCTCGGCGATGCGCAACGCGGCGGAAAAGTGGCCTACGGCTTGGTCGCCCACCATGGAGGCCAGCATCACCTGATCCATTCGCATGTACACCATCACGGCCAGGCTGGACAGCAGCAGTGGCCAGCTGTGCTTCAGGAGTTCCCGGGCCACGGCTGCATCGAAGCGCCAGTGCACGCGGTGCTCCGCGTCGCGGCGATAGGCCCAGAGCAGAAAGCCGGCGGCCAGCGTAGCCTCGAGGACGAGGGTCGCCGCGAACCAGCTCAGCGGTGCCTCGATGGCCAGCAGGGCTAGCCGCGCCAGCGTGGTGGCGAGAAAGGCCACGTTGACCGCGATCACGGCGGGACGGGTGTGCATGCGCGCCTGGAAGTGCCAGTCGATGGTCTGCGAGCTTTGCAGCACCAGCGCGATGGCATTCATGGCGACCAGGAACAAAGCGAGCGGCTCACCGGGGCGTAGCCACAGCAGCGATGCGACGCAGGCGCCCGCGGCTGCGATGCTCGCAATGAGCCGCAGACGGGTGGCGGTGCCAAGCAATACACCGGCACGTGACGGGTCGCGCACGAGTTCACGCACGACGATGCCGTCCATGCCGAGCGTGGTCACGGCGCCGAACAGGGCCGTGAAGGCGATCGCGTAGTTCCACAGGCCGAAGCCGTCAGGCCCGAAGTGGCGCGCGAGCCATACCCAGACGACCAGCCCCACGCCGAGGCGGATCACCTTGTCGGCGATCAGCCATGCGGAGTTGATGAAAACCAGGCGGCGTGTCAATTGTCACTCGGGTGTGATTGGTGGCGGTCAGCGCTTCGGGGGCGCGCCGACCTCCGCGCGCAGGGCGGCGATGGTGGTGCGCAGTTGCTCGAACTCCGCTTCTTTGCGGGCGAGAAATTCGCGTGTCAGGCGCAGCTTCTCATTGAGGCCAGCCGGCGTCAGCAGGTAGGAGTAGGCGAGCTTGTTGCCGCTGCGCGAGAAATTGCGCGCTTTCACGAGTCCCTTGTCCAACAGGGCGTGCAGCACGTAATGCGTCTTGCCCAGGCTCAAGCCGAGCCTGCGCGACAGCTCGCGCTGCGATATCTCCGGCTTGTCCGCCAGCAGGCGCAGCAGCGCCAGCTGAGAAACGCTCGGGTCGCGGTCGCCGGCCGTCGGATCAATTTGAGGGGAGGGGCTCGTCATGGCGTTCATGCGATGAACACGAATTTTACAGGCGCCTGTCGCGAATGAGGCAAGTGCCCCGTGCATCGCGCCGAGAGCGATGATGGGTTCCACTTGAAGGTGAAGGGGCCGACGCTCGGGCGGCGGTCAGGCGGCGGGCGAGGCCTGCACCGGCTTGCGGTACCCGCTGACCAGCACCCATGCACTTGCTGCGATCAGCCCCATGAGGGCGGCACTGAGCGCGATGATGCTGCGCTTGGGCTTGCTCTTCAGTTCTGCAGGCAACGCCGGGTCGACGACCTGGACCAGCGCGCCCTCGCGGCTTTCGTCCACACGCGCGAGTGCGTACTGCTTGGCCATCAGATCGAACAGCGTCTCCTGATACTTGAACTCGCGGTACTTGCTGATGTAGTCCGGGCCGGATGCGTCCGGTTGGGCCGTTGCCGCGAGTTGGTCGAGCTGCGCGCGCAGGGCGGCCAACTGGGCGGCTTGTTGGCGAACTTCGGGCGCAGTGTCGACCAGCGATTCGCGCAGGGTCTGCAGCCGCACTTCTGCCGCTGTCGCCTCTGCCCGTACGCGGGCGTACTGCTCGGCCGCGGCTTGCGGCTCGGCCTTGATGGCGCCCGCGGTGAAGCCGCTTTGCTGAAGCGCGGTCTGTGCGGTGACCAGGCGTGCCTTGGTGTCTTGCATCTGCTTTTCGAAAAAGACGCGGCGTTGCTGTGCTTCAGAAATAGCCAGTACCGAGGTCATGCGGCGCAGTTCCTCGACGTACTGGTTGGCCATGTCGGCGGCTCGGCGCGGGTCGGCATCGTCAACGGATACGCTGATCAGGCCGTCTTTCTTGCCCAAGGAGATCTGGACGTGACTTGCGAGTGCCCTGCGCGCGTCCCGGTGGTACTTCGTTTCGTATACCGCCATCAGGTTGAAGTGGTCGATCATGCGGTCGCTGACGGTGACGCTTTGCATCAGCGAGATGTACTCGTCGCCGGGGCTTTTCACCGCGGCGCCCGCCAGGCCAGCCAGGGGACTGAGCGCGGACAACGCCGCTGCCGTGCCGCTTTGCTGTTGTTGCGGTGGCAAGAAAGTCGTGGTGGAGGTGAATTGCGGCGTGATCAGGCAGCTGTATACCGCCCCAAGAACGCCAGCCAGGAGCGTCGCCCCCACCAGCGTGCGCCAGCGGGGCCGTAGAGCAGCGAGGAGTGTCGGCAGACCGATTTCTTCGTCTTGGTGCGCAATCGCGCCATCACTTGCGTTCGGGGATTGGTTGATCATGTTCACAACCCCAACGTCTTGATGCCGGCCAGCCCCAGCCCGAACTGATAGAGGATCTGTGTCCAGTCCTTCGCATCCTGCACGAAGGTCGACTTGTTCAGCTCCTCGGGCACGAAGATCGTGTCGCCGGGTTGCACGACCGCGTCGTTGAGGCTATTGCCGGAGCGCCAGAAGGAGGACCCCTGCTGGGCGCTGACGACCGAACCGTTGGCGCGGATCATGAAGATGCTCTGCTTGTCTGCGCCGCGAGTGGGCCCACCGGCCAGCGCCAGGTATTGCGGCGCCGTGTGTCCGGGCTCGTAGACGAAGCTGCCGGTGTTGAACACGCTCCCGAAGATGCCCACCGAGGTGCCGCGGGGCGGGATCTTCACGGTGTCTCCGTCCTCCAGCGGGAGGTTGGGCAGCGCCGACGCGTCGGGCGAAAGCTGCAGGACGACCCGGCCCGTCGGCTTGACCTGCCGGAGTCGCTGCAGGAGCCGGGCATTGGCCTGCGCCGAGGCGGCCTGGGCGTTGATCTCCTCGGAGGAGGTCGCGCGCTGGCTGGCCTGGTTCCGGGAGATGTCCGTCTCGAAGTCGCGCAGGGCCCGCTCATAGTTTTGCTGCTGCACCTTGCGCACGCTTTCGCGCGTGAATTCGGTGCCGAACGGATAAGCCGCGGTCGTCATTCCGCCGGCGGCGCGCAGCGCGTCCTCGATGCGGCTGCCGGGCGGCAGGATGTAGTCGCCGGGTCGCGCCACTTCGCCTTCCACGCGCACGTGCTCGTTCTGCTTTTCCTGCGGCAGCGCCGCCGTCACGACGCTGTACGCGCGGATGACGTCGCCGGTGGCGAGCACGTCGCGCTGGTGCGCCGGCAGAATCAGCTGCGATACCTTGCCGGTGGCGCGGTCGGCCAGGCGCTCGATGGTCACGCGGCCGCGGTCGGCCACGGCCGTGAAGCCGCCGGCCATGCGCAACACGTCGTCGAGCGTCTCTCCCGGCTTGAGCTCGTAGATGGCGGGCTGGTTCACGCTGCCGAGAACGGCCACCTGGGTGCCGACCGGGCCGACGAACAGGATGTCGTCCGGCTGCACCAGCTGGTCGCTGTCGCGGTCGCCCTTGAGCAGCAGGTCGTAGAGGTCGAACACGGCCACCTCCTTGCCCGCACGGCGCAGGTGGATGTCGCGGAAGCTGCCCGCGGACGACGGGCCGCCGGCGCGCATCAGCGCGTGCAGCACCGACGACAGGCCGTTGACGGTGATCGAACCCGGATGCTGCACGTAGCCCCCGACGAACACGCGGATCGCCCGCACCTGGCCCAGCGTCACGCTGAGCTGGAAGTTGCGGAAGGTCTGCCCGACGCGGCGGCTGATCACGTCCGCGAGGTCGGCGTTGTGCACGCCGGCCACGGTGATCGTGCCGACGCGCGGCACCGTGATGCGGCCGGCGCGATCCACCGTGACGCGCAGGTCGGCGTCGACCGAGCCCCAGATCGCCAGGTTGATCTCGTCGCCGGGCCGGACGATGTAGTCGCCGGGCACGCTGGGCAGCGGGTCCTGGGTCGCGGAGGCGATGGCGTCGTCGACCACCAGGTTGGCCCCGAAGCGCCGGACCACCCGTGCCGGGCCCTGGGACACGCCCTGCTCGTCCTGCATCTCGGTCCGTTCGGCGCCCGCCTGCTGCTGCACGTAGACCTCGAACTCGCTCGGCTGGTACGGTTGCTGGCGGTAGGGCAGGCCGCGCGATTCCGGTTGGTCGCCGCCGGTGCCGTTGGTGCCGTTGGTGCCGTTGGTGCGCTGGGTCTGGCGCAGCTGCGACGTGCCGGACGCGGAGGACGCCGCTGCCGACGACGATGTGCCGGACTGCAGCGTGTCGTCGATGCGCGTCAGGTCGCTGGTGGAATCGCCGCTGAATTGCGCGAAGGCGCTGGCCGGGGCCAGCGCGCCGGCGAGGGCGAGGGCGAGGAGCAGGGCGCCGCTCGAGAGGAGGGCGGCCGGCAGTGCCGGCAGGCGGGTAGTCGGCATTGAAATGGTGTCGGTGGCGTTCCGCGCCTGGCAGCCGGTGAGGCACCTGCAGCGCGGGGAGACGCCTGTCGGAGAAGCGCGAATTCTAGCCCGGCGCCGGGGGGCGTCCGGGCGCCCCGCACGGCCGCAGGACAGGTTTCATCGGTACAAGCGATAATGGCGGTTCATGACAGAAGCATCCCAAGCCCAGGTCCCGGCTCAAACGGACCCCGCCCTCGAGCCACAAGCCGCCCCCGCGCCGGCCCGTTTCGATACCCTCCCTCTCGATGCCAAGCTGATCCGCGCCGTCGCCGATCAGGGCTACGCCTTCATGACGCCCATCCAGGCGAAGGCGATCCCGCTGGTGCTGGAGGGGCGTGACGTGATGGGGGCCGCGCAGACCGGCACCGGCAAGACCGCCGCGTTCTCCATCCCGCTGCTGCAGAAGATGATGCGCCACGAGACGGCCAGCGTCTCGCCCGCGCGCCACCCGGTGCGCGCGCTGGTGCTGGCGCCCACGCGCGAGCTGGCCGACCAGGTCGCCCAGAACATCAAGGCCTACGCCAAGCATTCCAACCTGCGCGTGGCCGTCGTCTTCGGCGGCATCGACATGAA
>FTKT01000442.1_pt2 | contig 22299 bp, 14 predicted proteins | sample 1658271 | NCBI WGS metagenome assembly FTKT01 (sample SAMEA3914811, study PRJEB12502) | metagenome | biome: forest; material: soil | place: Canada | collected 2011-08-04 | depth 0.3 m | reverse complement strand
GCCGTAAACGGATTGAGCTTGCCGCGCGGCACACCCATCAGCCGGCTGGCCGATCCCATCAGGCCCGAAATCGCCCCGGAAGCCCCGACAATGGCGATATTGGCGTGCCAGTTCAGCAGGCAAAACGCCAGTCCCGCGACGACACCGCACAATAGAAAGTAAACCAAGAACGACAAAACACCTCCCGCGCCGCGCCCCATGGCGCGCACGACGGGCGTGCTGAAGGCCAGGCAGAAAGCGGCGTTCAGGCCGGCATGCCCCCAACCGCCATGCAGGAACATGTGACTGAGCAAGAGGTCCCAATGCCCCTGGCGCAAAAGCAACGGATTCAACGCGAAGGCATCAAACAGTGCCTGTTGTCCAGCCGCGCCCGTCAGAACCTGCAGGCCGTAGCCGATCAGGATGACCGCCGGCAGGGCCAGGGTCAGGACCGGGGCATTGAAAAAGGGTTCGCGTTCGGCGCGGGGGAGATCGGAATCGGCCATCGGGGATCCTGGTTCGACAAGACCCTATAGATACGTAGTTACCTAAACATTGTTAAGATCGGCGGCGAGGGAAAGACGCGCCGTGTCATATTCTGGCACGCTTGACCATCGAACCAAATGTATCATTTTGGGCGAAAACGCGGATAGCCGCGTCCATGAAATCGCGAAAAACGGGCGCGCCACGCCTGGAAACACTGAAAAATCAGCAATTCCAGCCCGAAGTTACCCCTTTTTTAAAGTCTGTGAACGAGAGTGGCCTCCGTCTTGCTGACTGTGCCGTGTCCGCGGCCCAGCCCGGATACGGAGCAAACCATGTCGTTAACCACAGCGAAACTCACGGCCCTTACCGCCCTCGGCCTGCTGGCCGCCGGCTCGGTCGAGGCCCAGACGATGACGACCAGCGCGTCGTCGTACGAGACGGGTTACGGCCTGGTGCGCAATGAAATGCAGAGCGCTATCGATCCTTCCACGCGCGACGCCAACGGCAATCGCGTGCTGCTGGACGGCGAGATCATGACCGGTTCGGACAACAGCGTCTACGCCTACTCCAAGACGCTCGGCGCGGGTGACACCTATGCCGGCGCCGGGGCTGTCGGCGGGGCAACCGCGGTCGGCAACAACCTGCAGGTCGTCGTCAACGGCTCCTACAACACCGTCATCGTTCATTCGACCCAAACCAATAACGGCAACGTCACTGCGACGGCCAATGGCACGGTCGCAACCGGCCAGACCGGCACGGCAACGACGACCACGCAATCCTCTTTAAACGGACAGGTAAACCTCAATGGCTTCTAAGACCCAGATCGTAACGGCCAAAACGGCCGGCCATGGGAAGAAACGCATCGTTGCGCTGCTGGCATCGGCCACGGCCCTCAGCTTGGGCCTGTCCGGCTGCATGACCACCCCTGGCGTCAACAGCAATGGCCTGTATGGCAATCCGATCGGCGCCGCGCCGGTCACCGCCAACGCCACTGCCTATTCCGACGCCCTGGTCTGCCTCGGCGAATACGCCCGCGCCCATCGCCTGGCCTCGCCACGCCTCGCCGTCGGCCGTATCTCGGACTATACCGGCAAGGTGTCGCTGGAAGGCGGCCGTGAAATCACACAGGGCGCTTCGCTGATGGCGATGACCGCGCTGGCCAAGGCCGGCGCCCGTCAGGTCGAACGCTTCGACACGTCGGTCGGCGAACTGGAACTGAAGTACGCCAACAACAAGCTGATCACCGACCAGGCGACGCCGAACCCGAACATTCCCGCCGACTATCGCAAGATCATGGCCGGCCAGGTTGCCGGTTCCGACTTCTTCATCGTCGGCGGCATCACCGAACTGAACTACAATATCCGCTCGTCGGGCGTCGATGCCTATGCCGGCGGCACGGCCGACACCGGCCTGAAGGGCCTGGGCTCGGGCCGCACCTATGTCATGAACGTGGCTCTGGACCTGCGCCTGGTCGACACCCGCACGCTGGAAGTCGTCGACGTCATCTCGTACCAGAAGCAGATCGTCGGCAAGGAAGTGAAGGCCGGGGTGTTCGACATCCTGAACGGCAATATCTTCGACATCAGCGCCGGCCAAGGCGCGCTTGAGCCGATGCAACTGGCGGTGCGGGCCGAAATCGAACGCGCCACGCTGGAATTCATGGCCAATCTCTACGGCGTTTCGGGTCCCGACGTCTGCCTCGACTCGCGCAACGACTTCCTCAACAATCCGTCGGCGCTGGGTGTCACCGGCGGCCTGACCCCCGCCTACAATAACCTGGAGACCAACAATGCCGCAACGCGCGCCGATCCGACCCGTTGGCAAGATGTCGGCACAGCGACGCCTCAGCGCCGTGTGGTTCGCGACGACCGCGACGCTCCTGCTCCCGCTGGTTCCCGCTACTAGTTTTGCCCAGGAAGACCTGAGCAACCTTCAGGTGTCGAACGGCGTCATCTCGACGTCGCACACCCTGAACGTGGTCGAGAACGACGGCCTGACCCAGGCGACGGCACAGACCCAGGGCAATATGATGCAGGGCGGCAATGACAGCGTCAACGCCACCCTGACCTCGTCCCAGGTCCTGCACGGCAATGCGACCTCGACCGTCGAGATCAACGGCGTCAATACCGGCGCCGAAGACATCTCGCTGGGCACGCCGGTCTATGCGACGACCCAGGCGATCGGCAATTACGGTTCGTTCGTCACGACGGGCGCCAACCTGACCGCCAACACCAACCAGCATTCGGATGCCGCCAGCGTGGCCGCGACCACGGCGATTTCGGCGCCGAACAACGCCATCTACGGCCCGGACCAGTCGACCGCAGACGCGTCGGTCGAGGTCAACGACACCAGCTACCAGGTGTCGAACGGCGCGATCGACTCCCATTCGGTGCAGTCGTCATCGACCCAGGCCATGGCCAACACATCGGCGACCGTGCATTATTCGCCCTCGCCCGAAGTCTACACGGCCGAAGCGACGCAGAACTATTACGGCGCCTATTCCGATACGGTCGGCTCGCAGACGCACGACGTCCAGCAAACCGCCACCGGCGACACCACGGCGCGCGCCGAGCTCTACGGCGGCAATTTCTGGGACAGCTCCGCTTCCGGCACGGCGATCGGCAACACTACCAATATCGTCAATGAAGGCGGCTCCCTGACGGTCGCCAACCTGCAGAACCAGGTCGGCGACGTCCACGCCCAGGGCTATATCAGCGCCGACGAATACTCGACCGCGGAGGTCAACGCCTCGGCCATCGGCAATTCGCTGATCGCCGGCAACAACGACGTCACCCTGAACCTGGACAATACCCAGGTATCGAGCGGCGGTGTCGAAGCCGAAGCGACCTTCGTCGGCAATTCCGGTTATGACAATTACGTCTCTGCCAACGCCGTCGGCAATCAGGCCGTCGCCTATGCCTGCTCGGAATGCCAGGCCAGCATGGGCGTCAGCAATAACCAGACGAACAATTCCAACGTCTCGGCCACGGCGACCAGCACGGTCAATACCGGACGCTCGATCGTCTCCACGGCGACGGCCACCGGAAACTCGGCCACGTTCTACGTCTCGCGATAAGCAGACCCTATCAATTCGCCAAAAAGCCTCGTTCGGCAACCGCCGATCGAGGCTTTTTTTAATGGCCGCGGCCGTTCGAATTTCCGAAAAACCAGAAATTTCGTAAATCCCCTTTCTCCCTTCCGAAATTTAACTTTAATTCGCCGCAAATGTGGGTAAGGCTCGCGCTCAGATTTATTAGGCGGAGCCCCTACCCCATGCAGGCGAAAACGATCCTTCTGACGACCCTTGCCCTCGTGGCCTTGAGCACCGCGCCGGCCCTGCATGCGGCGCCCGCCAAGACGGCGCACAAGACCGCCCCCGCCAAGATGGCGGCTTCGGCGCCGGTCGTCCGCGAATACAGCCACGCGATCGAATTCGCCCAGGTCCATTCCGACGTCGCCGCCGATCCGGCCGTCATCTTCGGCCGCCTGCCCAACGGTTTCACCTACGAAATCCTGAGAAACGCGACGCCGCCGGGTACGGTGTCGCTGCGCCTGCGCGTCAACGGCGGCTCGATGATGGAGCACGAGGAACAGCGCGGCCTGGCTCACTTCATCGAGCACATGGCGTTCAACGGCTCGAAGAACGTGGCTGAAGGCGACATGGTCAAGATCCTGGAACGCCACGGCCTGAAGTTCGGCCCGGACACCAACGCCTTTACCGCCTTCGACCAGACCGTTTATCAACTCGACCTGCCGAAGAACGGCGCCGACGATATCGACACCGGCCTGTTCCTGCTGCGTGAGACCGCCGGCAACCTGCTGCTTGACGACGGCGCCATCGACCGCGAGCGCGGTGTCATCCTGGGCGAGGAACGCCTGCGCGACACGCCGCAAACCCACGAGTTCAAGGCCTGGGCGGGTGAGGCCTTTACCGGCCAACGCTATGCCGACCGCCTGCCGATCGGCCTGATCCCGGTGATCCAGAACGCCAAGCACGATACTTTCGCCGACCTCTACACCAACTTCTATCGCCCGGACCAGGAAACCCTGGTCGTTACCGGCGATATCGATCCCAAGGCGATCGAAGCCCAGATCAAGGCCAAGTATGGCGATCTCTCGGCGCCGGCCCATCCGATCCGCACCACCGACTTCGGCGCTTACAAGGCCAAGGGTCTTCTGGTCGACACCTATACCGAAACGGGCCTGCCCGACGACGTATCCCTGTCGTGGATACAGCCGGTCGACGACCGCTTCGAAAGCAAGACCAAGGACAAGGAGGACCTGTTCACCCAGATCCGCCTGGCTATCCTGAACGAGCGCCTGGACCGCATGGCCAAGTCCGAGAATTCGCCTTTTGCCGCGGCCAGCGTCGGCAAGGATCATATCGAACACACCAGTGAAGTGATCCAGCTCAGCGTGACGCCGAAACCGGGCCACGACAAGGCGGCGTTTGCCGCAGCCTATGCCACCTTGCGTCAGTACGTCCAGTTCGGCGCCGATCCGGCGGAAATCGATCGCCAGGTCGCCAATCTCGAATCCGGCTACCGCCAATCGGCGGCCTCGGCCAAGACACGCGACACGCGCGGCCTGGCCGATACGCTCGTCGACACGCTGGAAAACGGCGAAGTCGTCACCTCACCGGCTCAGAACCTGGCCTTCTTCGAGGGCTTCAAATCGGAAATCACCGCAAAGGCCGTCAATGACGGGCTGGCCCCGCTGTTCAGCGGCGACGGCCCGTTCCTGTGGCACAGCGGCGAAACCCTGGGCGATCTCGACAAGACGGCGCTGAAGTCGACCTACGACCTGGTCAACCAGGCCAAGCTGAGCGCCGAGGCGGCCCACGCCACCAAGCCGTGGCCCTATACCGAGTTCGGCACACCCTCGGCCGTCGTCAAGCGTGAGGAAATCAAGGATCTCGGCCTGACGCAGCTGACCTACGCCAACGGCCTGAAGGTCACCATCAAGTCGACCAAGTTCAAGGAAGACGAGATCGGCGTCACCGTGCGTTTCGCCGGCGGCCTGAAGTCGCTCGATCCGGCCACCAACCCGCCGGTCTTCGTCGCCGACGCGGCAGGCGTCGAGCAAGGTGGTTTGGGCAAGCTGTCGGCCCCCGATCTGAAGGACACCCTGGCCGGCAAGATCGTCGGCGTCGAGTTCGGCATCGGCGAAGACGCAACCGTCCTGTCGGGCGCGACCAACGGCAAGGATTTCGCCACCCAGATGCAATTGCTGATGGCCTTCACCACCGATGCCGGCCATCGCCAGGACGCCTTCGATCAGTTGAAAGCCTTCGTGCCCAACTACTATACGCGTCTGCAGTCGTCGCCGGGTGGTGTCTTCCAGATGAAGGCCGCCAGCGTGCTGCATTCCGGCGACTCGCGCTTCGCCTTCCCGACCCAGGCCGAATTCCTGGCGACCACCAACGACCAGGCCAAGGCGCTGATCGAAAAGCAGCTGAAGACGGCGCCGGTGGAAATCACCATCGTCGGCGACGTCACCGAGGCCCAGGCCGAGGCGCAAATCGCCAAGACCTTCGCCACCCTGCAATCGCGCCAGCCGCAGCCCGTGCCGGCCGATGCCGATGCGGTGCATTTCCCGACCAACGACCTCAAGCAGGTGTTCGAACACGACGGCCGCGCCGACCAGGACCTGAGTTATATCGCCTGGCCGGGCGCCGACTTCTTCAGCAGCACCGAGCGGGCGCGCGGCCTCAGCGTCCTGTCGGAAGTCATCAGCCTGCGCCTGATCGACGTCGTCCGTGAAAAGCAGGCGATCGCCTATAGCCCGAACGCCGGCGACACCAATTCGCAGACCTTTACCGGCTACGGCTATCTCAGCACATCGGCCGAGGTGAAGCCGGAAAACGACCAGGCCTTCTATGACGACGTCGCCGGTATCGCCGCCGATCTCAAGGCGCATCCGATCACCGACGACGAACTGGCCCGGGCGCAAAAGCCGCTGATCGACAAGATGGAATCCGAGATCAAGACCAACGCCTATTGGGAGGGCGTGCTGCCCGGCACGATGACCGATCCGCGCAAGCTCGACGCCATCCGCACGCGCCACGACCAGTATCTGAAGGTCACGGCCGCCGACGTCCAGGCCCTGGCCAACCAGTACCTCGATATGTCCAAGGCCTTGCGCATCCAGATCAAGCCGTCCGCCAAGGCCAGCGCCGCAACCATTCCCGCAACGCCGGCCGCCGGCAAGTAATCAGCCTCCGGCATCCGCCGCGACCGCCTCGACGAGGCGGTTCGCGCGCTGGAGGTCGTCTTCGCCTTCCGTCGGCAGCACGGCGATATCCGGCTTGATCCCCGGAACCTCGTTGCTGCCGTCGGCGCGCAGGCGCAGGCAATCGGGGATGCGCAGCCGCGTCTTCGAATGGTCCAGCACGAAGGGCACATCGTCGGCCATGAAGCCGCACCCGTCGCCGCCGGTTTTCTGGCCGATCGTCTTGCCGATATGATTGTCCTGGACCACCGCCGAGAACATCTCGGCCGACGAGAACGTCCGGCCGTCGGTCAGGACATAGAGCGGCCCGGTCCACAGCCCCCAGTGATCGTCCGCCCGTGACGGCAGCGACAACCGCAATGCCGTCATCTCATCGCCATAGGCGCCCGGCGCCAGGGTTGCCAGATAACCGCCGGCGTAACCGGCATCGACCATGCGCGTGCAGCCTTTGCCGGACCAGGCATGGCGCGCCTTCCACACCCAGGACATGTCGCAAGCCACGTCCGCCTGTTTGCGGGCATTGGCGAAAAAGGCGCGTGCCCTGGTCAGGTCCGCAAGCCCCTCGCCTTTTACGCCCGACTTGATCTGGCCATCGAGATCGGAGACCGCCTCGTCGAAATAGGCGCGGCCGGCGGCATCGGCCGCCACCGCCAGGCGCGGTGACCGCACCGGCTTGTCGGTAAACAGGCGCGCGAACATATCGCCATCGTCGTCGCCGCCGGTATTATTCCCGACATCGACCAGGAGCACCGTAACGCCCTGGGCCTTGAAGATCTTCAGGTCCTCGGACAAGGCATCGAGCCATTCGTCGTCGGCGGCGTCGCGCGCCGCGCCCGCATCGATATCGCTCCCCTTGGCCTTGAGCTTGGCCACGCCGATCGTGCAGGCCGCAGGAAAGGCGTGCAGCATGAAGTTCTGGACCCGGATGATGCCGACCTTTGTGCCGTTGGCGGCCGTCACGATACCGGCACGGTAGACGCCGGTGAGACCGTCCGAAACCAGGGTAAAGTTGGGCAGTCCCTCGACCGGCACCGAAAAGGCCACCTGAGCTTTCGGCAGGAACCCCAGCCCGGCACAGGCCGCGGCGGCATCGGCCGCATTGAAGGTCCCGCGCTTGATCTCGGCCGGCTTGGCGCCGGCGGGCTGAACCGAGCCCAGCACCTGGAAATGCCCACCCTTGAAGGCCGTGACGAAGTCGGTGATGGCTTGGCGCGCCTCGTCATCACTGCGCGCCGATTTCAAAGCCTCAAGGGTGCGTTGATTGAGACGCGGAATATCAACCCCGCCCTGCGGCGATCCGAACCAGGCCAGGTTGGCATAGTGCTTTTCCATGATCGTCTTGAGCTGGGCGTAGTCGCTCAGCCAAGGGCTCGGCCATGCTGCCACCCGCCGAAGCCGCCAGTACGGCGCCGGCCGCCACGCCTAAAAATCGAAGCCAAAATTTGCGTTGCATATCGTACCCCATCGTAAGGACGAGGAGCCTAGCTGACGCGACGGCCGTCGTATTGAACGCTTTTAGAGGTTTTGAACGCTTTCCGGGGTTTTGAACGCTAGGCCTTAGCCCGCCGCCACGCACCCGGCGTCAGGCCAAGATGCGCCTTGAAGGCGCGTGTCATGTGCGGCTGGTCGCTGAAGCCACACGCCGCCGCGACGTCAGCCAGGGACTGCCGCGTGGTCGCCAGCATCTGGGCCGCGCGTTCGACGCGGACCTGACGATGATAGTCTCCCGGCGTGCACCCAACATGTGCCCGAAAGGTTCGCGCCAGGTCTCCGGCGTCACCGCCCACCGCCTCGGCGATAACCGGCAACGACAGGGGCGTCTCATCAAGGTCGCGGATCATCGCCATCGCCCGGCGTAACCGCATCGGCAGGGCGCCGGTTTGGCGCCCCTCTTCACGCGCCGCCAAACCGACCAATTCGTAGGACAAGCCCCCCAGGACCAGGGCCGAGAAATCATCGGCGACCTGGAGTTCCCGGGCAAAACGCCGGCCGAGGTCAGCCAGGCCTCGCGACTGGACGGCCGGCGCCTCACTGAAGCGCAGGGCCTCGCTCAACTGGCCGATGCCTTCGGCGGTCGGCGAAAAGACGACCTTGCTCAGCCCGCCCAAGCCGAAACGCTGGGCATGGGGCTCGAACGACGGACAGACCAGGAGCGCGCCATTGTCATACTCGCCGCACCGGCCGCGAATGCGTTCCTCATAGCTGCCCGACAGTACAAGCGACAGGCTGGCTTCGTCATGGCTATGCAGATCCATCGCCAGGCCGGCGGGATAGGTCGACAAGCGCACTTCGGAGAACAACGCGTCCATGGAGTGAGACTATGCCCCGCTTTGATCTGCGTCCACGGCAAATATCACGCCTCGCCAAGGCTTGCGGCGACATGTGAAAAACCCCTGCCGTTTCCGGCAGGGGTTCGAGTTGTACGCGCACGTGTTTATTTCAGGATCTTATTCGACGAAGCCGCCGACGCCGCCGTCGAAGGTCATCACCGTCGTCGTCGAGGCCGAACGTTCGACCTGGCGCGCGACCTGGCGTTGCGAGGTCTCGGTGCGGGTCACCGTCAGGACCTTCAGGCCGACGCCAAAGCGGCGCAGCAACGAGCGTTCGTTGCACTGGCGCTGCGGGATCTGCACCTTGCAGGTCATGTTGCCGTGGTCGAACCACAGGGCGTCGCCCTTCTGGCAGGTCATGGTCTTGCCACCGTCGAAGTTGACGTGGGTCAGGTCCATGTTGGTGGCGCAACCGCCGCGACGAGCGCCGCCGACCGCAACGCGGCTTTCATGGCTTTCGCCACCTTCGGCATAACCGCCGCCATGCGAAGCATAACCGCCGGCCGAGCAGGCAAGCGCCTCGGGACCGCACGGACCGGCCGGGCGGCCGTCGGGACCGACCAGGCCACCTTGGGCATAACCGCCTTGATAACCGCTATCATAGCTGCTGTTGGAATGGCTTTCCGAACGGCTATAGCTCGTGCTTTCGCTTTCCGACAGGCGCGCGCCGCCGAGAGGGGCGCCGAAATCGTCGCAGATGCCGAAGTCGGCCATGGTCACCTGCATGTGCGTGCCGGCGATGCAGCGATAGACTTCACCGGTATATTCGTTGGCGATGGCGCGTTCCGCGCTGACCTGCGAGGCCGGGTGCGGCACGCCGGTATCGTCGATGCACGACGCCTGCAACACCAGGGTGCGGGTCACGGTGCGTTGTTCCGACACCATATCATAGGCCGCGGCGCCTTGACCGGTTTCCACCAGGAGCGCGCCGGCGTTTTGCGGGGTGCCGGGCGTTTGCGACCAGTTGCCATAACCGCCGCCATAGGAGGCGCCGGCCGAGCTGGAGCCAAAGGACGCGCCGCTGGACGAGCTCTTGACGTTGACGTTTACATTGACATCGGCGCTGCTGCTGGCACTGCTGCCGCTATTGCTGCCGCCGCCATGGCCGTGATGACCGCCGCCACCGCCGCCGGTTTCACAGCCGCACGACGACGTGGTCGGGGGCGTGGGACGGGTGGGTGGCGCCGGAGGGGCGCAACCGCCGTTGCAGGCCAGGGCGGCCGTGGCCGTCATCATAAGGCCTGCGCCGAGGACGGCGGTAACAAACTTCGCGAATATTGCGCGCATAAAACGCTCCGTTATGGCTCTTCTGGCCGATCGAGGTGGCTTTGCGCCCGTTTCAAGCAAGAACCATACCGCCCCAAACTTGCATTTTTCGTAAATAGGACAGGCATTTCTGCAAATTTCGGCAGGGTTTTTGCGTCTTTACCTGTCAACGGAGACGCAAGTGCCCCATTCCAGTACAGTTTCATTCCTCACCTACTGGCGAGGCCTGCAGGACACCCCCGACCGCGCCCCGCCGCGCGAACGGTTCGATCCTGTACGTTTGAAAAGCCTGGTGCCGCAAATGCTGATGCTGTCGTGCCTGGATCCGGCCTACCGTTTTAGACTATCCGGTGGGTTTCTCGTGGCTTTTCACGGCTTTGAGTTGCGCGGCAACGCCTTTACCTCGCTGTTCCGCACCCCTTTCGTCAAAACGGTCGAGACGGCGTTGCTGATGGCGCGCCGCCAGCAGCAGCCGCTGATCCTCAAACTGTCGGCCCCCTGGCTTGCCCGTTCGGCCATGCGTGCCGGCGAGGAGATCCCCTTGTCTCAAAGCGAGACGGTCAGTTTCGAAATCTGCCTGTGCCCGATGCTCAATCGCGACGGCGAAGTCGACCGCTTCGTCGGCATCTACCAGACCCTGACGCCTATGCCGGTCAATCCGTACGGCGCCATCGGGCTTTATACCCTCGATTCCGCGCGTATCTTCGAGCAACACCGCGTGGTGCGCGCCGCCCATCTGCGCCTGGTGGTCGACGACGGCCGGCGGATCGCTTAACCCTTCAGGGCCTGGCGGATCATCAATGTCTTGAGCAGCGGCCGGTAGTCGGCAAAGCGCGTCACCGGCGCCGTCATCGTCTTGCCGCCCTCGTCGAGATAGCGCAGTTCCAGACACAGCTCGAAATCAGGCAAGGCCTCGAAGGCGCGGCATGCGTCGGCGCTCAAGGGTCCCCCCTGACGCGCCAGCGTCTCGATCGATGCCGGTGACAGTCGTGTGACATAGTCGGGCCGGGCCGCGACCAGGTAGCGCTTGGCATCGACATGACGGTGGATCAGCGAGGCGACGCGGTCACCCAGGCGTGGTTTAACCACCGCAATGGCCGCCGTCTCGTGCGGGCCGTCCATGCCCCAGCCGATATCGTGCAACAGGGCCGCCACGACAAGTTCGCCGCCCCTCTTCAAGGCCAGGGCGCCTTCTGCCGATTGCAGCATGTGGTCGCGGATGCTGATGTTTTCGCCATAGAATTCGGACAAGGCGTCATTTTCGAACAGGCTCTCCAAGACATCGAGTTCGTGGGCGATGTGCGTTTCCGTCAGCCGGCGCAGAGTCGAATAGACCCCGTCCATATCGGCATAGCCACCTTGCAGGTGACGAACGATATCGCCCGTAGCATCAAAGGCGGTGCGGCCGTGCAGCACGCGCCGATTGTCCATGAGCACCATGTCGCCGGCCGTCATATCGAAGGCAAGCGCCGCGGCCGGGGCTTCGAATCGCTGGCCCAGGCGTTCAAACGCGGCCAGCCAGGCATCGCGCCTCGCCGGGTCATCGACACACACCGATTGGAACGAGCGCGGATTATAACGAATCCGTTCGGCCGAAATGACCGGTGCCTCAGCCTCAAGGAAAGTGTCGCCGTCGGACCAGGCAAAACGCGCCGGCACGCTGGTCAGCAGATCATAATCCTCGGGCGCCTGCGTCTTGAGCGCCTCGATGACCGCCAGGCCGTCGACCAACAGGCTTTGCCCGCCCTGTCCCCCCTTTGTCAAACAATGCAAGACCTGGATCTCAGGTGGCGACAGGCGATAGGGGTTGTCGGTGTGCGGTGCCAGGGCCAGCGCCGTGTCGGCTAGGTTGGCCACACTCAGCTTGGTCTTGACGTCGAACAAGCGGCCGTAATTGGTCTCACGCAGAATCCCGAAGGCCTTGACGGCCATTTCGATCTCGCCCGCCACCGCCGGGGCACCAGCCAGGCGCACGAAGCCATAGGCCGCCATCTGCAACAGGGCGCGACGCCGCGTGTCGTCATCTCCCAGGAAAGTCGCGTAGTCATAAACGGGAAGCGCCATCGCCTCGGCGCCAGACCACGGCTTCGACGGGACGCGCCAGAGGTGCGGATCGCGATATCCGGCCAGACGCGCCTGTTTTAGAGACAAGGTCCGCCCCGAGTTCAGGGTGACGGTCCAACCACCCTCGCAGCCGGATGTCTCGATGATCGCCTCATCCCCCGCCAGGATGACATCGGGCCGCCGCTGGCCGGAACGCGGATCACGCCCCTCGTCGCTCAGCCCGACCAGTGACGCGATATCCAGGGAAAAAACCTGTCCGTCGAGATCGCAGAAATCAAGGCGTGCCGCGGCCACCTCGCGCAGTTCAAACATTCGTAAAACTCTTTAATGATCAAGCTTTCAGCTTGCGCCACAGATAGACGCCCGCGAAGCTCAGGCACGCCAGACCGGCAAACCCGGTGAACAGGCTGGCCCCCATCAGGAAGGATACCCACGGCAGTTTGACGGCGGCGAAATTCTTCAGCAGCAACAGGGCCACAGAACCGGCATAGCCATTGGCGTCCGCGACATAGATGAGAAAGCCGGCTGTGCCGACCTTGCCCGTGGCGGCGACCAGGCGATCGAAGAGCAGGCCATTGTACGGCGTATAGGCGAGGTAGAGCCCCGCCCCCAATCCGATCATCCAGGCCAGCGGGTTGATCACATGCAGGGCATAGGCGATCGTGACGCCCGCCGTCACGACAAGCCCGAAGCCGATCAGGCCCAGATTGGCGATCAGCGCCGGCCGGTTCTTCTGGAAAAACGCCAGGCCGGCCATGGCCAGCAAAACGACGACGCCGACCGGCAGGTCGGACAACGCGAATATCTCGGCCTTGCCGCCCAGACCGACGCTCTGCCATATCTCGGCGGCGAAGTTGTCGCGGAAGTCGCGCATGGCGGTCAGCAGGACATAGAGCGCGATCAGCACGACCAGGCCGGGCGCATAGTGGGCGAACAACTCGCGACGGGCCTTGCCATTCATCGGGCCGCGCTCGACACGGGCGGCAATATCGCCGGCATTGGGCGGCGGCAACTGGTTCAGGCCCCACAGGCACAACAGCAGAAGCGGCAGGAACAGGCCGCCGACCATGGCCGGCATGGTGAATTCGTTGGCGTAGTGATTTAGCAGCAGCCAGCGGCCGGCCGACTGAACGACCCCCGTCGACACAATGAAACTGGCGCACAGGATCGAGCCCAGCACTTCGGAGGTCCGCCGCCCCTCGAGGAAGCCGAAGACCAGCCCCCACACCATACCCAGCGGCAGGCCATTCACGAACATCAGGGCGATATTGTAGGGCGCCGGCACCACCGGGAACAGGCACAGCGCGCCTTCGGCGACCAGGATCAGCGCGATCAATGCGACCGAGCGAAAACGCACCGGCAGTTCCGAGACGAACTTGATACCGAGGAATTTCGACAGGAAGTAGCCGAACACCTGGGCGATGACCAGGGCGACCTTGTAGTCGATACCGCCAAAGCCCGCGACATCGTCGAAACTGGAAGCGGTGAAGGGCTTGCGAAAGGCGTACATCGAGAAATAGACGCCAAAGGCCATCACCCCGCCGAAAATGGCGAGAAAGCCGGGATGACGGTCGAGCCAGCGGGAGAACCCCGAGAGCGGCCGCGCCTCTGTACCGATATTGCCGTGCATGATTACCCCCAAAGCGAAATACGACCGCCCGCCCCGTTTACGGGAAGGGGGGACCACGCCCGGAGGGCGTGGTGGGCGGGGAAACACCGAAGAACGCCCCTCCCGCCACATTTAGCCGAGCAAGTTCGGCGTCGTGCGGTCCCCCTCCCCGTAAACGGGGCGGGCGAAAGAAGGGCAATCCCCGGCTCCACCAACCTTAAGAGAGCCGTTATAGTCTTGGCCTGTGACAGGCCTGTGATTGTCAGGCGGGCAATTCGCCGGCGGCCAGACGCGCTTCGATCAGGTCCAATATGCCTGGCAGGTCGGCGACCGTATCGATGACATAGTGGGCCCCGGCGTCGCTCAACACCCGGGCCGCCGCGGCCACGCGCTGCGTCCGCTCCGCGGCGTCAAGCGCGGCGTATTCAGCCCATGACAACCCGACCGAATTGCCCGAGGCCGCCACCCCGACCGTCCAGCAGCCAGCCGCCCGGCCCTCGCCGATACCGACTTCGGCGTCGTCGACCTTGACGCAGGCCGCCGCCGGATGGATGCCGAGATCCGCCCAGAGCTTCCACATCATCAACGGCGTCGGCCGGCCTTCGGCGGTTTCGCCGGCGCAGACGACGGCGTCCGGCGCGTAGCCCTGCTCGGCCGCGGCCTTCAGGATGCTCGCCATCATCGGGCGCGTATAACCGGTGTTCGATCCGATCTTCAGGCCTCGCCCCCGGACGTCGTTTACCGTCGCCACCGCCCCCGGGATCAGTTCCGTATGGCGCGCCGCCGCCACCGTCATCAAAGGTTCCAGGGCCTTGTAGATTCGCTCGATATCGGCTTCACCCGCCGGCTGGCCCTTCGCCGCCGACCAGGCCTCGGCGACACGCGGACGCTTCAGGGCCGCCGCCACATGGTCGCGCTTGGCGCGGCCCATGTCGTGGCGCGCGTCTTCGGCGGTCAGCGCAATCCCTTCGTCGGCGAAGGCGGCAACCAGGGCCTCGACCGGCGCACAGCTGCCGAAATCGATCATGGTGCCGGCCCAGTCGAAGACGACGGCCTTGAGGTGCTGAGCCATGGGATAGTCCTTTATAAGCCGGTGAAGGTCTTTTCGGCGATGCCGAAGGCGGTCGAGGCGCCGGCGCCGCTGGTCACCATGACCAGGCGAACGCGATCGGATGGCGCATCGATGAAATACGGACGCTCGGCGCTGGAGGCATAGGTGCCGGTCCAGCGTTCTCGAACGGCGGTCGGCTTCAGCCCCGTCGCCGCGGTGAACTCGTCGAGGATCAACGCCTCGGTCTCGCCGGCGGCGAACGGATCGGGCGTTTCGTCGTAATGGTGGCTGTCGCCGACGACCAGCGAACCGTCGTGGCTTTGCACGACGATCAGGTGGACGCCGTGCGCCAGATGCGCCGCATGGCTGTCGCTCAGGCGCTGGCGCAAGGCCTCGGCCTGCGGCAGTTGGCTATAGCCGTGATAGCGGACCAGGCCGAGATCGGACATGACCCCGCCGGGCAGGCGGAAACATGGATCTTCCAACCGCAGCATGCTGAGGCGACAGCGCGTCGGCGCATAGGCCTTGATGCGGTCGGGAAACAGGGTAACCAGGTCGTCGCCCGGGCAAACAATGGCCGTCTCGGCGCGGATCTCGCCACTCGACGTCTCGATCACCGGCGGCGCCACGGCGGTCACGGCCGTCGTCGTACGGAAATCCACGCCCATGCTCTCGGCCAGCCACGCCGCCAGCTTCGGCAGGGCGTCGCGCGATTCGACGCGCAATTCGTGCGGGCTCCACAGGGCCGCCCGGGTGACCGGCGGACAAAGGCTCGGGTGAGCCGCTTGCGCCTCGGCACCACTCATCAGGCGGCAGCCCTCGCCCATCTCGGTCGTCATGAAGGCTTCCAGCACCGCCACCGATTCCGGATAACGGGCGTTCATCAAAAGGCCGGTATGTTCGATGCCGATGCCGGCCTGTGGCGCGACTTCGGCCCAGACGTCGCGCGCGCGCTTGGCCAAGGGCCACATGATCTGCCGATCCTGGCCCGTCACGGTTATAAAGCCGAAATTGCGGATCGAAGCACCGTTGGCGCGGCGATCGCGTTCGATGACAACGACACGACGCCCCTGTTTGGCCGCCGTGTAGGCGTGAGCCAGGCCGACAATGCCGGCGCCGACGATGGCGATGTCATAAAGCGCTTCAGTCACGGAAAGTCCTGGCTCACACTGCCTTGATAAGGCGTCGCGGCGGACTTGCGTCAGGCTGCCGGCAAGATCAATTTCATTCTGTCCATGCCACCTATGGACAGAATGTGATTGAGGCGTTCCCAGCGGTCACCCGATACTTTATAGACTCTTGTCGACTGTTTTTGGGGACCTGCCGTCATATGCGCGTAAATATCTTGCAGCTGCGGACATTTTATGCGATCGCCATCGAAGGCAGTTTCAGCCAGGCCGCGCGCCGCCTGAACCTGTCACAATCGACCCTGTCGAAGCAGTTGAAAGCCTTCGAAGACCGCCATCAGATCTCGATCTTCAATGGCCGCACCCCGCCCCTGAAACTGACCCCGGCCGGCGAAGCGTTGATGGCCAATGTCAAACAGCTCTTCTCGACCATCGAGGAGATAGAGGGCCTGCTCGGCGATCACGACGCGCCCCAGCGCAATATCGTCCGGCTGGCGTCCGACACCCCCAGCATGGCCGCCGGCCTGGCCGGTGTCCTCCGCGCGGCTTTCCCGCAATCCGGGCTTCAGGTGCGCATCGAAAATGCCCGCGACACGTTTGAACTGTTCCGGTCGGGGCAGTCCGACCTGGCCGTCCTCTGCGACCCGCCGGTCCATCAGCAATTTCAATATGTGCCGATTATCGAGGACCGCCTGGTCGTCGCCATGGCCAAGGACCACCCTTTGGCCGGCGAACGGTCGGTCGATATCGAAGCCCTGGGCGATTGCAGCCTGCTGCTGCGCGAAGCGACCTCGCGCACCCGGGCGGCGACGCTGTCCCTGATGGCCGAGGCCCAGGTCACGCCGCGCGATATTCAGGAACTGGGGGCGCGTGAAATGATCCGCGAGGCGATCGCCCTGGATATGGGCATGTCGCTCTTCTATTCCATGGAATGCCCGCCCGACGACCGGATCGTCTACAAGCGATTGCGCAAGGATTACGACCTGGGGGTCATCCGGTCCTACCTGGTCTACCCGCTCGACCGCCGCAACCAGCCGCTGATGCGCAAGGCGACCGAATGGGCGGCCACCGTCGAAGCAGCATATTTGCATCTATAGGCCGCGAATTTGCTGCACTGCGGCCACGGTAAAGGCCAGTCGATATCCTTCCCCGTCACAATTGTCGCAATTCAGTCATGCGAAATCGTGGACATTGTTAGACAAATCATCGCGGCGCATGACAATTTCGCTGCAGATTGTCACTAATATAAATGAAATATAACACTTACATGAAATGCCGGCCATATCGGCTGTATTGCCGCGTCCGAGGCATTCACAACCCACGTTATTTGCATCCGGCGTATATGGGCCCCATGCATAAAATGAAATTGATCGAAATTCAGGCCTAACGCTAGTTCCCCCTTCAACCGTGTCAGGGCACGCGGTCAGACATTTTATTCTCTGGATGGGGTTCACCATGAAATCATTGTTCAATGGGGCGGCGGTTACCGCGCTCGCCTTTGTCATCGGCGCACCGATGGTCGCGCATGCCGCCGGCCAAACGTCCACCGACACCAAGCCGACCGCGTCGGACGCCAGCGCCACCGAAGTCATCGTCACTGCCCAGCGCCGGAACCAGAGCATCCAAAAGGTGCCGATGACGATCCAGGCCTTCACCAGCGCCAAGCTGGACCAACTGAACATCTCGACCCTGAGCGACCTGCTGCAATATACGCCGAACGTCGAATTCGCGTCGAACGGCCCGGGTCAGGGCAATATCTATATGCGCGGCCTGAGCGCGGGCTTCGCCGGCAACCAGTCGCAAGGCACCGTCGGCAACTTCCCGAACGTCGCCGTCTATCTCGACGACCAGTCGATGCAGTTCCCGTCGCACAATGCCGACATCTACATGGTCGACATGCAGCGCGTCGAAGTCCTGGAAGGTCCGCAAGGCACCCTGTTCGGCGGCGGCGCCGAAGCCGGCGCCCTGCGCTACATCACCAACAAGCCCAACCTGAGCAAGGCCGAAGGCAAGGTCGACGCCAGCGTCGGCTTTACCGAAAGCGGCGACCTGAGCAATTCCGAGAGCCTGGTCTACAACCTGCCGGTCATCAAGGACACCTTCGCCCTGCGCGCCGTCGTCTATAATGACAAGGTGGGCGGCTATATCGACAACGTGCCGTCGACCTTCACGCGCTCGAACTTTGACGACAACACCTATTTCGGCATCTCTCCGACCGGCGGCACCTGCACCACGGCTGCTGGCGGCAACGGCCTGCCGGCCGGCCACCGTCCGGGCGGCACCGCCAACGTATCGTGCGTGTTGGGCGGGACCTCGGTCGCCAACAACTATAACATCGCCAAGAAGAACTGGAACCCGACGACCACCCAGGGTGCGCGCGTCTCGGGCCTCTACAAGTTCAACGACGACTGGAACGCCCTGATCACCGAAAGCTTCCAGTCGCTCGACGCGGAGGGCCTGGCGGTCGAATATCCGACCGGCTCGGACTTCCAGTCGTTGAAGCCGCTGCAGATCACGGCCTTCTCGCCGTCCTACGACAAGGACAAGTTCCTCAACAGCGCCATCACCATCAACGGCAAGCTGGGCGCCCTGAAGCTGGTCTATAGCGGCGGCTTCACCGATCGCAAGATCAACCAGCAGATGGACTACACGAACTACTCGCGCACACTGTACGGCCAGTATTATGAATGCACCGGCGGCTCGTCAGGCTTCCTGACCAAGGGCAATCAGCCGATCACCTGCTATTCGCCGGTCACGTCCTGGCACGACACCGTCAAGACGACACACCAGAGCCATGAACTGCGCATTTCGTCGCCGGACGACTGGCGCCTGCGCTTCGTCGCCGGGGCCTATTATGAGCAGTTCATCATCAAGGACGTGATGAACTTCAACTACAAGACCATCATCTCGTGCGACGATCCGGGCGTTCTCGCCGCAGCCCTGGCCGGCACCGGCCCGGTCTGCGTCGGCAACGACCAGCCGATGCCGGGCTCGACCGCTTCCGATCCGGGCATCCGCCCCGACGCCACCGGCTTTGGCGAAGACGTCAAGCGCGGCTACACCCAAGGCGCCCTGTTCGGCTCCGTCGATTACGACATCATCCCGGGTGTCCTGACGGCCACCGCCGGCACGCGCTACTACAACTACAACGAGTATGAAAAAGGCTCGGTCTATCATACCAACGGCGCTTGCGTAGACGTGCTTGTCTGCCCGGCCAAGGTCAGCATCGACGCTGAAAACGAGAAGGTCAACTACCACGGCTTCAAGAGTCACCTGGGCCTGACCTGGACACCGATGGAACACACGATGTTCTATTACACCTACTCGGAAGGCTTCCGTCCGGGCGGCTTCAGCCGTTCGCCGAACGTCAAGGCTCCCATTCCGGTTGCGATCCCGGGCACCCAAGACTTCAGCAAGGGGCCGAACCAGTATAGCAGCCCTCTCGGCTATGCACCCGACTCGCTGGTCAACAATGAAATCGGCATGAAAAAGGACTTCTTCGATCGTAAGCTGCAGCTCAATGTGACGGCTTACTATATGAAGTGGACCAATGTTCAAATCGCTCTGTACCAACCGTGCTGCCTCGGCAACACGACCTTCCTGGTCAACGGCCCGAACTACAATATCAAGGGCCTGGAACTGCAGGCGACGGCGCGTCCGTGGGAAGGCTGGACCCTCGACGGTTCGGCGACCTATAATGAGAACACGCAGTCGAACTCGCCTTGCTTGAAGAGCGATATCGCGACGTCTCCGACCAATGGTCAGTGCATCACCGACATCTACACTTCGTCGAACCATGATTTGAAGTTCGCCAACCCTTACGGTGTCGACGGCGGCGTCTCGGCCTTCTCGCCGAAGATCCAGGCCAATATTCGTGCCCGCTACGAGTGGAACCTGGCCGGCTACCGTGCCTTCGCAAACGGCGACCTCAGCTATACCGGCAAGATGTATACCCAACCGGCCAATTATACGCCGGGCACGGCAGCGTCCGAAAACCCCATCCCGGATACGACCTATACCCGTTGGGAATTACCGGCCTACACGACCGTCGGCGCCTCGTTCGGCGTAAGCAAGGACACTTGGACGACTCAGATCGTCGGCACCAACCTCGGCAACTCGCACGCCTCGACCTTCACGAGCACGGCGCAGTTCATCAAGTCGGAAGTGCCGCTGCGTCCGATGACCATCACCCTGCGCGTCAGCGATGCCTTCTAGGGCAAACCTGTCCGGTGTCACAAAAAGTGGCACGAACTGACATAAAGAAAGGGGGCGGACGGCAACGTCCGCCCCCACTATTTTATTGAAGATTTTTATGGCCGACATGCACGAGACCGCCCCCACGCTGGAGACGGAGATTGCCCGCCTCAAGACCCTGCAAAAGCAGGGGCAGCACGACGAGGCTCTCGATCGGGCGACCGCCTGGCTGGCCATCCATCCTGAAAATCGCGACCTGTTGCTGGCCGCTGCGACCAGCCTGCGCTATATGCGCCGCGTCGACGAGGCGTTTGCCATGCTGGATCGGCTGGAAACCGGCCACCCGATGTTCAGCCGCTTGCATGAGGAACGCGGCCTCACCTACGTCCAGCTCAAGGATGCGCCGAACGCCATCGCCGCCCTGCTGCGCGCCGTCCATATCAATCCCGCCCTGCCCGCCTCGTGGTCGATGCTGGAAGGCCTCAATCGCATAATCGGGAACCTGGCCGAGGCCGGCCTGGCGGCGGATCATGTCGCGACGCTGAAGGCTTTACCGCCCGAAGTGGTGACGGCGACCGCTCTGTTCTCCGACGGCGACCTTAAACCGGCCGAGGACATCATCCGCGCCTTCCTGCTGAAGGCCGGCAACCATCCGGAGGCCATGCGTCTGCTGGCGCGCATCGGCCTGGCTTGCGATGTCCTGGACGACGCCGAAACCCTGCTCGAAGCCGTCCTGGTGCTGGAGCCCGACTACCGGGCGGCGCGCTACAACTATGCGGAAACCCTGATCAAGCGCCAGAAATACGTCCTGGCGACGATGCAGATCGACACCTTGCTGGCGCTGGATCCGAAGAACGGCGACTACCGGACACTGGCTGCCACCGCGGCCGTCGGACTGGGCCACAATGAGCGCGCCATCGCCATCTACGAAGATATGCTGGCCGACGCCCCGCCGGCCGGTCACCACCTGTCATGGGACGTGCCGCTATGGCTGGGTCATGCGCTCAAGACGGTCGGCCGCGTGCCGGAGGCGATCGCGTCCTACCGCCGCGCCGCTTTGGCCCGCCCGAACTTCGGCGATGCCTACTGGAGCCTGGCCAATCTGAAAACCTATACGTTTTCGGATGAGGAAATGGACGTCATGCGTCGCGAGGAAGCGGCGGAGACCACGCATCTCGTTGACCGCTACCACCTGTGTTTCGCCCTGGGCAAGGCCTACGAGGATCGCGGCGATTTCGCCCCGTCCTGGACCTTCTATGACCGCGGCAACGCGCTGAAGCGCGCCGACAGTCATTTTCATATCGAAGCCATCGAAACGAACACGGCCTTGCAGGTACAGACCACGCCCCGCGCCTTTTTCGAAACGCGCCGCGGCTGGGGCGCGCCCGACGCCGATCCCATCTTTATCCTGGGCCTGCCGCGCGCCGGCTCGACCCTGATCGAACAGATCCTGGCCTCGCATTCCCAGGTCGAAGGGACTCACGAACTATCGGACATCCAGCGCATCGCCCTGGACCTCCAAGGTCCGGACAGTGATGACACCCATCCGCGCTATCCGGCAATCCTGGCCGACCTCGACGCCGGCGCCTTACGGGTACTGGGCCAGAAGTATCTCGACGAGACGCGGGTCTACCGCACCGTCAAGCCCCGCTTTATCGACAAGATGCCCAATAATTTCCGTCACATCGGGCTTATCCACCTGATGCTGCCGAATGCCCGGATCATCGACGCACGCCGCGAGCCTATGGCCTGTTGCTTCAGCAACCTGAAACAGCTTTTCGCCCAGGGCCAGGAATTCACCTACGGCATAGACGATATTGCCCGTTACTACCGGACCTATGTCGACCTGATGCGCCATTGGGACGACGCCCTGCCTGGCCGTGTCCTGCGCGTGCAGCACGAGGACGTCGTCGACGATCTCGAAGGCAGCGTACGGAAGATACTCGACTATTGCGGCCTGCC
>FTKT01001418.1_pt2 | contig 22338 bp, 24 predicted proteins | sample 1658271 | NCBI WGS metagenome assembly FTKT01 (sample SAMEA3914811, study PRJEB12502) | metagenome | biome: forest; material: soil | place: Canada | collected 2011-08-04 | depth 0.3 m | reverse complement strand
CCCCCAGCCCGGCCAAGGGACCTGTTGACGCCTCACCCCCGCCGCGCCAGGATGCGAAAAGGCATCGGTGCGAGCCGAGCGGACGGGGGAGGGCCGGTGAGCCGATTGCGGGTGGCCGTGGTCGGGGCCGGGCTCGGGGGGCTCTGTCTGGCGCAGGGGTTGCACGGCGCGGGTGTGGACGTCCGCGTCTACGAGCGCGACGGGGTGTCGTCGGGGCGGCGACAGGGCTACCGGCTGCACGTGGACGCCCGGGCCGGGTTTGCGCTGCGGGCCTGTCTGCCACCGGACCTGTTCCAGCTCTTCCTGGCCACCTGCGGCAGCCCGAGCAGCAGCATGACCGTGCTCAGTAGGCGGCTGCGGCCGCTGCACGAGACGCGGGCCGATCCGGCGGTCGATCCGTTCGCGCCGGCGACGCTCTCCACCTGCGTCAACCGGCGGACGCTGCGTGAGGTGCTGGCCGCCGGGCTCGACGAACGGATCTCCTACGGAGCCGAGTTCACCGGCTACCAGCTGGATCGCGACGGGGTCCGGCTGCACTTCGCGGACGGCCGGCAGGAGGCGGCGGACCTGCTGGTGGGCGCGGACGGCGTCAACTCGGCGGTGCGGCGGCAGTATCTGCCGCAGGCCGAGATCACCGACACCGGATCGCGCTGCGTCTACGGCAGGACGCCGCTGACCGAGCAGGCGGTGAGGCTGCTGCCGCCCGCCCTGCTGAAGGGGTTCGTGGCCGTGGCCGGCGGGCGGATCGGGCTGGCGGCGGGCCTGGTCCGGCTGCGGCAGCGCCCGGAGCGGGCGGCCGCCGAGATCGCACCGCGCGCCCGGCTCTCGCCGGTCGCCGACTACCTGATGTGGGCGGTCTGCGCCGACCGTACCGACTTCGGCGTCCCGCCGGCCCGGCTCGCCGAGCTGGATCCAGCCGGACTGCACGCGCTGGCAACGGAGTTGACCCGGTCCTGGCATCCGGATCTGCGCGGGCTGCTGGCGCTGGCCGAGGTCGGGGACACCTTCCTGGTCCGGGTCCGCACCTCCGAGCCGGTACCGGCCTGGCAGCCCAGCCGGGTGACCGTGCTCGGCGACGCCATCCACGCGATGAGCCCGGCCCGCGGCTCCGGCGCGAACACCGCGCTGCGGGACGCGGGCCTGCTCCACCGCACCCTCACCCGGGCCGCCCCCGGCGAGGACGCGCTGCTCGCGGCGGTGGGCGCGTACGAGACGCGGATGCGCGAGTACGGCTACGCCGCCGTGGCGGCCTCCCGGCAGGCCGAGGCGGCGACGGCGGGCCGGCGCGGCGGTGCGCTGTCCTGGCTCCACCGCCGCCTGACCGCCAGGGGTTGACGACGCGGTCCTCGCGCGCGGCCGGCCGGTTCGGGCATGCACTGCCGGTTCTGGCATGCACTAAGGTCTGCACACCGGCCAGCACGCACCGTGAGCAGAGAAGAGTGCCATGTCAGGCGTTGTAGCGACCCCCCTCCAGGCGGGGGTGGACACCGAGGCGAACGCGGCCTTCGTCCGGGCGCAGACCCGCCTCGCTCAGGTCCCGTTCGTCCCCGAGATCACCCTGTACATGGCCGAGGACGCGATCGCGCTCTGGGAGACGACCGAGACCGAGCGCGGCGAGATCGGCCTGCCGCCGCCGTTCTGGGCGTTCGCCTGGGCGGGCGGGATGGGGGTGGCCCGGTATGTGCTGGACCACCCGGAGGTGGTGGCGGGGCGGACGGTACTGGACCTGGCGGCCGGTTCGGGCCTGGTGGCGGTAGCCGCCGCACTGCGGGGCGCGGCCTCGGTACGGGCGGCCGAGATCGACGCCTACGCGGTGGCCGCGATCGAACTGAACGCGGCGGCGAACGGCGTCCGGGTAGCGGCCGAGGTCGCGGACCTGCTCGACGGCGACGGCGGCCCGGCCGAGGTGGTGCTGGCGGGCGACGTCTTCTACGAGCGCGCGATGGCCGCCCGCTTCCTCCCGTTCCTGGAACGGGCCCAGGCCCGCGGCGCCCTGGTGATCGTCGGCGACCCGGGCCGCGCCTACCTACCCCGTGACCGCTTCACCGAGGTGGCCTCCTACGAGGTCCCGGTACTGGCCGACCTGGAGGACGCGGCCCGCAAGACCACGACGGTCTGGCGGCTGACGGCGGGCTGAGCCGGGGGCGCGGGTGCGGGCGCGAGAACCTGGCGGCTGCTCAGGCCGGCGAGCGCGGTGCCGGGTCGGGGCGGTGTTGGACCGGATCGCGGTGGTGGGGGACTGCTCGACGTGTTCGCAAGCGGCTGATCGGCCCCATGGCTGACGGTCCATCAGGAGCCCCCGCGCGAGACCGTTCCTTCGTCCGCCGCGGATAATATCTCCCATGGGAAAGAGCTACGAACGCATAGACGGCAGGCTTCGTGCCTTCATCGAGGCGCAGCCGGTCTTTTTCACCGCCACCGCTCCGCTGGACAGCGAGGGCACCGTCAACCTGTCGCCCAAGGGGCTCACCGGCTCGTTCGCCGTGCTCGACGAACTCACCGTGGCCTACCTGGACTTCGCCGGGAGCAACGCCGAGACGATCGCCCACCTGCGGGAGAACGGGCGGATCACCCTGATGTGGTGTGCCTTCCAGGGGCCGCCGAACATCGTGCGCGTGCACGGCCGCGGTGAGCCGGTCTTCCGTGACGACCCGCGCTGGGGTGAACTGCTGTCGCACTTCCCGGGCATCGACCCGGTGCCGCACGGCCCGCGCGCGATCATCGTGGTCACCGCCGAGCTGATCCGGGACACCTGCGGCTACGCCGTCCCCTTCATGAGCTACGACGAGGACCGGCCGCTGCACCGCTCGCGCTTCGAGCGGGAGGACGACCGCTCCCTCGACCTGTACTTCCAGAAGAAGGACCACATCGCCACCAGTATCGACGGCCTCCCCGGGCTGCCGCTGCCCCTGCCGCCGCTGCGGACCGCCGGTGGCGGTCGCGCCGGCTGATGGATCATCAGGTTCCGGATGCGGTCGACAGGATGGCGGCGGGTGGAGGAGGGTGTCCCCATGTCCGATCTCCCAGCACCGCCGCTGCCGGCCGGCTATCGGAGCCGGTCGGCCACCGCCGCCGACGTCCGCGCGATCCACCGTCTGGTCGTCGCCTGTGAGCGCGACCTGTACGGCCGTGTCGAGGCCGATCCGGACAGCGTCGCCGCTGAGTTGGCCCGTCCCGGGCTGGACCCGGCCGCGGACACGTTGCTCGTGCACGGACCGGCCGGAGAGCTGGTCGCCCGGGCCTGGGTGCACCGCCGCTCCGAGGTCGACGTCCACCCCGGCCACCGTGGACGGGGGCTGGGCGGCGCGCTGCTCGCTTGGGTCGAGGCACGGGCCCGCCGGGCGGGCGGCGACCGGCTCTCCCAGACGGTCGCGGACAGCGACCACGCGGCCGTCGCGCTGATGCGCTCGCGCGGGTACGGGCGGCTCGCCACCGCCTGGCTGCTGGAGATGGCGCTGCCCGTCGAACCGGAGGTGCCCGAGCCGCCGGCGGGCGTCACGGTCCGGCGCTTCCGGAGCGGTGACGAACGGGCGGTGCACCGGCTCACCGAGGACGCGTTCGACGAGTGGCAGCAGCGGCGCAAGTCCTACGAGGAGTGGGCCCGGCTCACCGTCGAGCGGGCCGGCTTCGCGCCGGCGGCCTCGCCGGTGGCGTTCGCCGACGGCCAACTGGTCGGCACCGTCCTCTCGGTGGACACCCCGGACGTCGACCACGGGTACGTCGCGCTGGTCGCGGTCCGCCGCGACCAGCGCAACCGGGGCATCGCCCGCCTGCTGCTGCGGCACGCGTTCCGCGACTTCTACCGGCAGGGCCGGCGAAGCTGCGAGCTGTGGACGCACTCGGAGACCGGCGCGCTGCCGCTCTACCAGCGGGTGGGCATGACGGTCCGTCACAGCTCCACCGTCTACAGCAAGGCGCTCGGCTCCTGAAGCCCTATCGGTTCACCCCGGCCAGCGCGCGGTGCACCGCGAGGCGCGGGCTGGTGAGGACCGGCAGTGCCAGGTCGGCGAGCAGGTCGGCGGCGGGGGCCATCGAGGTCTGGGCCAGCATGATCACGTCCACCGAGCCGGCCGCCTCGCGCGCCCGGGCGGCCACCGCCGCGTGGAAGCCGGGCAGGTCGCCGGCCTCGAACAGCGGCCAGGCGTCGACGCAGGAGACCTCCACCAGGCTGCCGGTCGCGCCCGTCTCGGCGAGCAGGGCGAAGGTGGGCGCCAGCGTCGAGGCCACGGCGTAGACGACGCCGACCCGCGGATAGCCGGCCGCCGCCTCGGCCATCGGCCGGTCCACCCTGATCACGTTCCCGGCGAACCGCTCGGCGGCCTCCCCGATCGAGGAACAGGTGCAGACGATCACCTCGGCCCCGGCCAACTCGCCCAGCCGCTCCCGCAGCCGCTCCTCATAGGGCCGCCCGGCCCGTGAGTCCGCGAGCAGCGAGGGATCCACCACGTGCAGGTCGGCGGCCCCCGGGGCCAGGTCGCCGACGAGCGCGCGGAAGACGGGAACGTGCACGTCTGCGGTGTGCAGGAAGCCAATGGTGGTCACGGGGACATGATGCCGTACCGGCACGGCGGCAGGGCGGGGAGGGCGAGCGGTCAGCCCGTCCGCACGCGGTCACCCAGTTCGATGCGACCGGGATGCAGCACCTGGGCGTAGACGCCCGCGCAGGGCTGGGGGCCGAGGGCTTCGAGCGGTACCACCCGGTTGTGTTCGGCGAGGACTCGTAGCGCGCTGCTGTCCCGGGAGAGGCCCCCGTGGGCGAGGGTCGGCACCGCGCAGCGCGGCGTGCAGACCAGCACGCGCAGGGCCAGCTCGTCCCCGATCAGCAGCGTCCGGCCCGCCCAGTCGTTCTCGACGAAGCCCGTGGCCGGGGTGCGGACCACGATGTTCGGTCGGTAGCGCTCGGCTTCGGCCGTGCCGCGGGGGCTCAGGGCGGCGATCCGGTCGAGCGTGGAGGTGGTCAGCAGATGGACCGGCGCGTAGTCGAAGAACGTCCCCGGCGGGGATGCCGTGCCGACGCGACTCATGGCGAGGGGCACCTGGGCCTCGACTCCACTGCGCAGCACCTCCTCGGGTTCGGCACGCTCAAGGGTGGCGCCGGGAGGCGGGGTGTCGGTCAGCGCGACGGGCTGGCCCAGCCGCTCCGACAGGATCTCGTCTATGCCGGCATCGGTGCTCCAGGCGACCTTGCCGTCCGGCCCGGTGATCCGCACGCCGGAGTCCACGGCTGCCGCCGACAGCGTCAGGGCGTCGCGCCACAGACGCGGATTCTTCGCGCTGACGACCTTTCCGGTCCGGCCGTGGACCAGGGCCAGGCCCCGGTCCCGCGAGAGGCCGGTCCACGTCACGTCGCTGGCGGAGACCTCCTCTCCGAGCATCGACTTGACGGGATAGCGTCGCAGCAGCGTAACTGTGCCGATCTCAGACACCGTCTTGGCCTCTTTCCTCGGGGCGGGGTCCGGCACTCTCGCCACCCTGCGGCGGCAGCAGGGGGAACAGGCGGCTGATGACGGCGACCGGTCGGGCCTCGGCAGGACGGGCGGACGGATTCCGTTCCCTGTCCCGGTACTTGTCGAGTTCCAGGCGCAGGGCCTGGGCGACGGCGCTCATTTCGTCCGGCGTCAGGTGGACCACGGCGCTGAACGCCTCGTCCCGGCGCCACTCGGGCGCGGCCAGCTCCCGCTGGGCCAGCCACCGTTGGTAACTCTCGTCCTCCAGGCCGCGGGCCAGCTCGCCGAACCCCTCGTGGACGGCCGAGACGTCCACCGGCCGCGCCGACGCCTGGCGCAGGCGCCAGGGCCGCGCGCGGCCACCGGCCTGCGGGACTTCCTCGATGCGCCCGTAGCGGGCGAGTTGACGCAGATGGAAGGAGCACAGCCCGGAACTGAATCCGAGCCGCCCGGCGGCCTCCGTCGCGGTGACCGTCCCCACCTCCGCCAGCAGACCGAGCAGCGCGCCGCGCACGGCGTGCTCGGGCAGCTCCCCGTCCAGGCCTCGGGAGCCGACGGGTGCGGTCGGCGGTCGTGGGGCGTTGACTTTCTCTTCGGTCACTTTGCAAAGTCTGCTGCTTTGCAAAGCGGTCGGTCAAGCTGATTTGGAGTCAACTACTGCTTGGTCAGGCCGGTTACGCGGATGTCGTCGCTCGCTCAGCCGAGGAGGCCGGTGTCGAGGTCTTGCGCGCGGGTGTGGCGGCGCCAGGGGCGGGCCAGGGTGAGGGCGGTGGTGATGATGGGGTTTGTGGTGTCGAGGTCCAGGTCGGTGACGGTGACTGCGGGGCGGTTCTCGGCCGGGCACCGGGTGAGCCATGGGCCTCCCGGGCCGATGATGCCGGCCGGAGCGGTCGCGCCGTACTGGGCCGGCACGCTGTAGCCGAGCCAGAAGTTGAAGAGGGTGCCGTACGACTTCGCCAGGCCGGCGCGCAGCGCGTCGTCGGCCATCACCGACAGCAGGACGCAGTCCACGTCCATCGCCTCGTACTGCGCGAACAGTTCGTGGAAGTTCACCTCTATGCACAGCGCGATTCCGAAGCGCCATCCGTCGATCTCGAACACCACTGGGTCCGTCCCAGGGGAGTACAGGCGGCTGCGTTCGGTGTGGGACAGGATCCGCTTGTCGTAGCAGGCGGCCACCTCGCCCTGGTCGGAGACCACGAGCAGGCTGTTGCGCGGCCTGGGCGACGACTCGACGCGGCGGATGGTGCCGAACGCCGTCCAGAGGCCCAACTCCCCGGCCAGTGTGCGGATCGCCTCCTCTTCCTCGCGCAGGACGTCCCACCGGGTGGCGGCCCAGTCCACGTGTCCGGTGCGGCTGGACGGATCGGTCGGCATGCCGCGCGGGTCGGGGTAGACCAGCGCTCCTTCGGGGAACTGCACGAGGCGGGCGCCGGCAGCGGCGGCTTCGCGCATCTGCCGGCGGAGCTGCTCGCCGGCGGCGCGCAGCAGCTCCGGATCGGACGGGTCCTCGGGGACCGTGCTCTGCGCGACGGCCAGGCGCAACGTCCGTGCGGCGCGGGCGTGATGGGGCAGTGCGTGCCCCGGCGCGGCCTGCGCCGGGACGCGCGGCTGCACGGGTGCGGGCGCGGTCGTCGGTTGCACGGTCACCGTCGCCGGTGGCACGAACGCGGTCCGTGCCGCCGGCTGTTCGTAGAGGGCGCGGTCCAGCGGGTAGTGCCGGGTGGGCCGGCCGTGGAAGCGGTCCGGGAAGACGGCGCCGAGGCAGTCGAGGGAGGGGGTGAACAGGGCGCCGGGCAGGGGCGCGTCGAGCGCGTACCAGTCCCATCCCTCGATCAGCTCGGGCTCCATCGCGCGCGGGGTGCCCTCGAACCTCGTCAGATAGGCGGCGACGGTGACCCGGGGGACACCGCGCCGGTCGATCAGCACGGACCGCAGCTGCACGTCGGCCGGGTCCGCCACCAGCCCGGTCTCCTCCCGCAGCTCCCGGGCGGCCGTGTGGCGCAGGTCCTCGACCAGGGTGCCGCTGGTCTCGGGCTTGCCGCCGGGTGCCTCCAGCATGTCGTCGAAGCGGGCGGACCTGCCGAGCAGGACGCGGCCGGTGGCGGGGTCCTGGACGACGATGCCCACGCCCAGGCAGGCGTTCGGCGCGGGCAGGCGCTTCTCGGCGAAGCGGTGGCTGGGGGCCCAGTCGCTCAGCAGCAGGACGAGCAGGTGCTCGGTGTAGTGGCGTTCGACATGGCCGAAGCCGCGCGTGAGGTCGCTGATCTGGGACTCGTCCAGGTAGATCGAGCGCCGCCGCGGGTCCAGATGCCGCGGGTCGGGCAGTACGACGGCGAACACCCCGTGCGGCGCGAGCCAGTGGACGACCCGGTCCACGAGGAGCGGTCCGTCGAGGAACGCGGCGCCCAGCCGGCACACCACCAGGTGTTGCGAGTGGGGAGTGACCAGGCCGGGCTCCTGGTTGAAGTCGACGCACCGGTAGTCGACGGTGGCACCGGGCGCGGTCTGCTCGCGGGCGCGGGCGAGGCCCGCCTCGGAGAAGTCCACGCCCAGGACCTGATAGCCGAGGGAGGCGAGATGGCGGGCCACGCCGCCGGTGCCGCAGCACAGGTCGAGCGCCTGCGCGCCCTCGGGGCGGGGGAGTGAGGCGAAGAGTTCACGCTCTTCATCGGTGAGCGGCGCGTAGTCGCCGCCTTCGGCGTAGCGGCGGGACCAGTACGCCGGCGTGCCGTGCTGGGCGGTGGGGGCAGGTGACACGCGAGACCTCCGGATCGGCGTCGTCGACTCCTGCCGAGCGTACGTCGGCTCGGCCCTGCCGGGGGGATGTCTGCACACGGCGGCAGCCTTACTCGCCGGCGCACGCCCGGAGTTGACTGATAGTCAGCGCCGGATCGCCGCCGGGCAGGGGGCCCGGCGGCGATCCGGAGGGCGGGCTCAGCGCAGGGTGACCACCGAGGCCATCCACTGATGGGTCGCGATGCCGGTGGCGGCGTAGCTGCCGGTGGCGGAGACGAGCTGGTAGGCGGTGGCGAGCTGGTCCTCGGAGACGAAGAGGGTCGGCTGCGCGGTGAAGCCGGCGTTCCAGGCGAGGTTCTCGCCGCCCTGGATCCCGGCGGTGGCGAAGACCAACTCGTTGGCGGCGCCGGTGGTCGCGGTGGCGCCGGAGTTGACGGGGGTGCCGGCCGGGCCGGTCGCCGAGGCGCCCTGGTCGACGGCGGTGACGCCGCTGAACTCCTGGACCGAGACGTGGTGTTCGCCGGAGGCCGGGTAGCCGAGGGTGATGGTGTCCGAGGTGCTCAGCGGCTTGGCGCCGATCGAGGCCAGCACCAGGGTGCGGTCTCCGGAGCCGTCGGGCCTGTCGCTCAGCACGCTGTAGACGTTGCCCTGGCTGTCGGTGGCGGAGACCGTGCCGGCGTCCGTGTTGGTGAGCATCGCGGAGACGAGCAGGGTGTCACCGGCCCGCACCGCGCGGCCCACGGGCAGGGTCAGTCCGGTGCCGCTGCCGGTCGCGGCCGAGGTCGCGACCGATCCCTGGTAGGCGATGGCGCCGCTGGGCCGCAGGACGTGGTGGTAGGCCCAGTCGCCCACCGAGTAGCCCGCGTTGAGTCCCTGTTCGGTGTCGAAGCGGTAGTGCACGCCCAGCCACAGGCGGCTGAAGCCGTCCTCGACGGCGGCCGCGGTGATGCTGGTGTAGCTGCGGGTGATGGTGTCGTCCAGCTGCGGGTCCTGGGTGTGGGCGGTGAAGGCGACGTTGTCGCCGAAGTAGTCGCGCATCACGCCCGCCCAGGCGCCCGCGAAGGTCGCGTGCCCGGAGACGTAGGAGGGGAACGGCGGGGTGAAGTGGATGTTATCGGCGCCCAGCGAGAGCGGCAGCCAGCCCTTGTCGACGGTGACGGCCGTATTGCCCGCGACGTCGGCGTTCTGGATCGCGGTCATCGGCCGCCACAGCTGGATGGCGGTGTCGTACTTGGCGTCCCAGGCGGTGACGGAGGCGTCCACCAGCGAGACGCCGACCAGCGCGAAGAGCCGCGCGTTGGCGAACTCGCCCAGGTGCTGGGCCTGGGAGATGGCCGCGGTGGTCTCGAACAGCTGGCCCGGCGGCTTGTAGGTGCCCGGGACGGCGAGGGTGTCGTGGTTGGGGCCGCAGTCCGGTCCCCGGTCGTTCGCCCAGAACTGCGCGGCCTGGGTCTGGTCCAACGAGCGGTCGGGCGGGCCGGCGGTCGCCGAGCCGACCCGCTTGACCTCGTTGACCTGGGCCGCGTACTCGGGGCTGGCCAGCAGCGCGGAGTACGAGCTGTAGCCGGCCGGCAGCGGGGGCTGGAACTGGTTGTTCGCGGACATCGCGAACGGCTGCAGGTGGCCCCAGTTCGGGGTCGCCGGACCCCAGCTGGTGTCGGTGGGCCGCCACCTGCCGAGCGTCTGGTCGGCATTGGGGTCGTAGGTGCCGCCGTAGGCGGTGCTGCGGTCCGCCGACCGGGCGGTGATGATCGCCTGGGCCGCCTGGGCGCCCACGGCCTTGCCCTGGTCCTTCTGCGGACCGTCCGGGAGGTAGCCGAGTTCGCGGGTCAGCGCGTCGTTGATGCTCTGGTAGAACGAGGTCTGCTGCCCGGGGAAGGCGGCGGTCAGGGTGTCGTGCGCCGCCTGGTCGATCGCCGCCTCGGCCGAGGCGCCGGCGGGTGCGGCCGTCCGGCCCAGGTAGAAGCCGTAGGCGGGGTCGGCGCCACCGGAGACGGAGTTGACGGCGTCCCAGATCGCGGTGTGCATCATCGCCCCGGCCCGCGCCAGCGGTCCGGGCGCGCCGTCCGGGCCGCAGACCACCTTGAACTGGTCGCGCAGGACCTGGTTCCAGTCCAGCACGTGGTCGTGCGCGGCGGTGACCGCGACCGCCGGGGCGGTCAGGGCCAGCGACCCGCCCAGCGCGATCAGCGCGGAGGCGGCGGCCCCCCAGCGGGCCACCCGGTGGCGCCTGCGGGGCACCGGGGACGGGCCGGTCGAACCTGGCGAAGGGTGCTGCGCGGACATCGGACTCCTCAACGGGGAGACGGTCCCGTACCCCTGCCGCGGTCGCCGGCCCGGACTAGGGCATGGCGGGTGCCGGGGCAGGGGCAGGGCGGTGCACGGGATGCGGCAACGACCGTCGACGCGCTCCGGAAGGACTCCCCGAAGTGCGTTGCGGCGGCCGGGCGAGGCCCATCCTGTGGCGCGCCGCGGCCCACCGGAAGGCGTGCGGCCCGGCAGCAAGCTGACTGACACCTTCCTGCCTGGGCCTTGCCTGAGCCTTGCCTGCACCACGGCTCGCGTTCCGGGCCCGCGTTACAGCCAGCCGCGCCGTGCCGCCTTGAGCCCGGCCTCGAAGCGGCTGGCCGCGCCCAACCGCTCCATCAGCCCCGCCATCTGCCGCCGCACCGTACGCAGCGACACCCCCAGCCGCTTGCCCGCGGCCTCGTCGGTGAGCCCCTTGGAGAGCAGGACGAGCAGGTCCCGCTCGGTCGGGGTGAGCCCGCCCGCCTCCTCGTCGCGGTCCGCCGCGAGCGGGACGGCGGTGTCCCAGGCCTGCTGATGGACCGCCACCAGGAAGGCGACGACGGCCGGTTCGCGGGTGCACAGCGCGCCCCGGCGAGCGTCCTGCGGGTCCAGTGGTACGACGGCGACCGCGCGGTCGAAGATCACCAACCGCGGCGGGAGCAGCGGCGCGGTGCGCACCTGGCCGCCTTCCCGCGTCATCCACTGCGCGTACGCCAGGGAGGCGGGATCGTTGCGCACGCTGTCCTGATAGAGGGTCAGCAGCCGGACGCCCTTGCGCAGCGCCTCGGCGGCCAGCGGGCGGGCGGCCTCCAGGCCGGCCTGCGACTGCCCGCCGCCGGGCACGCTCGACAGGCACTCGCCCGTCAGCTGGGTGGCCAGCAGCTCCAGCCGGGCCTGGACGGCGTCCAGGCCGAGCAGCCGCTCGGTGCCCGGGTCGCTCTCGCCCGGGTCGAGGTCGGTGTAGGCCGCCACCAGGTGGGCCGCGCGCAGCCGCTCCTCGGCGAGTTCGCTCGCCCGGTGGGCCAGCTCGGCCTCCTGCCGGCGCAGCACCAGGTCCAGCGCGAACGCGGGATTGACGGCCCGCAGCAGTCCGGGCGTGTCGTGGGACGGCCGCAGCAGGGCGAGGTCCGCCAACTCGTCGCAGGCGGTGCGGACCTGTGTCTCCGTCAGTGACAGCGTCCGCGTCAGCTCGGCCACCCCGTACCCCGGATGCCCCAGCACCGCGGCATAGACGGCCTGCGCGACCGGGCTCAGCCCGAGTACCCCCAGCACTTCCGTTCCCCTCCCCGTTGGACCCGGACCCACCCTGGCGCCTTGCTGTCAGGCGCCTTGCTGCCAGGCGCGGGAGCTGCCGCCCCGGCGCCCACCGGGCCACAGTGGAGGCGCCCGGTCGTTGCGATCACCGCCGGCCGTCGTCAGCGACCGCGACTGCGACTGCGACCAAGGACCCCCCATGCCTGTACCGATCTCCCGCCCGACCCCGCCTGCCGGCCCAGCGCCTGCCGGCCTGCTGCCCGCCGGCCTGCTGCCTGCCGCCGCGGACGGCGCCCGGCCCGTCAGCCCGGCACCCGTCGCCGCGGACGGCGCCCGGCCCGTAAACCCGGTGCCCGTCGCCGCGGGCGGCATCGGACGGGCCTGAGCCCCGGTGTACCTCGTCCGTCTGGTGCTGACGAGCCAGGACCACCCGCACCCCACCCCGGCGGACGCCGCCCGTGTCCAGGACATCCTGTGGGCGCACGCCGTCCCCTCCGACGGAGTCGAACACCTGCGATGCATCGCCGCACGGGACCGGGTCGACCTCGTGGTGTTCCTGCGCGGTCCCGAATGTCCCGTGCCCCCCTTCGGCCCCGCGCTGGCGGTTCTCTGTCGTCTGGTCGCCCCCCTGGCCGCCTGGCAGGCCGCCCTGCCCGCCGACCCCTGAGCCGACTCAGCGTCATAGGAGTCTCAGGAAACGAGAGTTGATCCGTTCGACCCGAACTATCCGCCCGACCCGCCCGCCCGGGCAATGACCTTGGACACTCCGGGACGACCTTGGACAGCCCTCCCCAGCCCGTCCCCAGCAGGCCCAGCCGCTCCCAGCGGTCAGGGCGAGGTCCGGGCCGCTGCGCCCAGGACGGCTTCGGCGACGGCGGTGCGGGCGTAGAGCACCGAGCGGCCGGCCCGGTGGGCGCTGACCAGGCCCGCGTCGCGCAGCGCCGTCAGGTACTGGGAGACCCCGGCCGTCGAGAGTCCGGTGCGGTGGGCCAGTTCGGTGGTCGAGGCGGGGGTCTCCAGCTCGGTCAGCAGCAGGGTCCGCGAGCGGCCGAGGACGGCGGCGAGGGCGGCGGTCCCGGTGACGGGCCGGGGCTCCCAGAGGGTGCCGGTGCCGCGCGCGGGGTAGGCGAGCTGCGGCGGCTCTGGCGGCCTCACCCGGGTGAGCAGCTCGGGGCCGGAGAAGGCCGAGGGGATCAGCAGCAGCCCGGCACCCGAGGTCTGCCGGGACAGGGTCCGGTGCCGGCGCACCAGTCGCAGCGCGTTGTCGTCCCAGCTCACCGAGGTGTGCAGCTCGTTGAAGAGGCGGCCGGCGCCGTGCTCGGCGACCTGCCGGGCCCGGTGCAGGACGTCGGCGTCGAGCAGGGCGCGGATCCGTGCCCAGTAGGGGGCCAGCGCCAGCTCCCAGTACTGCTCGATCTCCTCCGCGATCCGGACCAGCTGCGCCGGCGGATCGGCGTGCAGGGCCCGCAGCCGGGGGCCACGGGCGCCCTGATGGTCCGCCAGACGGTCGAGGTCCTGGCGGACCCGGTCCGGTGGCGTCTCCCGGATCGCGGCCAGCTCCACCGCGAGGGCGGGGCCCGGCCCGGCGGGCGCCGGGTTGAGGAAGTCGGGGACGTAGCCGGGGGAGCGGGTCAACTCGGCGAGCCAGCCCCGGTCCAGCCCGGCGGCCGCCACCCGTGGCCGGACCTGCTCGGTCCACGGCCGGTGGACGGGATGCGCTGCGCCCGAGGCCAGCAGCCGGAAGCTGGTCCCGACCTCCCACATCGGCGAGACGGCGAACCGCGTCTGCGCCAGATCGCTCGCCGAGAACGCCAGTTCCGCCAGAACGACTGCCCCCAGGATTCAGTCATGCCCTAATCAATGGCGGTCAGCGTATCGCGCGGAGATCATTCCGGCATGACCTCAGCCGGAACGAAGACGAGCGCCCCAGCCGCAACGACGACGAGCAGCCCAGCCGAAACAGCGACGAGCACCCCGGCCGAGGCGGGCACCCCAACCGGAACAGCGACCAGCACCCCGGCAGCGACGATCACCGCCGCCGCGGCCGGCACCTGGAAGCTCGGCGACCTGACGGTCAACCGGCTCGGCTTCGGCACCATGCGCCTGACGCAGAACGGCACGGCGTTCCACCCCGACGCCGAGCCGAGCGACCGGGGTCGGGCGGTCGGGCTGCTGCGCCGTGCCGTCGAACTCGGTGTGAACCACCTCGACACCGCCGCGTTCTACTTCTCGCGCACCCGCTCGGCCAACGAGCTGATCAACCGGGCGCTCGCCCCCTACCCCGAGGACCTGGTGATCACCACCAAGGTCGGGCCCGGCCGTGACCTCTCGGGCGCCTGGCTGCCCCACGCCACCGCGCGGGAACTGCGCGGCCAGGTCGAGGAGAACCTCCGTCAACTCGGCCGCGACCACCTGGACGTGGTGAACCTGCGGATCGTCGGGACCGACTCGATCGCCGAGCGGTTCGGCGCGCTGGCCGAGCTGCGCGAGGCCGGACTGATCCGCCACCTGGGCCTGTCCAACGTCCAGCCCGCCCACCTCGCCGAGGCCCGCGCCATCGCGCCGGTGGTCTGCGTGCAGAACCTGTACGGGCTCGGCACCCGGCCCGACCAGGACGAGTTCGTGCGCGCCTGCGGGGACCAGGGTGTCGCGTTCGTGCCGTTCTACGCGATCGCCGGCGCCGGACGCGAGGCGGGCGCCGGACGCGAGGCGGGCGCGACCGGCGCCGCCGGCGGGACAGCGGGCGATCCGGTGCTCGCCGTCGCGCGGGCGCACGGGGTGAGCGCCGCGCAGGTCAGACTGGCCTGGACGCTGCACCGCGGGCCGCACGTACTGGCCATCCCCGGCACCGGCGACCCGGACCACCTGTCCGACAACGTGGCAGCCGGCGCCCTGCGCCTCTCCGCCGACGAGCTCGCGACCCTGGACGCCCTGCACCGGAGCGGAACCTGACCTGGCCGATCCCCCCCGAGGGCGGCCGGTCGACCACGGATACGCTGTGCCGTCGACAGAACGGGGGCAGCCGGCATGGCCAAGGGGAAGAGAACCACCACGGGGGCGAAGGACCGTACCAAGTACGGCCCGACGCCGAGCCGCAAGGGCAAGGTACGGGTACGCCGGTCCGAGCGGGTGGGCCTCGCGGGCTTCCTGCTGCCGCTGCTGGCCGGCATCGCCCTCACCTGCTGGGCGGTCGGCGCGTCCGTCGGCGCCGTCCACGACATCCGCAGGTCCGCCGGGGACCTCGGGACGGGCAGGATGCACGTCCACGCCTGCGACCGGCACGATCCCAGACGCGGAGCGGCCTACTACGACTGCTTCGGCGACCTCACCCCCGACCCCCTCGCCCCCGCCGTCCACAACCGGTACTCGCTCGGGGACGAGCCCCGGGACGTGACGGGCAAGGACGTCCAGGTCGCCTGTACTCCCGACCTCGACTGCGTCCGGACCGGCGCCCACGCCACGCTGGGGAGCGTGCTGGCGCTCTACTTCGTCCTGGGCCTGGTCGCGGTGGGTCTCGGCCTCGTGGCGGCGGCGGTGTCCATGCGATGGCCGGAGCACGCGGCGCCCTACCGGCGGCGGCTGGGCCGCCCGCTGGGGTGGGGACTGGCCGCGCTGGGGGCGGTCGTGGTGGGCACCCTGATCGCCTACTGGGCCACCTAGCCTGTCATTCTCACGGAGAACCGAAGGGATTACCATGAGGGCTATGACGGAGACCGCGACCGCAGAGCCCGCCCACCCCGCCCTGCCGCCCGCACCGGGCGCGGAGCGGTACCCGGCGCTCGACTTCGCCAACACCTCCCTCGCCATGCCCGGCGGCCACTTCCTCGACCTGCTCGGCTCCCCGGAGTCCGCGACCGGGTGGCTGGCCGAACACGACCTCGCCCCCGCGGACGCCGCGCTGCAGGAGATCTGCGCCGGCCGGCTGCGCGACCTGCGGGACCAGGCGCGGGTGCTGCTCGCCGCCCGGATCGACGCGCTCCCGGCGCCGGCCGACGCGCTGCGCGCGGTCAACGACGCGCTGACCGCCGCCCCCGCCGCCGCCCTGCTGCACTGGGACGCGGCGCAGGGCCTGCACCGCGTCCAGGCGCACCCCATCGACCAGCTCGTCGACCACGCGCTCGCCGTCCTCGCCGCCGACGCCGCCGACCTGCTCACTGGTCCCGACGCCGAACGCCTGGCCCGCTGCGGCTCCGCCCCCTGCCGCCGCTATCTGCTGCGCACCCACGCCAGCCGCCACTGGTGCTCCGTCCGCTGCGGCGACCGCGCCCGCGCGGCCCGCGCCTACGCCCGCCGGACCCAGACCAAGGCCCCGGCGGGCTGAGAGCGGCCGCTCAGTCCGACAGCTCCCAGAGCAGCCGGTAGTACGCGGTCCGCTCCGGGTCGGCCTTGACGCCGTAGGCGTCGAGCAGTGGCTGTTCCCATCCCGGGCCGTAGTTCCACGTCGTGCTCCAGGTGGCGATGGCGAGGTCGGCCCAGCGGTCGGCGAGGCCGAGTGCGCCGAGGTCGACGTGTCCGCTGTGGCTGCCGTTCTCGCCGATCAGGGTGTTGGGGGCGCAGGCATCGCCGTGGCAGACGACGAGTTGATCGACCGGCGGGACGTCGGCCAGCACGTCGAGCGCGCGCTCGACGGTGCCGACGTGACGGACGCTCTCGTGCCAGTCGGCCGGATCGATCAGGCCCGCCGCCGCCCGGACCCGGGCCGACTCCAGCCGGCTGCCGGCGGACCAGTCGAACGGGCAGTGTGCGGCGGGCAGTTCCTCGTGCAGCGCGCGCAGGCCGGCGCCGATCGCGCGCACCGCGGTGGCGGGGTCGCGCTTCCAGTGGTCGTCCACCGCCATCCGGCCGGGCAGGCCGGCCGTCAGGATCCAGCACCCGGTCTCGTCCGAGCCGGCGTCAAGTACCCGCGGTACCACGGTGAACGGGGCCGCCCAGCGCAGCCGCGCCACCTCCGCCGACAGGTCGATCCCGCTGCCGACCGGCGTCCATTTCACGAACTGCCGCGCGTCCCCCTCGCCCAGCTGGAACGTCAGGCCGCCGGCCTCGTTCAGCCAGACGGCCCGGACCGGCCGCCCGGCCGCCAGCTCGGTGACGATCCGCGGGGTCTCGACCGGGCCTTGGGGGGAGGTGGCGATCATCGGGCCATTCTCGCAAGACGCCCTGAGGCCCGGTCAAACCATTTGCCGGGTACCGCAGGAGGGGTGTGGACCCGAATGCCGCAGGTACCTGGTCGGAACATCGGTGGTCAGCTGGGCGGCGCTACCGGGCCGGGCTGTCGAAGCGGCGGCGGGCGGCCTTGATGTGGTCGAGATGGTGGCGGGTCCAGCTGCAGATGCCGTGGATCGTGGCCTGCAGCTCCTGGCCGGCTTCGGTGAGGTTGTACTCCACCCGAGGGGGCACGGTGGCATACGCGGTGCGGTCGACGATCCCGTCGCGCTCCAGGGCACGCAGGGTCTGGGTCAGCATCTTGTGGCTGATGCCGTCGACCTGCGTGCGCAACTGGTTGAAGCGCAGGGTCTCCGATCCCAGGGCATCGATGATCAGCAGCGCCCACTTGGTGGCGATGTCGGCGAAGACCTCGTTGGCCAGGGGGCTGACCTGTTCTGCGGTGTCGCTCTCCATGGTCACCTCTGGGTTCCTCGCGCACCGAAAAGTGCGTCCTTGCCGGTCAACCCTAGCTCTCCTACGGTGAGTGGATAACTGAGGGAGAGTCAGAACGGTGAAATGGTGAAGGAGAGCGGTGTGGCCATTCTCAAGACCTATGCCCGGCTGTGGAGCACGGACCTGGACCGGGCGCTCCCACCGCTGATCGAACTGGTGGGCGCGGAGTGCGACCTCCGCTTCGAGTTCGGTTCGGTGGAGATCGCCGCCATCGGGGACTTCCTGGTGATCGCGGGCAGTGCGGAGGCCGCGGCCGAGCTGCCCAGGGCGTCCACGACCGTCATCGTGAGTGATCTCGGAGAGACCCGGGCCCTGCTCCGCGCACACGGCGCCGAGATCACCTTCGGGCCGGCCGAGAGCCTGACCGGCTCCTACCTGTTCGCCCGTCACCTCGACGGCGCCGAGGTCGAGTACGTCCAGTGGAAGCCCGAACTGCGGGACCGGATAGTGAAGTAGGGCGTCCTTGGCCGATCGGCACGATCGCGCGGCGTCCGCGACGAGCGGTTTCCACGCCCGGGGCCGTCCCAGGTGAGAGGGCGCCCCGAAAACCCGTCTCACGTCGCGGGATTGCTCGCCGACGCCATCGAACGAGACGGGACGGTCAGCCTGCTCCGCCCCGGGCGGGTGCCCGATGCCGAGGCGGAGCGGGGGAGTCAGCCGGTCAGACGGTGCCGAACTCGCCGTTCTTCACGCCGGTGACGAACGCGGCGAAGGCGGTGGCGGGGAAGAGCAGGGCGGGGCCCTTGGGGTCCTTGGAGTCGCGGACGGGGGTGAGGCCGAGGAACTGACTGTCGGCCACCTCGATGCACTCGCCGCCGGCGTTGTTGCTGTAGGAGGACTTGCGCCACTGAACGAGGGTCAGATCACTCATGAGTACAGTTCCTGTCTGATTTTGCGGATCAGCTCTACCGACGCGTCCTGCGAGAGGGCTGCGATCTGGAGCAGAGTGTACCCGCGTTGGCACCTCTCGATGATGGCCGGATCCCGTGTCAAGGACCCTCGGAGCATGGACTCCGTGTATGCGGCGACGGCACCACCGGGAAGGGTCAGCAGGATCAGCGGATCGGTCAACGATGCGCGCTCACCGAGCGACATCGGTGCGATCTGCAGTGCGACATGGGGGAGTTCGGCAATTGCCAGCAGGTGGTCGCACAGCTCGCGCATCACCTCGCGTCCGCCCACCGGCCGTCGCAGCGCGCTCTCGTCGATCACCGCGAAGACGAACGGCGGTGTCTGCGAGGTGATGATCCGCTGGCGGTCGATTCGCTGTGCCAGCCGTGCCTCGACGGTGTCGTGGTCGTCATCGCGCTGAACGCCACCCGCCGTCAGCAGGGCGCGGGAGTAGGCCGCGGTCTGAAGAAGACCCGGAATGTACCAGGTGTGGAAGATCTTCAACTCGACGGCGACGGCCTCCTCTTCGACGTACTCCATGAACCCGTCGGCGAAGGTGGTCTTCAACCGCTTCGCGACGAACGGCATCAGGAACGCGAGCGCTCCGTCGGTCCGCAGGATCTCGTCGCAGCGCTCGGCGAAGCCGTCCTTCGGGGCGCGGGTCCCGCTCTCGATCCGGCTGATGAAGCTGTCGTCGCAGGGCACCTGGGCCGCCAGTTGCGACTGTGACATCCCCCTCAACTCCCGGTACATGCGCAGCATGCCGCCGAACAGACTGATGGGTGAGTCGGTCGGGTCAAGCTCGTTCTTTCGACCGGCCATCGCAGGTCCCCTTTCTGACGCGCCGTTCGCCGGAGCTGTCAACGGATCGTCGGATTCGTCAAGATCTCCGCCCTGGCGAGGATAGGCACAGCTGCCGATGCTTGTAGCTGTAAGCGACGAAAAATCAACCAAGGGTGTGGACGCATGGCTGAGCAGGAGAACGGGGCGGACCTTCTCCGTCGTCACCAGGAACACGCGTCGGCGGCCGCCGAGGCACTTGAGACCGCTCTGTGTGAGGCCGAACTCCCTTGCCTGGGAGCGCCGTTCACCGCCAGTGGTACTCGCGAGGGCGGGTACGTCCAGCTCGGCGCCGCCGGCGCGCACGCCGTCCAGGCGCTCGCCGCCTGGATCACGGCGCACGCCCGCTGCACGGGTGGGTTGCTCGACGGTGAGGTCGGCGGGCGGGTCGGCGCCATGATCCGCGCGAGCGGGGCGAGCGTGCTGGCCGGTGACGGGCTGTTCATCGTCCGCAGGGCGCCGGGTGAATGACCAGGCTGACGGATCGTCAACCCGCTGGCCCTGGGCCGGATGGGTGCACCCTTTCGACCGACCGAATGATATTCACACCTCACTCCGTCGGCGCACTGCGCAGCGGCCCAGCCCCTGTGGTCCGTGCACCTACGATGCGCCGTGAGCGCCCTGCGCAGCGGGGCTTCCGACTCCAGAAACGGCGTGGGCGAATGAGATCAGGGATCCGTGGACGGCTCCGGGCCTGGGCAACCGTCGGCGTGACGCTCGCGGTCGTGGCGGGTACGGCCGCCGCCGCGCCCGCGCAGGCGCCGCACGACGACCTCGGGCCCGAGATCACGGCGATCATGAACAAGCCCGCGTACCAGCACGCGCAGTGGGGTCTGCTGGAGATCGACCCGGAGAACGGGCGGGTCGTCCACTCCAGGTACCCCGACCAGTTCTTCATGCCGGGTTCGACCGTCAAGCTGATCACCGTCTCCGGTGCCTGGCACGCCCTCGGCCCGGACCACCGCTTCACCACGCCGGTGAACGAGATCGGCCACCGCAACGGCTCGACCCTCACCGGGAACCTGGCGCTCGTCGCCCAGGGCGACCTCACCATGGGCGGGCGGACCAAGCCGGACGGGTCGGTCGACTTCACCCCCATCGACCACACCTACGCCGACGACATCCCGGGCGCCACGCTCACGCCGGAGGACCCGCTCGCCGGCCTGGACCAGATCGCCCGCCAGGTCCGCGACTCGGGCATCACCGCCGTCGACGGCGATGTGGTCATCGACTCGCGGCTGTTCACGCCCCCGCCGATCAGCCCCCAGCCGACACCGCTGATCATCAACGACAACGTCATCGACCTGCTGAGCACGCCGACCGCTCCCGGGCAGGCCGCCCAGCTGAGCTGGCGCCCGCAGGTCGCGCCGTACCAGGTCACCTCCAACGTCCAGACGGTGGCGGCCGGTGGCAGCACCGACATCCAGGTCAACGCGTCCCCCGACGGCACGGCGATCACGCTCACCGGCACGATCGCCGCCGACGCCAAGCCCACCCTGAAGATCTCCCAGATCCAGGACCCCAACGCCTTCGGGCGCACCGCCCTGATCGAGGCCCTGGGCCGCGCGGGGGTCACCGTCACCGCCGCGCCGACCGGGCCCAACCCGGACGGCACGCTACCCGCCTCGTACACCGGCGACCGCCAGGCGGCGGCCTTCGTCTCACCGCCGTACCGCGAGTACGCCAAGCTGATCCTGAACGTCAGCCACAACCTCGGCGCCAACCTGACGCTGTGCAACATGGCCGCGAACCGCGGCAGCACCAACTGCTTCGACGGCTTCCCGGTCGTCCACGACTTCCTCGCCAACACGGCGCAGGTCGACCCGACCCAGTTCCAGCTGGCGGACGGCCGCGGCGACGTCCCCGTCGACCGCGTCACGCCCACCGGGCTCAACCAACTGCTCGCCTACTGGCTGCGCACCCCCGACGCGGACGCGTTCCGCACCTCCCTGCCGATCCTCGGCGTCTCCGGCACGGGCGCCCTCTTCTGCACCACCGACTGCCCGGCCAAGGGCAAGGTCTTCGCCAAGCCCGGCACCATCATCGGCCTCGACGAGCTCAACCAGCAGATCGCCATCAACGCGCAGACCTACGCGGGCTACCTGCAGGCCGACGACGGCCACCTCTACACCTTCTTCATCGGCGTCAACGGCGCGGCGGCCCCGGACATCCAGGGCTTCTTCGACACCAACGACGACGTCGACGAAATCGCCGTCCTCCTCCAACAAGAGGCCTGCGCCGAACACGGCACGGACCGCGCCCACCACAAGGCCGCCACGTCGGCGCGACGGTCCCTGGCGTAGCAGTCGGCTTCTCCGGGAGCGCACCGACCGGCTGACGGCCACCCGGCTGACGCCTGATCAGCCGGGTGGCCGGAGCAGCGTTCGCAGCGCCAGGGCGGCCACCCGGTGCAGCTGGTCGCGCGTACGGCCGCTCGCCGCCTGCACGGCGATGCCGTCGGTGACGGTGTGCACCAGCTGGGCCAGAACGCCCGGATCGCAGTCCGCCGGCAGATCGGCCGCCTGCTCGAAGCGCCGACGAAGCGCGGCCTCGCCGGCCATCCGCCGGGCGATCACCTCCTGGCGGACCGGTTCGGAGTCCGGCCCGCAGGCTTGGACGGTGTTCACGCTCAGGCAGCCGCAGGGGGTGTCCGGCCCGGTGGTCAACTCGACGGCCCCGAGGACCAGGCGCTCGACGACCTCGCGCGCGGTCGGTGCTTCCAGCGCCTCGGCGGCGAAGGCTCCGGGGCTGCTGAAGTAGCGGTCGAGCACCGCGCGGAACAGCTGCTCCTTGTTGCCGAAGGCCCCGTACAGACTGGGCCTGTTGATGTCCATGGCCGCGGTCAGGTCCGACAGGGAGGTCCCCTCGTAGCCCTGCCGCCAGAACACCTCCAGCGCCCGATCGAGCGCGGCCTCCGGGTCGAAGGCGCGTGGGCGACCGCCTGGCATGCCGTACCTCCTCAAGTTTTTTACCTGTCGGTACGTTACCCCTTGAACTCTCGCCCCCGGTCCCCTAGTTTCGTATCGATCGGTACGAAACTAGGGGGGAAACATGATCAGAGTCGGGGTCGTCGGAGCCAGTGGCTGGGCCGGGGCGTCGCACCTGCCCGCACTCGCCGCACTCGCCGGGTTCGAGGTGACCGCGGTCGCGACCACCAACCAGGCCAGCGCCGACAAGGCGGCGGCCGCGCACGGCGTACCGCTCGCCTTCGCCGACGCCG
>FTKT01001072.1_pt2 | contig 22406 bp, 21 predicted proteins | sample 1658271 | NCBI WGS metagenome assembly FTKT01 (sample SAMEA3914811, study PRJEB12502) | metagenome | biome: forest; material: soil | place: Canada | collected 2011-08-04 | depth 0.3 m | reverse complement strand
CAGCGCCCAGAACGCCAGCGCAGTGGCCACGCCCACCACCACGCTCGTGAGCAGCTGCACCAGCAGGTAGCGCTGGATCTGCTCGGTGATCTCGTCGAGCGCCTGCACGGTGATCTTGCGCTTGGCGAAGTCGGGCCCCGCGATGCGGGCGAGCTTGCGCCGGAACGTGTCGCCCGCGGCGAGCAGGAAGTAGGTGATGAACGCCACCACCACCGCCTGGGCCGCGGCCTGGGCCGCGTGCATCGTGCCGGCGAACAGGTAGTCCTGGATGTTGAAACCCGGCTTGACGATCTGCACCTTGGCCACGCCGGGCGTCGGCCTGGCGCTGTCGGTGGCCTGCGCCAGGGTCGCGGCGGCCTTCTGTACCTGGTCCATCGTCGACGGGCTCGGGTCGCGCAGCCGGGGATGCAGCGTGTCGCGCAGCTTCTGCGCCGCGTCCGGCAGCGACTCGATGAGGTTGTTGGCCTGGTCGCTGAGCGACCACGTGCCCCAGGCGAGGCCGCCCACGAGCGCGGCCATCACCGCGGCGGCCCCCAGCGCGCGCGGGACGCCCGCACGCACGAGGCGATCGACCAGCGGGGTCAGCGCGTAGCTGAAGAGCAGGCCCATCAGCACGGGGATCACGATCTCGGCGGCCCAGCGCAGCGCGTAGAGGCTCAGCAGCGAGGCGATGACGATCATCGACGTGTTGCGCACGTCGACGGGCATGTGCAGCAGCACGCGCGCCTTCTCGGGCTCCGGATCGTCCTGCGCGGCGACACTCTCCACGGGCAGCGCCAGCGCCTCCTGCTGCGCGGGGAAGACGTGCACGGCGTCGGTCATCGCGAAGCCCCGGGGGGCGCGCCAGGAACGCCTGGACGGCTTGTGGTCATCGTCGTCTCCGCCATCATTGTCGAGTCCTGCCCAGTGTGGCCCCGGACCCCAGCATCCCCGGTAGGCCGAGCCCATCAATGCGTGTAGGACAGCCGGTGTTTCCGCCGAGCCGGGGCGGGGTGCGCCGCTGCCATAATCGCTCGCGCAAGCCCGCCGTCGCGGGCGCCAACCGGCCTCCGCCCGAATGACCTCCGACTCCGCCTCGACCGCCACCGCGTCCGCAGCCAGCCAGCGTGTCCTGCTGGTCGACGACAACGTCGACGCCGTGGAATCGATGGAGATCCTGCTGCAGGCCTTCGGCTACGAGGTGGCCACGGCCGTCCACCCCGACCTGGCGCTGGCCCAGTTGGAGGCCTTCGAGCCCTCCGCGGCCGTCATCGACATCGGGCTGCCCGGCATGGACGGCTACGAGCTCGCCGCCGAGATCCGCCGGCGCCTGGCCGGCAGGCCGATGCGCCTGATCGCCTTCACGGGCTACGGCGGCGCCGACGACATCGCACGGGCCACGCGCGCCGGCTTCGACGCGCACCTGGTCAAGCCGGTCGACATCGATCGCCTGCTGGCCGTGCTGGGCGGCTCGTAGCGGGCCGCGCCTCTCGATGCATCGCCGCGACGCTTGCGCGGCCCTGAACGCCTCATTGCAGCGCACGGTGCCATCGCCACGATGGTTCCAGGCGATTGACCTGCGCAGGCCCGCGGCGTACCGTGTGCCCCGAGGACTTGCGAGAAGCAGGCCCTCGACTCCGGCGCCACCGCGCACGACTCGCAGAAGTCGTCCTGGGCCACGGGTCGGGCGACTGAACGACGAAGTGCCTGGCGGCCACGACCGCCGCCGACGCGCCAGGGAGCTGAAAGACGATGGCAAGAATCTATCTGATCGACGATCACCCGATCGTGCGGGCAGGGCTCAGCGCACTGCTGCAGGGTGCCGGGCACACGATCGTCGGCGAGGGCGAGGACATCACGCGGGCGCTGTCGGATGTCAACCGGCTGGCGCCCGACCTGCTCATGCTGGATCTGAACCTCGATGGCCGTTCCGGCTTCGAGGTGCTGGCCGAGATGCAGCGGCGACAGATGTCCACCAAGGTCATCGTGCTCTCGATGTCCGACCAGCCGCGCAACGTCGCCGAAGCCTTGCGCATGGGGGCCTCGGGCTACGTGCTCAAGGGATCGGCCGGCACGGAGCTGGTGGCGGCGGTGGAAGCCGTGCAGCAGGGCCGCCGTTTCCTCGGCGAAGGCCTCACCGACACCGCCGTGCAGGGCCTGACCACCGACGCCGAGCGCGGCAACACGCTGTCGCCGCGCGAGCGCCAGATCCTGGTGATGGTGGCCAGAGGCAAGTCGAGCGCGGCCATCGGCGACGAGCTCCACCTGTCGCCCAAGACGGTGGACACCTACCGCAGCCGCCTGATGGCCAAGCTCGAACTGGCCGACGTGCCCGCGCTGGTGCGCTGGGCCATCCGCGAGCAGCTGATCGAGCTCTGATGCTTGCGGCTGAACGCGAACCTGCGCGTGCGGGCACCGAGAGCAGCCATGCAGGGTCGCGCGAAGGCGGCATGCCCCGTTCGCGCGAGGATCGCGCCGCCGTGGCGGGACGCTGCATCGAGGGCCGCTTCCCGCGCCCTTGTGTCAGGGGCCGGTGAGCGCGCCTGTCTCCTGCTACATGCCCGAGCGGGCCCGCGCCACGATCGCCTGCGCCAGCGCGGCGTAGAGCGGACGCGCGATCCAGCGCGAAACCAGGCTCGCGCCGAGCGCGGCCGCCATCAGGCTCAGCACCATCGCGTGGCCGCCCACCATCTCCATGACGATGATGAAGGAGGTCATCGGCGCCTGAGTGACCGCGGCCAGGAACGCGGCCATGCCGATGGCGATCAGCGCCGCGGAGTCGACCTGCGCGCCGCACAGTGCCGCGATGTCGTGGCCCAGGCCCGCGCCGATCGCCAGGCACGGCGCGAAGATGCCGCCGGGCACGCCCGACCACACGGCCAGCCACGTGGCCACCACGCGCAGCGTCACGTAGAGGAAGGGCACGTCGAAGTGGCCCTGCAGCAGCGCCCGCGTGTAGGCGTAGCCGCTGCCGAAGCTCGCCCCGCGGCTGGCCACGCCGATCGCGCCCACGGCCAGCCCGCACAGCGCCGCGAAGGCCACCGGATGCGCGGCGCGCCAGCGGCCGATGCGGTCGGTCGGGGCCATCAGCGAGGTCTGCAACAGGCGCGCGAACACGCCGCCCAGGCCGCCGGCGGCCAGCACGAGCAGCAGGGCGGGCCACAGCATCGCGGAGTGCAGCGCCGGCACCGCGATCGTGCCGAAGTAGGCGTCGTTGCCGAAGAAGGACACGCCCATCAGGCCGGCCAGCACGATGGCCGCGATGATCAGACCGCTGCTGCGCTGCTCCAACGTCCGGGCCAGTTCCTCGATCGCGAACATCACGCCGGCCAGCGGCGCGTTGAACGCCGCGGCGATCCCCGCTGCGCCGCCCGCGACCCGCAAGCCGTGGTCGGAGATGCCCGGATGCGGCGGCAGCCAGCGGCGCGCGTGCTGCATCACGCCGGCGGCGATCTGCACGGACGGCCCCTCGCGGCCGCTGGCCAACCCCCCCATCAGCGAGCCGGCGGTCAGCAGCGCCTTGGCCACGCTCATGCGCAGCGAGACCAGCGTCGCGCGCGCGGGCAGGCTCGAGTCGAGCGTGGCCATCACCTGCGGGATGCCCGAGCCGGAGGCACCCGGCACGAACCGGCGCGTGAGCCACAGCACGCCGGCCGTGCACGCGGGCGTCCACACGAGCGGCGCCAGCGGATGCAGCGCGAGAACCGTGCCGAAGGCCACCTGCGCGAGGTCGCAGAGCCGGAAGAACGCCACCACCGACAGTCCCGCCGCGGCGGCGCTGGCCAGCACGATCAGGCGCGCCAGCCACTGGCGCCAGTCGGCCAGGTCGCCTCGCATGGCGGCGACCACGTCGGGCTGCGGCGAATGGGGAGGTTCGGGTGGGATCATCGCGGCACGTGCAAATATTTGTGCAAATGTACTAGTTCGCAGGCGCGACGGAACGGGCCGCTGAAGGCAGGCCTTCGTTCAATAGTGCGGCGGCACGTCCTCGCGCGGGTCGCGCGTGGCGCCGCCGCCGGTGTCGGGCGCGCGGTCCTTCAGCTTGCCCACCTCGCGGATCAACAGGTCGATCTGCTCCTGCTGGCGCGCCACCAGGTCGTTGAGGTGATCGAGCAGGTCCTCGCTGAAGCTCGCCTTGACCTCGAGGTCGGTGAGGCGCTTGTCGGTCTCGTCGTTCGCGTGCGGCATGCCGGCATTGTGGAACAGTCGCCGCGACACGTCCGGTTGCCGTGTTGCTGGCTCGTCAAGCCCATGCATCTGCGCGTGATGTTCCCGCATCAGGGTCAACTCGGGCCGCGCGAACCTCGTTGAACCGGTACGAACAAGACAACCTGTTCGCGACCGACACACACCACCCAGGAGCCACCGCATGAACCGCAACCTTCTCGTGACCGCCCTGATCGCGACCGCCGCCTTCGGCAGCAGCTTCGCCGCCTCGGCCCAGACCACCGCCGCCGCCACCACCCAGCGCGACGTCAACCAGGAACAACGCATCGAGAACGGCCTGCAGAACGGCACGATCACGACGCGCGAGAACGCCGCACTGCAGCGCGACGAGGCGCACGTGGACAAGCTGCAGGCCCGGGACATGAAGAACGGCCCGATGACGCCGGCCGAGAAGGCGCAGCTGACCGCCGCGCAGAACAAGGCCAGCCGCGACATCCACCAGGCCAGGACCAACGGCATCAACGGCAACCCGCTGTCGGCGTCGTCGCAGCGCGCGCAGGCCGACACGCAGCGCGACATCAACCAGCAGCAACGCATCAACAACGGCGTCCGCGACGGCAGCCTCACCAACCATGAGGCGTCGAAGCTGGAGCGCGGCCAGTCGCACGTGGATGCGCGCGAAGCCCGCGCGGGCGCCAACGGCCACGTGAGCGCCGGCGAACAGCGCCGCATCGCGCAGGCCCAGAACCGCCAGAGCGCGCGCATCCATCGCGAGCGCCACGACGCGCAGACCAAGGGCTGAGGACCGTGATCCTGCGCGCGGTCGCAGGACCCGCCGGACGAAAAAAGGGCCGCGAATCGCGGCCCCTAAAATTTCACCCCGGAACATCACCTCAGGAAGTACTTCGGGCTCCTGGCATCGTGAGATGTCCGGAGCACGATCGCATCCGACCCTGCCCTCCAGCGCGTCGGAAAGCGAATGTTCCGTCGCCATTGTTGTCGACCGTGCGCGCTTCGTGGTGCGGTGTTTTCCCTGTCGCGACGCCCCGCACGCCCGGATTCGGCCGAGCATTCCGTCACGCTCGGCGCCGGCCAGGCCGGACGGCTCGATCCCCTATGATCTGCGCTCCTCCGTCCTGAAGCCAGCCTGAATGCTCTCGCTCCTGCGCCGCGAATCGTCCCTCCTGGCGGCGGCCGCCGCCCTGGGCGTGGCCTGGCCGCTGGAGCACGCGATCGTGGCGGCCGGACAGCGCGTGTCGCTCCTTGCATCGATCGCGCTGATCGCCGCGATCCTGTTCGCATCGGTGCGGGTGGCGCACCATGCGGAGACGCTGGCCGAGCGGCTGGGCGAGCCCTACGGCACGATGGTGCTCACGCTCAGCGCCGTGCTGGTGGAGGTGGTGATCCTGGCCATCATCATGCAGGAGTCGCCCTCCCCCACGCTCGCGCGCGACACGATCTATTCGGCGGTGATGCTGGACATCAACGCGCTGCTGGGACTCTCGGCGCTGCTGGGTGGCCTGCGCCACGGCGAGCAGCCGTACAACGTCGACTCGGGCAACACCTACGTCGTGATGATCCTCACGGGCCTCGGCGTGTCGATGGTGCTGCCCGCGTTCGTGCCGGCCGCGCACTGGCAGGCGTATTCGCTGTTCACGATCATCGTGATGGTGCTGCTGTACGGCCTGTTCCTGCGCCTGCAGACCGGACGCCACAGCTACTTCTTCAGCTACAGCTACGCGCAGAAGCCGCAGGGCGCGACGGCGCTCGCCGCGCACGAGGCCTCGCACGGCGCGGCGCCTCCCGCAGGCGGCCTCGCGCCGCCGCTCACGGGCATCGCCGCGGGCATCGTGCTGATCGGGCTGCTGTCGGAGGTGATGGCCAGGACGCTGGACACCGGCCTGGCCGGCACCGGCGCACCGCCGATCCTCGCGCCGCTGGTGGTGGCGACGATCTCGGCCAGCCCGGAGATCCTCACCGCGCTGCGGGCCGCGCTGGGCAACCGCATGCAGCCGGTGGTCAACATCGCGCTGGGCGCGTCGCTGTCCACCGTCGTCCTCACGGTGCCGGTGATCGAGGCCCTGGCTCTGCTGACCCACCATCCGATCGAGATGGCGCTCACGGTGCCGCAGATGGTGATGACGTTCCTCACGCTGCTCGTGGCCATGATCAACATCCACGACGGCGAGACCAACGCCATCGAGGGCCTGACGCACTTCGTGCTGTTCGCCGCGTTCCTGATGCTGTCGGCGATCGGCGTCTGACCGCGCTTCAGGCAGGACGGAAGCGCTCGTCGGCAAGCGCGTTGGTCACCGCCAGTTCCAGGTCCTCGGGCGAGAACGGCTTGACCAGGATCGCGGCCGCCTCGACGCCGGCGCGCGCCGCGCCGCGCGGATCGCCGGTGGCGAAGATCACGGCCAGGCGCGGCTGGCGCGCCAGCGCCCCGCGCGCGAGCTCGATGCCGGAGACCTTGGGCAGGCCCACGTCGGTCACCATCACGTCCACCGCGTGCGCGGCCAGCGCCGCGCGCGCCGACGCGGCGTCGTGCGCCTGCAGCACGACGCGCCCCGCGGCGCCCAGCAGCTCGGCCAGCGACTCGCGGATGAACTCGTCGTCCTCCACCAGCAGCACCGTGCCCCCGGGTCGCGATGCCGCCTGCACGGGAGCGGGGATGGGCCCGGGCGACGCCTCGGCGGCCAGCGCCCGCTGCTGCTGCTGGTTGGCCAGCACGTGGCGGATCTTGCGCGCGAGCGCCTCGCGCGTGTAGGGCTTGGAGAGCAGCTCCACGCCGCGGTCGAGCCGCCCGCCGTGCACGATGGCGTTCTCGGTGTAGCCCGAGGTGAACAGGACGGCCAGGCGCGGCAGGCGCTCCTTGGCCTTGCGCGCCAGCTCGGGGCTGCGCAGCGGGCCCGGCATCACGACGTCGGTGAACAGCACGTCGATGGGCACGCCGCTCTCGATGACGCTCAGCGCGCCCATCGCCTCGCGCGCCTTGAGCACGCGGTAGCCGAGGTCGCCGAGCAGGCTCACCGCGGTCTCGCGCACCTCGTCGTCGTCCTCCACCACCAGCACCGTCTCCGTGCCGCCGCGTACCGGCGCCGCAGCCTCGTCCGCCAGCGCGTCCTCCTCCTGGTGCACCCGCGGCAGGTAGATCTTGATCGTGGTGCCCTGGCCCGGCTCGCTGTAGATCTTCACGTGGCCGCCCGACTGCTTGACGAAGCCGTAGACCATGGACAGCCCGAGCCCGGTGCCCTTGCCTTCGGGCTTGGTGCTGAAGAACGGCTCGAACACGCGATCGAGCAGCTCGGGCGGGATGCCCGATCCGGTATCGGTGACGCCCACCAGCACGTACTGCCCCGGCTGCACGTCGTCGTGCAGGCGACAGTATTCGTCGTCCAGCATCGCGTTGCCGGCCTCGATGGTGAGCTTGCCGCCGTGCGGCATCGCGTCGCGCGCGTTGATGCCCAGGTTGAGGATCGCGTTCTCGATCTGGCCCGGGTCGACCAGCGTGTTCCACAGCCCGCCCGAGACCACCGTCTCCAGCTCGATCTCCTCGCCGAGGGCGCGCCGCAGCATGTCGTCCATGCCCTTGATGAAGCGTCCGATGTCGATCACCTTGGGCTCCAGCGGCTGGCGCCGGCCGAAGGCGAGCAGCTGCGAGGCGAGCTTGGCGCCGCGCGTGACGCCGCCGATGGCGCTCTGCACGCGCTTCTCGGCGCGCTCGTTGCCGGCCACCTCGCGCCGCAGCAGCTGCAGGTTGCCGCTGATCACCTGCAGCAGGTTGTTGAAGTCGTGCGCCACGCCGCCGGTGAGCTGGCCCAGCGACTCCATGCGCTGCGCCTGGCGCAACGCGGCCTGCGCCACCTCGCGCTCGCCGCTCTCGTGCTGCAGCTTGCGCAGCGCCTCCGCCAGCTCGGTGGTGCGCAGTCCCACGCGCTGCTCCAGCGTCTCGTTGAGCGCCTGCAGAGCCGACTCGGCGCGGTGCTGGTGGGTGACGTCGTAGCCGTCGACGAAGATGCCCTCCACCGCGCCGTCGGCGTTGAGGATGGGCTGGTAGACGAGGCTCACGAAGCGTTCCTCCAGCGGGCCGGCCGGCGCACGCTGCAGCTGCACCGCCAGGCTGGTGCCGACGAACGGCGTGGCGCTGTCGTAGACCTGGTCCAGCAGCTCGTAGAAGCCCTGGCCGTCGATCTCGGGCAGGGCCTCGCGCACCGGCAGCCCGACGATCTGCCGGTGCCCCACCAACTGCATGTAGGCCGCGTTGGCCAGCTCGAAGCGGTGCTCGGGCCCCTGCAGCAGCGCCATGAAGCTGGGCGACTGCTCGAACAGCCGGCGCATGCGGTCGCGCTCCTGCGTGCGCAGCCCCACCTCGCTGGTGAGCTGCTTGTTGGCCTGCGCCAGCGCGTCGGCCGCGGCCTCGCGCAGCGCGACGGCCTCGGCCAGCGTCCGGCCGCGCAGGCGCTCGGCGTCGTAGGCGCGCGCGCCCGACAGGCTGGACGAGATCTGGCCCGCCAGCAGCCCGAGGTAGGACAGGTAGTCCGCGTCGCCCGGGCGGTAGGGGTTGAGGCCCACCAGCAAGGCGCCCAGCGCGTGCGACGAGCCCTGTCCCACGATGGGAACGATGGCGGCGCGCGCCGGCGGGATCTGCCAGGCGCCCATCGGGTAGTCGAGGTGCGGGGCCAGGTCCACCTCGATGGGCGCGCCGTCGCGCCAGATCGAGCCGACGTCCCACAGCGCGTCGCGCGTGGCCACCGCGCGCCGCGCCAGGTCGCTGCCGTCAGGCACGTTGGTCATGCCGGCCACGTGCGCGGCGCCCTCGCCGTCGAACAGGTACGTGACCGTGAACGGCAGGTCGCGCGGGTTGCTCTGCAGGCCGCGCGCCGCGGCGCGCAGCACCGCGCTCTCGCCGTCGGCGCCGTTCAGCTCCGACGCCAGCACGCCCAGCGAGGCGAGGCGGCGTTCGCTGATGACGCGCTCGGTGTCCTCGCTCACCGCGCAGAAGATGCCTTCCACGCGGCCGCCGTCGCCGCGCAGCGGGCTGTACGAGAACGTGTGGTACGTCTCCTCGAGATAGCCGCGCCGATTGAGCAGGAGCAGCAGCGCGCGGTCCCAGGTCGAGGCACCCTGGTGGTAGACGCTCTCGATGCGTCCGCGGATCTCTTCCCAGATCTCCGGATAGACGAGGCGGATCGGCGTGCCCAGCGCCCGCGGATGCTTGGTGCCGAGGGTCGGCCGGTACGCGTCGTTGTAGAAGAACGCGATGTCGTCGCCCCAGCCCAGCCACATCTCGAAGCGTGACGTGAGGAGCAGCCCCAGCGCGAGCTTCAGCGTGCTCGCCCAGCCCGAGACGGGCCCCAGGGGCGTGGAGGCCCAGTCGTGGGCGCGCATCAGGCGGGCGGCCTCGCTGTCGCCGATGAAGACGTCGTCGTGCGCCCCGGTCGGCGACGTGGAAACGGAACTCATGCGCCCTCTCTCTGCAGCGGCCTGACGGCCGGATCGTTGTCCGTCGGACGGCTCGCGGGTGCGACGGCCGAATCGCCGCGTCTTAGCAATCGGCGTGCCCGCGATCGGGGTCATGATCATTCCGCTTGATCGGCCATGGCGGCTGTCCGTCCGACAACGCGGCGCGGCGCTTTCGGATACGCTGGCCTCACCCATGAAGGCCGCCGTCCCGACTCCACCGCCCCTGCCGGATCCGCGGGGCGACGCCGACGCCGGCATCGACGTGGGCGACCTCATCGCCCGCGCGCAACACGACGCCTTCGGCTACTACGAGGCGTCCACCGATCCGGCCAGCGGCCTGGTGCTGGACTCCACGCAACCCGACAGCCCCTGCAGCATCACCGGCGTCGGCATGGCGCTCACCGCCTACCCCATCGCGGTGGAACGCGGCTGGCTCGCGCGCCAGCAGGCCGTGGGCATCACGCTGCGGACCTTGCGCTTCTTCGCGGGCGCCGACATGTCGGATTCGCCGCACGCCACCGGCCACCGCGGCTTCTACTACCACTTCCTCGACATGCGCACCGGCACGCGCGCCTGGAAGAGCGAGCTCTCGAGCATAGACACCGCGTTCCTGGTGGCCGGCTTCATCGCCGTGGCGCAGTACTTCGACCGCGACAACGCGCACGAAGCCGAGATCCGCGCCACCGCCAAGATGCTGGAGGATCGCGTCGACTGGGCCTGGATGCGCAACTGCGACGGCGCGATCTGCCACGGCTGGAAGCCAGAGCGCGGCTTCCTTCGCTACCACTGGTCGGGCTACAGCGAGGGCCTGCTGATGATGGCGCTGGCGCTCGGCTCGGAGCACCACGCGGTGCCCGCCTCCACCTGGAACGACTGGCTCCAGGGCTACCGCTGGTGCCGCATCTACGGCCACGAGCACCTGGCCGCGGGCCCGCTGTTCATCCACCAGTACTCGCACATGTGGATCGACTTCCGCGGCATCCAGGACGCCTTCATGCGCGAGCGCGGCATCGACTACTTCGAGAACAGCCGCCGCGCGACGCTGGTGCAGCGCGAGTACGCGATCCGCAACCCGAAGCACTTCGAGGACTACTGCGCGAACTGCTGGGGCCTGACCGCCTGCGACGGCCCCGGCCCGCGCGAGATCACGGTGGACGGCCGCAAGCGCCGGCTGCTGGCCTACGCCGCGCGCGGCGCGCCCTATGGCCCCGACGACGGCACGGTGGCGCCCTGGGCCTCGGTGGCCTCGCTGCCGTTCGCGCCCGACGTCGTCGTGCCGACGATGCAGCACATCGCGCGCATGGTGCAGCGGCATCCGAACTACATGCCCGGCTGCTCGTTCAACCCGACGATCAAGGGCGAGCACGGGCCGCCGGGCTGGGTCTCGCCCTGGCGCTTCGCCCTCAACAGCGGGCCGGTGGTGCTGATGATCGAGAACTACCGCAGCGGCCTGCCGTGGCAGCTGATGCGCGGCAGCGCCACCATCCGGCGCGGGCTGGAGAGGGCCGACTTCCGCGGCGGCTGGCTGTCGGCGCCGCCCTGACGATTCCTCCCGTCATCCTGCGTGCGGTCGCAGGATCCACACGCCCTACGCCACGTGCTCGCGCCGCACGCCCACGCCGATGAACCACGCGGGAATGCGGCGCAGCAGCGGCACGCGGTTCACCAGCTTCAGGAAGCCCGGCATGCGCACCGGACCCCGGGTCGCCAGGACCGGCGCGATCAGCCGGTCCTGCAGCGTCAGCTGCATCCGCTGCACCACGCGCACCGGCCACTCGCGGCGGCGCTGCACGCTTTGCAGGGCCGCGAGGTCGAGCGTGCCCTCGCGCAGCGGCCCGGCCAGCAGCCGCGCCGCCGCCACCGCGTCCTGCACGGCCAGGTTGATGCCCACGCCGCCGATGGGCGACATCGCGTGCGCGGCATCGCCGATGCACAGCAGGCCCGGCCGGGCCCATTCGCGCAGCCGGTCGACCGTCACGGCGAGCAGCTTGACCTGGTCCCAGTCGACCAGTTCCTTCACGCGCTCGCCCAGCCACGGCGACAGGCCCAGGATCGAGGCGTGCAGCGCCTCCACGCCGCGCCCGCGCACGGCGTCGAACGAGCCCTTGGGGATCAGCAGCGCGCATTGCCAGTAGTCGCCGCGCGCGATCATCACCAGCATGCGGCCGGCATCGATCTGGCCGAACAGGTCGGGCGGGTCGTCGGGCCGGCGCGACACGCGCATCCACAGCACGTCCATCGGCGCCCCGAAGTCCCGCGGCTCGAAGCCGGCCTGCTCGCGGATCGTCGAATGGCGGCCGTCGGCGCCCACCACCAGCGCGGCGCGCACCTCCAGGTCGCCGTCGGGCGTCCGCGCGACCAGGCCCGCCACCCGGCCTCCGTCCTGCACGAGCGTGCGGGCGGCCGCCTGCATCACCAGGTGGAAGGTGGGGAGTTTCCTGGCGTGGCCGGCGAGGAAGTCGAGGAAGTCCCACTGCGGCATCATCATCAGGAACTTGCAGTGCGTGGGGACATGGCGGAAGTCGGCGATGTGCGCCTGTTCCTGGCCGACGCGCACGGACACGTCGCGCAGCTCGTCGTGGGGGCGGCGCAGGAACTCCTCCAGCAGGCCCAGCTCGTGCATCACGTCCAGCGTGGACGGGTGGATGGTGTCGCCGCGGAAGTCGCGCAGGAAGTCGGCATGCTTCTCCAGCACCACCACGTCGACGCCCGCGCGGGCCAGCAGGTAGCCCATCATCATGCCGGCCGGACCGCCCCCGGCGATGACGCAATCGGTTTTCATTCGGTTCATGGAACAAATCCTTCGCGAGGCACTCCTACCCGGACGACGGGGACGGTCCGGCGCCGGCAAGGCTCGAACCCGACCCGCGGCAGACCAGCGATTGAAGGCGAATCGCAAGCCTGCCGCAGGCCTCTATTAACATTTGTATAAATGTTTCTGTTAAGGTCGAATTGTCATCCCCAAGCGCCGTACCGCGGCCCGCCTTCCATGCAAAAAGCTGCCCTCACCGCCCTCTTCGCCCGCATCGCCACCGCCGCCGCGCCCGCCGCCGCCGTGCTGGCCCTGGCCGCCTGCGCCAGCACGCCGGTCGCGCCGCCGCCCGCGCCGGCCCCGGTCGCCGCGGCCACGCCCGCACCCGCCGCCGCGCCCGCGCCGACTCCGGTCGCCCCGCCGACCGCCGCGCCGCTGCCGGCCTACCTCGACCCGAACAACCCGGTCTCGCAGCAGCGCAGCGTCTACTTCCCGTTCGACAAGGACACGTTCAACGCCTCCGACAAGGCCGTCGTCGAACTGCAGGGCCGCTACCTGGCCCAGCATCCGGAGGTGCACGTCACCGTCGCCGGCAACACCGACGAGCGCGGCGGCAGCGAATACAACCTGGCGCTCGGCCAGCGCCGCGCGCAGAGCGTCAAGAGCGCGCTCGGCTTGCTGGGCGTCCAGGACGCGCAGGTCGAGGCCGTCAGCTACGGCAAGGAAAAGCCCAGGGCCACGGGGCACGACGAGGCCGCGTGGCAGCAGAACCGTCGGGCGGATTTCGTCTATCCGGCCAAATGAGTGTGTGTCGACCGGCGTGTGGTGCGCCGGTCGTTTTCGGGAGCGCTGGGTTCATCTCAGCTTCGGACGCCTTCACGGGCGTCCGCTTTTTTGTGCGCCCCGCATGCGCATTCCGCCCGCGAACTACCCTGAACGAGTGACCTTGCTCGACGGGGCCGCCACTTATCATCCGCCCATGGTTCCCCGCACCAAGCCCGCCATCGCCGCTGCCGACGACAGCGAGGAAGCGGCCGTCGCCGTGCTGCGCCAGTTCCGCCAGGTGTTCAACGCCGTCAAGTCGCACTTCCAGCAGATGGAGAAGACGGTGGGCATGGGCGGTGCCCAGGTCTGGGCGCTGAGCGTCGTGCGCGAGCACCCCGGCATCGGCGTGGGCGCGCTGGCCAAGGCCATGTCCATCCACCAGTCCACCGCCAGCAACCTGGTGCGCACGCTGATCGACCGCGGCATGGTGATCGCCGTCAAGCAGGGCGCCGACCGCCGCGCGGTGCAGCTGAGCCTGCTGCCCGCCGGCGCCAAGGTGCTCAGGAACGCGCCCGGCCCGTTCGCGGGCCTGCTTCCCGACGCCCTGAAGTCGCTGCCGCCCGACACGCTGGCGCGCCTGCAGGTCGACCTGGCGCAGCTGATCGTGGCGATCGCCGCCGACGAGGCGGGCGCGTCGATCCCGCTGTCCGACAACCTCTGATCGCACGCCCGGGCTCGCGCTACCATCCGTGCTCCCCCAACGGAGGACCCGATGACTCGCCGACCCGCCACGCGCGCCCTCGCCACGCTGACCCTGGCCGCCTGCGCCGCCTTCCCGCTGGCCGCCGCCGCCAAGACGCTGGTCTACTGCTCGGAAGGCTCGCCCGAGAACTTCTCGCCGGCCCTCAACACCACCGGCACCAGCTTCGACGCGAGCATCCCCGTCTTCGACAAGCTCACGCGCTTCGAGCGCGGCAGCACCAAGATCGTGCCCGGCCTGGCCGAGAGCTGGACGGTGTCGCCCGACGGCAAGACGATCGAGTTCCACCTGCGCAAGGGCGTCAAGTTCCACTCGGGCGTCAACGGCTTCAGGCCCACGCGCGAGTTCAACGCCGACGACGTGCTGTTCTCGTTCGAGCGCCAGTGGAAGCCCGATCACCCGTACGCCAAGGTGTCCGGCGGCAAGTACGACTTCTTCGCGGACATGAGCATGCCCAAGCTGCTGCAGTCCATCACCAAGGTCGACCCCTACACGGTGCGCTTCACGCTCGCGCAGCCAGACAGCACCATGCTGGCCAACCTCGCGATGGACTTCGCCTCCATCGTCTCGGCCGAGTACGCCGACTACCTCGCCAAGGCCGGGAAGAAGGAGCAGTTCGACCAGATCCCGGTGGGCACCGGCGCGTTCCAGTTCGTCATGTACCAGAAGGACGCGGTGATCCGCTACCACCGCAACGCCGACTACTGGGGCGAGAAGGCGCTGGTCGACGACCTGGTCTACGCGATCACGCCCGACGCCACCGCGCGCTACTCCAAGCTGAAGGCCGGCGAGTGCCACATCTCGATCGCGCCGCGGCCGTCCGACATCGCCGAGATGCAGAAGGACAAGTCGCTGCACATCGTCAGCGCGCCGGGCCTCAACATCGCCTACTGGGCGTTCAACACGCAGAAGCCCCCGTTCGACAAGCGCGAGGTGCGCCAGGCCTTCAGCATGGCCATCGACCGCGCGTCCATCATCCGCGACGTGTACCTCGGCGCCGGCCAGCAGGCCAAGAACTTCATCCCGCCGACGATGTGGTCGTACAACGACAAGGTCGCAGACTATCCGTACGACCCGGCCAAGGCCAGGGAGCTGCTGGCCAAGGCGGGCGTGAAGACGCCGCTCGCGATCGACCTCTGGTACATGCCCGTGCAGCGCCCGTACAACCCGAACGCCAAGCGCGTGGCCGAGATGATGCAGGCCGACCTCGCCAAGATCGGCGTGCAGGCCACGCTGGTCACCTACGAGTGGGGCGAATACCGCAAGCGCCTGCAGGAAGGCCAGCACATGACGGCCGAGATGGGCTGGACCGGCGACAACGGCGACCCGGACAACTTCTTCTTCGGCAGCAGCTGCGAGTCGGTGCGCCCCGGCGGCTCGAACATCTCCAAGTGGTGCAACAAGGAGTTCGACAAGCGCCTGGCCCTGGCCAAGACCCTGCCCGACCAGGCCGCGCGCGCCAAGCTGTACGCGGAGATGCAGCAGATCGAGCACGACGACGCGCCCAACCTGCCCATCGCGCACTCCACCGTCTACGAGGCGATGCGGGCCGAGGTGACGGGCTACAGGCAGAGCCCGTTCGGCAAGCACGAGTTCACTGGCGTGGATATTGCTAAATGACGCATCGCTAGTTGCTGCATCCGCCCGGCGGCACCCAGCCCACGATGCTCAAGTTCCTGCTCAAGCGCGTCCTGTTGACGATCCCGACGTTCGTCGCGCTGATGTTCCTCACGTTCGTCGCGATCCGCCTTGTGCCGGGCGATCCGGTGGAGGTGCGCGTCGGCGAGCACGGCATGAGCGCCGAGCGGCTCGCGCAGTTCCGCCACGAGCTGGGGCTCGACCAGCCCGTGTGGCTGCAGTTCTGGCATTACGTGGTGCAGCTGTCCCACGGCGACTTCGGCACCTCGGTGGTCACCAACGAGAAGGTCCTCACCGAGTTCCTCACGCTGTTCCCGGCCACGCTGGAGCTGGCCTTCTTCGGCATGCTGCTGGCCACGCTGGCGGGCCTGCCCGCCGGCGCCATCGCGGCGGTCAAGCGGGGCACGTGGTTCGACCAGGTGCTGATGGGCCTGTCGGTCACCGGCTACTCGATGCCCATCTTCTGGTGGGGCCTGCTGCTGATCATGTTCGTGGGCGAGCGCTGGGGCTGGACGCCCGTGTCGGGCCGCATCGACCTGGTCAACTACTACTTCGAGCCGAAGACCGGCTTCATGGTGATCGACGCGTGGCTCTCCGGCCAGGCCGGCGCCGTGAAGGACGCGCTGCGCCACCTGATCCTGCCGGCCATCGTGCTCGGCACCGTGCCGCTGGCCGTGGTGGCGCGCATGACGCGCTCGGCGATGCTGGAGGTGCTGGGCGAGGACTACGTGCGCACCGCGCGCGCCAAGGGGTTGCCCGCATGGCGCGTCTTCGGCGTGCACGCCATGCGCAACGCGCTGCTGCCCGTGATCACCGTCATCGGCATGCAGGTGGGCGCGCTGCTGGCCGGCGCCGTGCTCACCGAGACCATCTTCTCGTGGCCGGGCATCGGCAAGTGGCTCATCGAGTCGATCAACCGGCGCGACTATCCCGCGCTGCAGGGCGGCATCCTGCTGATCTCGGCGATGGTGATCGTCGTCAACCTCGTCGTCGACCTGCTGTACGGCGTCGTCAACCCGCGGATCCGGCATGCCTGAGATCGTCATCGAGGAGGCCATCCCGCCGTCCCCGCCTGACGGCGAGGTCGCGTTGCCTTCGGCCCCGCCCGCGCCGCCCGCCCCGTTGCGCGCGTTCTGGAACGCCTTCAAGGAGAACCGCGGCGCGCTGGCCGGCTTCTGCGTCGTCGCCTTCATCGTGGCGCTGGCCCTGCTGGCCGACGTCGTCGCGCCGCATTCGCCGTTCGAGCAGTTCCGCGAGGCCGTCAAGGCGCCGCCGGTGTGGGAGGACGGCGGCTCGCGGCGCTTCTTGCTGGGCACCGACAGCCTCGGCCGCGACCTGCTCTCGCGCCTGATCTTCGGGGCGCGCGTGTCGCTGTTCATCGGCCTGTCGGTGATGACGGTGTCGTTCGTGATCGGCACGCTGCTGGGCCTGGCCTGCGCCGCGCTCGGCAACGTGGCCGACGTGGCCGTCACGCGCGTCATGGACCTGATCATGGCCGTGCCCAGCCTGGTGCTGGCCATCCTGGTGGTGGCCGTTCTCGGTCCGAGCCTGGCCAACACCATCGTGGCGGTGACGGTGGTGTACCTGCCGCGGTATGTTCGCCTCGTGCGCGCGTCCGCGCTGGGCGAGCTCCAGCGCGAGTACGTGACGGCCGCGCGCGTGGCGGGCGTGGGCAAGGCGCGCCTGATGTTCCGCACGGTGCTGCCCAACTGCCTCGCGCCGCTGATCGTGCAGGCGGCGCTCGGCGTGTCGGACGCGATCCTCGAGGCCGCCGCGCTGGGCTTCCTGGGCCTGGGCGCGCAGCCGCCGATCGCCGAGTGGGGCACGATGCTGGCCGACTCGCGCGAGTTCATCCGCTCCAATCCGTGGATGGTGACGCTGCCGGGCCTGGCGATCCTGGTGACGGTGGTGTCCATCAACCTGATGGGCGACGGGCTGCGCGACGCCCTCGACCCCAAGATGCGCCGGAGCTAGAAATGTCGGCCCCCGCGTTCACTACGTTCTCTGCCCCCCGCGGGGGCGCAGCGCCTCCTCCGGGCGGCCGGGCGGAGCGCTGAGATGGCCCTGCTCGACGTGCGCAACCTGCGCGTGACCTTCGCCACCCGCGCCGGCCCCTTCGTCGCCGTGGACGGCATCGACCTGCGGGTGGACGGCGACGAGGTGCTGGCCGTCGTCGGCGAGTCGGGCTCGGGCAAGTCGGTGGCCATGCTGGCGCTGATGGGCCTGCTGCCGTGGACCGCCGCGGTCACCGCCGACCGGATGGCCTTCGACGGCCACGACCTGGCCTCGCTCACGCCCAAGGGCCGCCGCGAGATCGTGGGCCGCGACATCGCGATGATCTTCCAGGAGCCCATCACGTCGCTCAACCCGTGCTTCACGGTGGGCTACCAGATCGGCGAGGTGCTCAAGGTGCACCTGGGCCTGGGCCGCAAGGCGCGCCGCGAACGCACGCTGCAGTTGCTCGATCAGGTGGGCATCCCCGACGCTTCGCGCCGCGCGAGCGCCTTCCCGCACCAGCTCTCCGGCGGCATGTGCCAGCGCGTGATGATCGCGATGGCGCTGGCCTGCGAGCCCAAGCTGCTGATCGCCGACGAGCCCACCACCGCGCTGGACGTCACGATCCAGGCCCAGATCCTCGACCTGCTGCTGTCGCTCAAGCGCGAACGCCGCATGGCGCTGGTGCTGATCACCCACGACCTGGGCCTGGTGGCCGAGCACGCCGGCCGCGTCGTCGTGCAGTACGCCGGGCGCCAGGTGGAGAGCAACGACGCCGTGCCGCTGTTCGCCGACCCGCACCATCCTTACACCCGCGCCCTGCTCGCCGCCCTGCCGGAGCGCGCCACCGCGCGCCGCCTCGAGGCCATCCCCGGCGTCGTGCCGGGCCAGTTCGACCGCCCGGCCGGCTGCCTGTTCGCGCCGCGCTGCGCGTTCGCGGACGAGCGCTGCCGCAGCGTGCCGCCCGTGCACGCGTCGGCCGAGCTGGGCCTGGCGCTGTGCCACTACCCGCTGCGTGCCAAGTCGGAGGCCGACGCATGAGCTTCGAAGATGGGGCCCTGTCGGAACGCCCCCTGGCCGCGGGCACGCCGGTGGCGATGCGCGCCGACGCGCTCGCCCGCGAGTACGCCGTCGGCCGCGGCCTGTTCGCGCGCACGGCCACCGTGAAGGCGCTCAACGGCGTGTCGTTCACGCTGCACGCCGGCCGCACGCTGGCGGTGGTGGGCGAATCGGGTTGCGGCAAGTCGACGCTGGCGCGCCTGCTCACGATGATCGAGCCGCCCAGCGCGGGTGCGCTGCAGATCGGCGGCGTCGATGTCGCCGCGGCCGGCACGGCACAGCGAAGGTCGCTGCGGCGCGACGTGCAGATCGTGTTCCAGAACCCGTACGGCTCGCTCAATCCGCGCCAGACGGTGGGCGCGGCCCTCGAGGAGCCGCTCCTCGTCAACACGGCGATGAGCGCCGCCGAGCGCGACGCCGCGGTGCGCGGCATGATGGTCCGGGTGGGCCTGCGGCCCGAGTTCCACGGCCGCTACCCGCACATGTTCTCGGGCGGCCAGCGCCAGCGCATCGCCATCGCGCGGGCGCTGATGCTGCGGCCCAAGGTGCTGGTGCTGGACGAGCCGGTGTCGGCGCTGGACGTGTCGATCCGCGCGCAGGTGCTCAACCTGCTGATGGACCTGCAGCAGGAGTTCGGGCTGGCCTACGTGTTCATCTCGCACGACCTGTCGGTGGTGCGGCACGTGGCGGACGACGTGCTGGTGATGTACCTGGGACGCGCCGTGGAGCACGGCACGCGCGCCGAGGTGTTCGGCCAGCCGCAGCATCCGTACACGCATGCGCTGCTGTCGGCCACGCCGGTGGCGGATCCCGCCGCGCGCGAGGCCCGGTCGGGCAAGCGCATCATCCTGCGGGGCGAGTTGCCCTCCCCGTTCGCACCGCCGCCGGGCTGCGCGTTCAATCCGCGCTGCCCCATCGCGATGCCCGCGTGCAGGGACGCGGTGCCGGCCTTGCTGCCGGAGGACCCGGAGGCCCATCGCTTCGCCTGCATCGCGCCGCCGGAGCGGCGGCTGGACACGGCAAGCTGGTAGAACTTGTGAATGCGCCCGGCGCGTTCGCAGGTTCCTAGATCAGTTCGGCGCCCAGCGGCTCGACGGCGTCGTCCTCGATCTCGGAGTCGATCTCGTTGTCGAAGGCCGACAGGTCCTTCGTGCCGATCTTCGGGATCAGCGGGCGATCCAGCGGGCGGTAGACCTTGCGGTTCAGGCGATTCAGGCGTTCCGAACGTTCGACGGCCTGGAGGATGGTCTCCGGGTCGGTCATCATCACGAACGGGTTCGAGCAGGTCGAGGCTTGCATGATCGGTACTCCAGGGTATTCGCCGGACGAAGCGGTGAAAAGCCGCCTCATTCCATGGACTGGACTCTAGGGCCCGGCCCTTCGAATCTGTAGTCGGCCCGGCGCCAGACCGCGTGTCGGCGAACTTCCTACAAAGGGGTCGGAATCGATGCCGCGCCCGCGGCCTCGCCGCAGGGAGACTCGCGCAGGGAACGCCCTTCTTTTCGGGCGTTTCCGTTCGCGCGCGGCACGTCGGGAGTTCTTGACTGCCGCACCGGGCAGGTATCCTCGGCGCGCGAAAGACACTGACCATCCGCGCCATGACCCTCCTCACCACCGCCCGCCTGCGCCTGGAACCCCTGGCCGACACCCATCTCGTCGAGTTCAACGCGATGAACTCCGATCCCGAGGTGATGCGCTATCTCTCCGGCAAGCCCGAGACGCTGGACGAGTCGCGCGCGGTCATCGAGCGCGTGAAGGCGCGCTGGGCCGATACCGGCTACTCGTGGTGGGCGCTCATCGAGCGCGGGACCGGCCGGCTGGTGGGCGCCGGCGCCGTTCAGAACCTGCGCCGCGAGGCCACGCTGGTGCCCGACCCCGCGTGCCCGCTGGAGATCGGCTGGCGCCTGCACCGCGACCACTGGGGCCGCGGCTTCGCCTCCGAGGCCGCGTTCGCGATCGCCGCCCATGCGTTCGACGCGCTGCACGCCGGCGAACTGCTGGCGGTCTGCCATCCCGACAACAAGGCCTCGTCGGCCGTCATGGAGCGGCTGGGCATGCAGCCGCAGGGCCTGCAGCGCTGGTACGGCAAGGAGATGACGACCTACCGGATCGATGCCGCGCAGTGGCGTGCCGTGGCCGCGGCGCGCCGGGCCGCGTCCGCCTGACGCGCCGGCGACTACCTGGCCGCCACGCCGGGCTTCAGGCGCGCCGCCAGCCGCTCGCGCCCGGCGCTCGCGGCGAACGCCGACGCGTCCATGCCCAGGTCGTTCTTCAGCGTGCGGTCGCCGCCGGCGGCCAGCAGGGCGTCCACCGCCTCCTCGTTGCCGTAGCGCGCCGCCATCATCAGCGGCGTGGTGCCGTTGGGCGAGCGCGCCTCCAGCACGGCGCCCTTGGAGAGCAGCAGCCTGACGATGGCCGCGCTGCCGCCGGTGGCCGCGTAGTGCAGCGGCGACCAGCCGTCCTTCTGCACCGCGGCGCCGTGCGCCACCAGCGCCGTGGCGGCGTCGAGCTCGGCCTTGAGCGCGGCCATCATCAGCGGCGTCTCGCCGGCGTGGTTGCGGATGTCGATCTGGATGCCCTTGGCGTCCCACAACACCTTGGCCACCTTCAGCGACTCGCCCTGCAGCGCCAGGATCAGCGCGGGCTGGCCGTGCGTGTCCAGCTGGTTCGGATCGAGCCCGGCCGCGAGCATGCGCGACACGGCGTCGGCGTTGTCGACGTTGACGGCGCGGAAGAAGTCGACGCTGTCGTAGGTGCCGGCGAAGGCGGTGCAGGCTGACAGGGCGCAGATCGCGATGGCGGCGGACAGGCGGAGGCGAAGGGACATGGCGTGGAGGTCTCGGTGGATGCGCGACGAGGCCGATGGGGTTGGCTCAGGCCGCCAGGGGGCGTTCAAACCCTCTCCGGGACTGTCACACGGAAAAGTTGCTCGAAGTTTAAGCGTGTCGCGTCGGCCACCGCCGCGGCGGGAATCCCCTTCAGCTCGGCGATCAGGTGCGCCACGTGGGGCACCCAGGCGGGCGTGTTGGTCTTGCCGCGGTGCGGCACCGGCGCCAGGTAGGGGCTGTCGGTCTCGATCAGGCAGCGGTCCAGCGGCACGTAGCGTGCCACCTCGCGCAGCTCCGCCGCGGTCTTGAAGGTGAGGATGCCGGAGAACGAGATGTGGAAGCCGAGATCCAGCGCCGCCCGCGCGACGTCCATGGACTCGGTGAAGCAATGGAACACGCCGCGCGAGGCCGGGCCCGGGCCCGCGTTCTCGTCGCGCAGCACCGCCAGCGTGTCGTCGCTGGCCTGGCGGGTGTGGATCACCAGCGGAAGATCGCGCTGGCGGCCGGCGCGGATGTGCACGCGGAAGCGCTCGCGCTGCCACTCCATGTCGGCGATGCTGCGGCCTTCGAGGCGGTAGTAGTCGAGGCCCGTCTCGCCGATGGCGATCACGCGCGGGCGGGCGGCGCGCTCGCAAAGCCAGGCCACGTCGGGCTCGCCCATGGCCTCGGTGTCGGGGTGGACGCCCACGCTGGCCCACAGGTTGTCGTGGGCGGCGGCCAGCGCGTGCACGGACTCGAACTCGTCCATGCTGGTGCAGATGCACAGCGCGCCGCCGACGTCGGCCGCGCGCATGTCGGCGAGGATGGCGTCCAGGCGCCCGTTCAGCTCGGGGAACGCAAGATGGCAGTGGGAGTCGATGTACATGGCTCAGGCGTCATCCTGCGCGCAGTCGCAGGATCCACCCTCGGGAAGGTTTCGGCGGTCGTGCATCCTGCGATTGCGCGCAGGATGACAGGGACCGCTTCAGATGGTCTGCGTGGGCTTCGACGACGAGATGGA
>FTKT01001050.1_pt2 | contig 22489 bp, 18 predicted proteins | sample 1658271 | NCBI WGS metagenome assembly FTKT01 (sample SAMEA3914811, study PRJEB12502) | metagenome | biome: forest; material: soil | place: Canada | collected 2011-08-04 | depth 0.3 m | reverse complement strand
TTCTGGACCTACTCCTGCATCAACTGCCTCGACGCCCTGCCCTACGTCCAGGCGTGGGACGCCAGGTACAAGAGCCAGGGCCTGGTGGTGGTCGGCGTGCATACGCCCGAGTTCGGCTACGAAAAGTCGGACAAGAACCTCGAGGCGGCCATCGCGCGGCTGAGGATTCGTCATGCCGTCGCTCAGGACAACGGGTATGCCACCTGGCGAGCGTTCGACAACGAATACTGGCCGGCGGTCTATCTCATCGACAAGCAGGGGCGGATCGTCTATTCGCACGTCGGTGAAGGCGACTACGCGCAGATCGACAAGCGGATCCAGACGCTGCTTGCTCAACCGGCGATTGCCTCGCCCGGCACGATGGCGAGCGCCCCCGCGCGCTTCCAAAGTCCGTGATGGATCGATAGAATTTCCAGAGGATGTCCTATCTCTGTCCATCATCCCTCGACGAGGCCTTGTCCATCCTGGGCCGCGGCTCCTGGCGCGTCGTGTGCGGCGCCACGGACTGCTACGCGCCGGCGGACACGGTGCCCGGCCGATTCGACTGGCTCGACATCAGCAGGATCGCATCATTGAGTGGAATCCGCGTGGACGGCGGCGATCTCGTGATCGGTGCTGCCACCACCTGGAAGGAGATCGCCAGATGCCATGAATTGCCCGGCATGTTGCGAGACGCGGCTCGCCAGGTCGGATCCACTCAGATCCAGCAAGTGGCCACGGTGGGCGGCAATCTCTGCAACGCCGCACCCGCAGCCGATGGCGTTCCTCCGCTGATGGCGCTCGATGCGGTCGTCGAATTGTCCAGCCAGGCCGGGACTCGAAGCGTCCCGGTCCCGGAATTCATCGTCGGTCGCCGGCTGACCACCTTGCGTCATGACGAGTTGCTGACCTCGATCCGGTTCAGACGCGCGACGCACTTCGAGACCACAGCGTTTCACAAGTTCGGCAACCGCCAGGGCATGACAATTGCGGTCGTGTCGTTGGCAATGCGCCTGACCTGGACTCCCGATGCCACGGTGCGCGCAGCGCGCGTCGTCGTGGGCAGCGCTTCGGAGGTGCCGGTTCGCGCCAGGATGCTGGAGGACGCGCTCACGGGCCGCCACGCGAGCGAGCTCGAGGCGGCATGCTCACAGGGAATGATCGCCGAGATCCAGCCGATCTCCGACCTCAGGGCCTCGGCGGAGTTTCGTGCGCACCTCGCGCGAATCGTCGCCCAGCGGGCGTGCACGCAACTGGCCAAGGAGCTCGACGATGTCCGAGACCTGGGATAGCTCCAGGACACGCGAGCCCGCGACCAGCGCGCCCGTGCACGCCTGCATCGACGTCAATGGCGTTCAGACCGCCCTTCCTGCCGATCTCTCGCAGCGCACCGTCACGTTCCTGCGCGAAGGCCTGGGGCTGCGGGGAACGAAGGTCGGCTGCCAGCAGGGGGACTGCGGCAGCTGCACCATCCTGGTCGACGGCGCGCCGGTCTACGCCTGCACCCTGCCGGTGGGTCGGCTCGTGGGGCGGCGCGTGATCACCATCGAAGGCCTGCCGAAGGGCAGTCCATGCGGCGCCGCGCTGCAGGATGCCTTCCTGCGCCATCAGGCCGTGCAGTGCGGTTTCTGCATTCCAGGCATGCTGACGGCGGCAGCGGGTGCGATCGACGCCGGCCTGGTACGCGACCGCGACGGCGCCAAGGACGCGATCGCCGGTGTCCTGTGCCGCTGCACGGGCTACCAGAAGATCGTCGACGCGGTGACAGAGGTGGGTACCGGATGCTCACCCCGCTCCCGCCCTCCATCACCCTTGCCCGGCGGAGCGGTGGGCGTGCCTGTCACTCGCCTGGATGGCGGGGAGAAGGTCGACGGGTCGCAGCACTTCGGCTCGGACGGGATTCCCGCGGACAGCCTGTATCTGCGCGCCGTGCGCTCCCCGCACCATCGCGCCCGGTTTCGTATCGGCGACCTCGACGCGTTCCTTCGCAGACATCCAGGCATGGTCCGCGTGATGACACACCGAGACGTGCCGGCGCTGAATCTTCACGGCGTCGCCACACCTTACGCCGACCAGCCCGTGCTTCCCGTCGGTGAGGTTCGTCATCACATGGAGGCCGTCGCACTGCTGGTCGGCGAGCGCCAGGTACTGGAAGCGTTCGACATGGACGACTTCCCCATCGACTGGACGCCGCTCGATCCCCTGCTGGCCACCGAGGCGGCCAACCAGGCCGGAGCGCCGCTCCTTCACGATCACCGAGCCGGCAACATCCTGGTCGAGGGGCTGGTTCGCTGCGGCGATGCCGATTCGGCCATCGCGTCGGCCGCACACGTCGTCACCGGCACCTTCCAGTCCAGCTTCGTCGAACACGCCTATCTCGAGCCTGAGGCGGGCTGGGCCATGCGCCGGGGCGGTGTCATCGAGATCCACTCCCCCACGCAGGCACCTCACCCGCATCGCGCGGACCTGGCCCGGATCCTGGGCATTCGGCCAGAGGACGTCCACGTGAAGCCGACGGCCGTGGGGGGCGGTTTCGGCGGCAAGCTCGACATGACGGTGCAACCGCTGCTGGCCATTGCCGCCTGGCACGTGGCGCGTCCCGTGGCGATGGTGTTTTCGCGCGAGGAGTCCATCGCTTCGTCCACCAAGCGCCATCCCGCGCGCATCACGTCCACGATGGCCGCCGATGCGGACGGCCGTCTCTGCGCCGTCACGTTCCACGGCGACTACAACACGGGCGCCTACGCATCCTGGGGCTCCGCAGTGGCCAATCGGGTGCCCGTCCATGCCGGGGGCCCCTATCGGGTTGCGCACTACCGGGCACACGCGCGCGCAATCCACACGAACATCACGCCTGCCGGGGCGTTCCGTGGCTTCGGCGTTCCGCAGACCTTGATGTCGCAGGAACAACTGGTCGACGCGCTGGCTGCCAAGGTCGGGCTCGACCCGCTCGAGTTCCGCTTGAGGAACGCCTTGGTTCCGGGAGACGCCATTCCAACCGGGCAGGTTCTCCATGACAGCGTCGGTTTGGTCGAGTGCCTGCAGGCGCTCCGGCCGGAATGGGAAGCGGCGAAACTTCGGACGGCAGAGCGCAATCGATCGGCGACGCCCGGCTTCAGGTTCGGGCTGGGCCTGGCCGCGTTCTTCTACGGATGCGGCAACACCGCCCTGCCGAATCCTTCCACCGTGCGCATCGGTGTGCGTCCTGACGGGCATGTGGTGCTGCATCAAGGCGCCGTCGATGCCGGACAGGGCTCCAACACGGTCATTCCGCAGATCGCGGCAGACGCGGTCGGCATCCCACTTTCGGAGCTGAAGATCATCGGCGCGGACACCAACCTCACGCCAGACTGCGGCCGGACGTCCGCGTCGCGACAGACGTTCATCACCGGCAAGGCCTCGCTCCTGGCCGGAACCGCCCTGCGCGCGCAGGTCTTCGCGAGGCTCGGGGTGTCGCCGGAATCGGCCACAGGCATGACCCTGCGCTTCGGCGCCGCCCGCATCGTCGCGTCATGCGCGGAAGAGGAACACGTCCTCGATCTCAGCCGGTTGCCGGCGAACGAACACGGTTATGTGCTGATGGCCGAAGAACGCTTCGACCCGCCCACCACGTCGTTGGACGCCGCCGGCCAGGGGTCGCCCTACGCGACCTACGCCTTCGGTGCCCAGATGGCCGAGGTCTCCGTCGACTGCGAGACGGGCTATGTCCGGGTCCTGAGGGTCGTCGCGGCGCACGACGTGGGCCGCATGGTCAACCCGACGTTGCTCGAGGGTCAGATCGAAGGCGCCGTCGCTCAAGGTGTCGGCATGGCGCTCATGGAGAAGTTCCATCCGGGGATCAACAACAATCTCCACGACTATCTGATCCCTGCCGTCCATGACGTTCCGGAGGTGAAGACCTTGTTCGTCGAGACGCACGCGGCGATCGGGCCTTATGGCGCGAAAGGCATCGGCGAGCCTGCGCTGGTGCCAACGGCCGCGGCCATCCTGAACGCCATCCATCACGCGACGGGTGCGCGCATCCACCACGCGCCGGCCACGCCGGAGGTCGTCCGCAATGCGATCGCCGCCAGGGCCGCGGCCCCTCACTGAATGTTCCAGAACGAATGCGCACCTACGCCTGGCTTGGCCTGATTCCCGTTGCACTCAACCTGGCCGGCGTGTTCCTAGCCAACCGGGTGCAGCCGCTGATCTTCGGCGTGCCCTTTTTCCTTGCGTGGATCGTCGGCTGCGTGGTGGCGACGTCCGTCGTGATGTGGCTGATCTTCCGACTCGATCCCGCCAATCGGGGCGACCGATGAACGTCGCCCTGGCCATCATCCTGGCCACCCTGGTTCTGATCCTGGCCATCGGCCTGCGCGCCCAGCGAGGTGTCCGCATGGATCTCGAGCAATGGAGCGTCGGCGGGCGCGCCTTTTCCGGACTGCTGGTGTTCGTGCTGATGGCGGGCGAGCTCTACACCACCTTCACCTTCCTGGGCGCCAGCGGCTTCGCCTACGGCCATGGGGGCGCGGCGCTGTACATCATCGTGTACACCTGCCTGGCCTTCGTGATGTCCTACTGGCTGCTACCGCCCATCTGGCGATTCGCGAGACAGCACGGTGTGTTGACGCAGTCCGACTTCTTCGCCAAGGCCTACGGCAGCCCACGGCTGGGCCTCGTCGTGGCGATCGTCGCGCTGGTGGCGCTGGTGCCCTACCTGATCCTGCAGTTCAAGGGTCTCGGGATCATCGTCGAGCTGACCTCGTACGGAAGCATCTCCCCGGTCACGGCCGTCTGGGTCGGAGCGAGCGCCATGACGGTCTACGTCATGCTGTCAGGGATGCACGGCTCAGCACGCACGGCCATCGTCAAGGACTGCCTGGTGCTGAGCGTCTGTCTGTTCCTGGGCCTGTACCTGCCCTGGCGTTGGTACGGCGGCATCGGGCAGATGTTCTCGCAGATCGAACTCGCGCGACCCGGTTTCCTCGCCCTGCCGGACTTCGGCTTCGGCCCCGCCTGGTTCATCTCCACCGTCATCCTGTCGAGCCTGGGCATGTACCTCTGGCCGCACGCCTTCAGCGTGGTGTTCACCGCGAAGGCGGAACGGAGCTTCCGCACGAATGCGATCGCGATGCCGCTCTACGCCCTGGTGATGCTGTTCTCGATGTTCGCGGGGTTCGCCGCGATCTTGAAGGTTCCGGGCCTGGCCGGCGCGCAGATCGACCTCGCGCTTCTGAAGCTGTCGATTCGAACGTTCGATCCCTGGTTCGTGGGCGTGATCGGCGCCGCCGGGCTACTCACCGCTATCGTTCCCGGATCGATCATGCTCATCTCCGCGGCCACGCTCGTCACCCGCAACCTGTACCTGCCGGCGCGTCCGCGCAGCACTGAGCAGCACCTCTCGACGGTGTCGCGAATAGCGACCCTGCTGATCATGCTGGTGGCCGTTGCGTTGACCTTCCTCGGCGGGCGGAGCATCGTCTCGCTGCTCATCCTCGGATTCAGCTTCGTCACCCAGCTGGCACCGGCGCTCTTCGCCACGTTGTGCCGACGGCCTGTCGCCAACACGATGGGAGCGATCGCGGGAATCGTGGCGGGGGTCGTCTCCGTTGGATGCACGCTCGCCTTCGGCATCAGCCTGAAGACATTGGCGCCATCCGCGCCGGGCTGGCTCCAGGACACGAACATCGGGATCGTCGCGCTGGCGCTGAACGCGTGCACGATGCTTTTGGTGAGCGTCCTCACTCGCCGACAGTCTCGTGCGGGCACACTCGCCCCGGCACGAGATGGCGCCACGGCCAAGGCCTGATCCAGCGATCACGGGACGGCCACGGCCCGTCCACCTGGCATCCGTGCGGGCTTCACCCTTCACGTTGGTTCAGTGAACGCTCCACGAATCAAACTCTAGCAGCGCCTTTTGTCCAACGCAAGTTCATGCGGTGGACGAAGGGCGATTCCAGCCCTGTTGCACGCGGCCAGCGCCCTCGCTATGATCACTTGACTCATGTAGCACTCCCTACATCAAAATACGAACGTCCCAGAGACAAGCAAAGAGAGCCCGTCGACATGCAAGCTACCACTGCCCCCAGGACTCGCCGGCTCGGAGTGCGTGACGCCGCAGCGCAGGCCACCCGGGAAAGCATCCTGCGCGCGGCCACCAAGGTGTTCACGAAGTACGGCTTCGACGGCGGCAGCGTGGACAAGATCTCCACGGCCGCCAAGACGCACGACCGCATGATCTATTACTACTTCGGCAGCAAGGAAGGCCTCTTCGTGGCGGTACTCGAAGGGGTCTACCACCGCATGGACGTCGCCGAGGCTGCGATCGAGTTGGACTATTCCCGACCCGCCGAGGCCTTTGCAAAGATCGTCCGCTTCAAGATGGCGTACTACCGCGACAACCCGGATTTCGTGACGTTGCTGAACAACGAGAACCTCCACAAGGGACGCCACATCGCGAAATCGACGCGTGCCCGCGAGTACTCGTCACGCGCCGTCGGCTATGTCGAAAAGATCCTGTCGAGCGGCGCACGAGAAGGGCTGTTCCGCCAGGACCTGAGCGCACGCGATGTCTACCTTCTCATCGTCAGCGCGAGCTACTTCTACCACTCCAATCGCTACACGCTGACGGCGTTCCTCGACGAGCCGCTGGAGGCTCCCGAGCGCTTCGAGCACTGGGTGGCATTCGTGACCGAGTCCGTCATGCGCGGCATCTGCGCAGAGGGCCGATTTCACCCGGCCGGCAAAAGCCCCCCGGGACACCTCGCTTGATCTTCCACGCAACGGTCTTCCGTCCCTGCAAATGATCGACCTTTCGTCCTGCACCTTCACGGAGCTCTCGGCATCTTCGCTGCGCCTGCACCGGGCGCGCGCCGGCGATGGATCGTCCGTGCTCGTGTCCGGTCGCGGCAGCGCGGCGCTCGGAGCCCTTGCGATGCTGCGCCGCGAATACAGCTTCCGCGACGCGCTGAAGGACGACTGGGCGGTCGTTCCTGTCGACATGCTCGCCCAGGATGACGGCGTGCTGCTCGTCCTCGCAGACGATGGCGGATCGCCACTGCAGCAATCGGCAAGGCCGTTCGCACTCGCGCCGTTCCTGTCGCTCGCGCGCAGCATGTCGGAGACCGTCGCGGACATGCATGCCAGCGGCGTCGTCCACCTGGCCCTGACTCCGGGACGGATCCTGATCGCCGACGACGGTTCGGTACGCCTGACCGGGTTCGGCTTCGCCACGCGGATCGGCCCGGACGGCGCCGTGCAGCCGGACGCGGATCTCGAGTGGGACAGCGTCACCTTCAACTACATGGCTCCGGAACTCGGCGCGCGCATGGGCACCGGCGTGGATGCGCGAACCGATCTCTACGCGCTCGGATGCATGTTCTACGAGATGCTCGTGGGGACGCCACCGTTCGAGGGCGCCGACGCCAGCGGCCTCGTGCACGCGCACGCCACCCATTCGCCGGTACCGCCTCATCGACGCCAGCCGAAGATCCCCGAACAGCTATCGAACGTGGTGCTGAAGCTCCTCGAGAAGGCGCCGGAGCGGCGGTATGCGAACGCAAGCCAGCTTCTCCTCGACTTGCGGCAATGCGAGGAGCTTCATCTGCGCCATGGCAGCATCCCGGCCTTCGCCACGAATGTCGACGCGGCCCTGCAGCGTCTGCTTCATGACGACCGGATCACGGGTCGCGAGGCAGAACTCGCCGTGCTCATGGATGTCTACCGGGAAGTCGCAGCCGGCGGCCGCATGCGCGCGATGTGGATATCGGGCAGATCAGGCATCGGCAAGTCGAGCCTGATCCGCGCGGCCGTCTCACGCATGCAATCGCTCGGCACGCCGCTGCTCGCGCGAGCCAAGGGCGACGACGCGCGGCGCGGCACGCCCTATGACATCCTGACCCAGGCGCTCGAGCCTCTCCTGCAGTACGTGGTCGGATGCCCCGAATCCGAATTCGTCGGGTGGCGTCATCGACTCGCTGCGGCCACGGCCCCCGCGCGCCGCATGCTTGTCGCCCTGCTCCCGTCGCTGGGTGTCGTCCTCGGGCAGCAGCCCGAAAGCGAGAAGTCAGCCCCGGCCACACCCGCCGCGGAGCGCGAGCACGCGCTCCAGGGCATGGCCAACCTCGTCAACTGCTTCGCCACGCCCGGCCGGCCTTTGGTGCTGGTTCTGGACGACCTGCAGTGGGCTGATCCAGACACGATGGAGGTGCTTCAGCGGCTCGTTGGCGACACGGTCGAAACGCCGCTCCTGCTGATCGGTGCGCTGCGCTCCGACGAAATCGACGTACGCGACGATGCCTTCGGACGCCTGCTCGCCAAGGCATCGCGCAGCACGCGCCTCGAGCTAGGCCCGCTGGACGAGCAGGGTATCCGCGAGCTGATGTCGCATGCGCTGGGATTGGATGCCAGCGACCTGGGATCGGTGGCCGAGCTGATCCTCCACAAGACCGGCGGAAATCCCTTCTTCGCGCGTCACCTGCTGCGGCGACTTGCGGATGAACGACTCCTCGAATACGACGCATCGAGCGCTGCATGGCACTGGAGTCTCGAGAAGATCCACGCCCATGCCGACGTGGGCGACATCGTCGACCTGGTCATGCGACGAATCGAGCAGTTGCCCGCGCAGACGCTCGCGGTCGTCCAGTTGCTCTCGTGCTTCGGGAATCGCGCCACGAACGCTGCCATCGCCTTGACGGCCGCACGGCCCGAGCACGCCGTGGAAATCGACTTCCAGCCGGCGCTCGAGTCGGGCTGTGTGTACCGCGAAGGCAACGAGTGGGTCTTCTGTCACGACCGCATTCGAGAATCAGCCTATGGCTCGATCGCGATGGACAACCGCGCGCTGCGCCACCTCGGGATCGTACGCCGCCTGCTCGAGGACGGCGGCAGGTCGGCCGACGTCTTCACCGCCGCCACGCAAGCCAACCTCGCGCGCGCAGCCATTGGCGACCTGGAGGAGCGCCTGATCTACGGAAGGCTGAACCTCGAAGCCGGCAGGCGCGCCAAGTCGGCGACCGCCCATCACTCCGCAATGGGGTTCTTTCGCGCCGCCCTGGAATTCTTCGGTGCGGAAGCTGGTGAGGATGCGCTGGCCGCGCGCATGCTGTGCGGCGAGGCGGAGTACATGACGGGCGCGCTCGACGTGGCCGAAGCCCGCCTCGCCACGCTCGACGGCGTGGTGGGCAGCGACGTCTTCAACGCCGAGCTGGCTCGAGTCCGCAGCGCGCTCTACACCACGATCGGCGCCTTCGATCGCGCGCTGGACGTCGGGCTGGCCTTCCTGCGTGAAGCGGGCATCGACATCCCTCGCCGGCCCGGCAATGCGGACGTCGACCTCGAATATGCGTGCCTGCGCACCTGGCTCGACGGACACGGCGTCCGCGGACTGCGCGACCTCCCGATCGCTACCGAGCCGCTGCAACGCGCCATGGACATCTTCGCGGACCTTCTGCCTCCGGCGTTGTACACCGACCAGAATCTGATGGACTTCATGTTGCTGCGCATGGCGAACGTGGCGATCAAGCATGGTCATGCCGATGCCTCCGCCAACGGCTATGTCTGCATGGTGCAGATCTTCGGGGTTCGCTATGGCGACTACGCGACCGCCCGGCAGTTTGGAGAACTCGCCCTGCATCTTGTCGATGACAAGGGACTGCGCAAGCACCAGGCGCGCGTCTATCACACCTACGGAACCCTCGTGGTTCCCTGGACCGCGCCCGCCCGGACGGCGCGCGACTATATCGGCCGGGCGTTCGAGATCGCAACGGATCAGGGCGACCACACGTTCGCGCTGTACTGCGGACGCAACCAGGCCACGGGAATGCTCTTTGCGGGCGAATTCCTGGAAGATGTGCGCCGTACGGTGCAGCGCGGACTGCGTAGCGCACGCGAGGCGAAATTCCAGTTGGTGGTGGATGCGCTGCTGGCGCAAGGCACCTTGCTGGCGCGCCTGCAGGATGGTGAGACCAATGAAGAGACGATGGCCGAGCCGGTGGATGGCGCACCGGTCACCCTCGTCGACCTCGCCTATTGGGTCTATCGCCTGCAGGTCGGGGTGCTCCTCGGAGACCAGGCAGAGGCACTCACATCCAGGCGTCGCGCCGAGGCGTGTGAAATGGTCGCCCGCACTTTCGCCGAGCGCGGTGATCTCGCGCTGTATGGCGCCCTGGCGCTCATCGCCGTACCCGTGCGCGATCTCGAGCAGTCGCGGGCGCTGGAGCGACACCTCGCCGACCTCGACCTGTGGGCGGTGGCCTGCCCTTCGAATTTCGAAGCGCGGCGCGACCTGGCGCGCGCGGAACTTGCACGGACTGATGGACGCGTCTTTGAGGCAGAGGAAGGGTACGCCAGGGCAGTGGCGCACGCGCGCCGTCACGAGTTCACTCAGATCGAGGCGATCGCCTCCGAACTGGCCTCGACGTTCTACGCCGGACGCGGGCGGGATGTGGAATCGCGCGCCTACCTTCGCCATGCGGTTGCCGCGTGGCAGCGTTGGGGGGCGGCCGCGAAGGTGCGCCAGTTGCAGATCCTCCACCCGGCGCTTTTGGGCGACGAAGAACGGACGGCGGCCACCACCAGTCGCCTCCACGAGCTCGATCTGCAGGCGGTCCTGCGCATCTCCAACGCCCTGGCCAGCGACATCGTGCCGGCGCGCCTCATCGAGACGGTGATGCGCACGGCCCTGGAAAGCGCGGGGGCCGAGTACGGTGCGCTGGCCCTGCTGCGCGACGGCGTCTGGAGCACGCGCGCTCAGGCCCGGTTGACGAACGAAGTCATCGTGGTCAGCCAATGCACGGACGACTTCTCGGCCGAGGTGTTGCCTGTCTCGCTGGTTCGAGCCGTCGCGCGCACGCAGGAAGGACGAGTCGTCGAGGACGGCCGCGAATCGCCCGCCTTCGCCGAGGATGACTACGTGCGGCGCGTGCGTCCTCGCTCGATGCTTTGCGTGCCGTTGATCCGCTTCTCCAAGCTGGTGGGGGTGCTGTACCTGGAGAACAACCTTGCGGCCAAGGTCTTCACGACGGCAAAGGCAGAGGTGATGGAAGTGATCTCGTCGCAGGCGGCATTCGCGCTCGAGAACGCGCGACTCTACGAGGAGCTGATCGACCAGGGTCGACAGAAGACACAGGCTGAAGAGCGGCTGCGCACGGCGCTGGCGGAGTTGGCCCGCGCGAGCCGCCTGAAGGCCATGGGCGAGCTGGTCGCCTCCATCGTTCACGAGATCGGACAACCGATCAGCGCGCTCGACACCTCGGCGAGCGCCGCGGTGCGGTGGCTCGACCGTCCGGTTCCCGACATCCCCGAGGCCAGCGCGATGCTCGCCCGGATCAGCCTCAGTGCCAAGCGTGCCAAGAGCATCATCCAGGGCCTGCGCGCCATGGCCCGCAAGGCAGAACCGCAGTTCTCGACCCTGGACCTGGCCGACGCGCTGCGCGAGGTCGTCGCCATGGTCGAAGGCGCGCTGGAGGAGCAAGGTGTCACATTGACGCTGCATGGACTGGATACGCCCTGCCTGGTGCGCGGGGACCGCGTCCAGCTCCAGCAAGTGGCGATCAACCTGCTGTTGAACGGCGGCGAGGCCATGGCGGCGGTGCCGCAGGCGCTGCGCCAGCTCTCGTTGAGTTGCGCGCCGGGCGACGAACGCAGCGTGCTCGTCACCGTCGACGACGCTGGCTGCGGCATCGCCCCGGAAGTCGCGGAGCGACTGCTCGAACCATTCTTCACAACCAAGGCAGACGGCATGGGCATGGGCCTGGCCATCTGCAAATCCATCGTGGATGCCCACGACGGCACGATGACCCTGAGTCAACGCGAGACCGCCGGCACGCGGGTCTCCGTTGTATTGCCACGCATCTCCGACTGAATTTCTCGCGCCATGACACACCGCTTCATCGATTCACCCGGGACGGCCCCCAGCGGCCGAGGGGAACTGCGCACCGTTCATATCGTCGACGACGACGAGTTGGTGCGCGGTGCGCTGGCCAGCCTGCTGCGCTCGATGGACCTGCAGGTCTTCGCCGTAGGATCGACGCAGGAGTTTCTCGCTGCGCCGAAGCCGCCAGGGCCGGCCTGCCTGGTTCTCGACGTGCGGCTGCGCGGTGAAAGCGGGCTCGCGTTCCAGCAGTCGCTCGTCGAGCTCGGACAGCCGCACATTCCGATCATCTTCATGACCGGTCACGGTGACGTCGCCATGACCGTGAAGGCGATGAAGGCTGGCGCCATGGACTTCATCGTCAAGCCGTTTCGAGAGCAGGAAATGATCGACGCCGTGATCTCCGCGCTGGAGAGCGACGCCATGCGCTTGAAGTCGGACCGGGCCATCCAGGACGTTCGGGCCTGCTGGGAGTCCTTGACGCCGCGCGAGCGGGAAGTCGTCGGCCACGTGGCCTCGGGATTCATGAACAAGCAGATCGCCGCCGAAATGGGCATCGCCGAAATCACGGTGAAGATCCACCGAGGACAGGCCATGCGCAAGATGAACTCGCGATCGGTCGCCGAATTGATGAGGAAGATGGAAGCCCTGGGCGTCGTCGAGGCGCTCCGGTCAGCCTGATCCGCCGGGCCGATGGGCGTCGCATCCATACATTCATATGATGACGAAGCGTACACACTGACCTATCCTCGGCGATCGAGCGATCGGGAACCTGCCCGGTTGGCCGCGCTCGTAGCAGGAATCCGTGTGTCCTCGACCTCATCCAAGCTGGTCTGCATCGTCGACGACGACCCCTTCGTGAGGGCGGCGACGAGCAGCCTCGTTCGCTCCTTCGGCTGGGAAGCCCGTGAGTTCGATTCCGCGCTGTCGTTTCTTGGCTCGACCGACGTCGCGCGCACCTGCTGCCTTGTCTCCGACATCCAGATGCCGACGATGACCGGGCTGGAGCTCCTGGCGCGTCTCAAGGCGGTGGGCACGTGTCCGCAAACGCTGTTCATGTCGGCCTTAGTGTCCGATCGACTGCGCGCGCAGGCGATGGCGGACGGCGCCCTGTGCCTGATCGAGAAGCCTGTGGACGCAGGCGAGCTGGAAGGCTGGATCAACAGGGCGCTGAAGGATTCCTGAGCAACCTGGCGAAGCACCGGCTTCGGTCAGCTCTCGTTCTCGCGCCAAACCTTCGTAGGGGTTGATCAAACCTACATCCGATGGTCGGGCGACGCCCATCCTGGTGTCATACGTCATCGCGGCACGCCGCTGCGTAGACAGGAGATCCAGGATGCCCACGACGCTCATCACACCTTCGCGGTACTTCGAACCGCGCTGCTCGTCACGGGCCGCGACGCCTCAGCTCGCCACCTTGCAGGGCTCCAGCGCGCCGCAGGCTCGCACGACGAGGCCCAACACAATTGAGAGAGGGCTGGAAGCCCTTGTGGCGGCAGCGACGGCCTCGGCTGCCGAACTCACGCTCTGCGCACTCGCCATCGTGACGGTCGCGCGCGCGGTGGGCCTGCCACTGCTGGCCATGACGTTCGCTCCCCGGGACGGCGCCCTGGTCGTGGTGGCGACGGTTCTCGACGTCGCCATCGCCACGCTTGCACTGCTCGCCTGGTCGGCTGCCAGGCGCGAGCGGACTGCCCTCGACGGATTGACGCGTGCGGTCGCCAGGCATGAACAGCAGGCCGCCTTGACGCCGATGACCGAGGGTGGCGCAGGGGCTATCGCCAACCTGGCGCGGGCCATCGAATCGAGCCATCGCACCCTCGCCGGTCGCACGGCCGAACAGTTGGACTTCCACGCGGCCCTCGCGCACGACCTGCGCACGCCCCTCACGCGCATCGGACTGCGTTGCGAACGCATCGTCGAGGATCACTTGCGCCACGCGATCGAGCGCGACCTGGCCGAAGTCAACGCGCTGGTCGAGGACTGCCTGGCTTGCTGCCGCGCCCAAAGAGGGTTGGCGGAAACTCGCCGCCGCGTCCATCTCGACAGCCTCCTCGAGAGCCTGGTGGGCGACTACCAGGACTCCGGCAATGCGGTTGTCCTGGACGGCCAGGTGGGCTGGCCTCTCATGACGTGTCCGACGGCACTGCGACGCGTCCTCGTCAACCTCATCGACAACGCCCTGCGCTACGGGGATCAGGTTCAGCTTCGCGTCCGCGCCAGCGCAGACCAGCTCGTCCTGGCGATCCTCGATTCGGGCCCGGGCATCGCGCCGGAAGAGCTCGAGGCGGTCTTCGCACCCTGGTATCGCGCCGCAGGCAGCAGCGAAAGGACGCAGGGATCCGGCCTGGGACTCGCGATCGCCCGCCGCCTGACGCGGTCCATGGATGGCGAACTTCAACTCAAAAACCGTGAACGCGGCGGGCTCGAGGCTCGCCTGACCCTCCCTCTGCTCTTGAGCTGACCCACTGTTCCGACACCCTGCAACAGGAATCCAAGAAATGTCCCTGCCGCCAAATTCACTGACTCACGCCACGGGCGCGCCCGTGGAGGACAACCAGAACATCCTCACCGCCGGTCCCCGCGGCCCCGCACTGCTGCAAGACATCTGGCTTCTGGAAAAGCTGGCTCACTTCGATCGGGAAGTGATTCCCGAGCGGCGCATGCATGCCAAGGGTTCGGGTGCCTTCGGCACGTTCACCGTCACCCACGACATCACCCGCTTCACCAAGGCGAAGCTCTTCTCGGAGATCGGCAAGCAGACGCCGATGTTCGTGCGGTTCTCCACCGTCGCCGGAGAACGCGGCGCCGCGGACGCCGAGCGCGACATCCGCGGCTTCGCGCTGAAGTTCTATACCGAAGAGGGCAACTGGGACATCGTCGGCAACAACACACCCGTCTTCTTCTTTCGCGATCCCCTGCGCTTCCCGGATCTGAACCATGCGGTCAAGCTCGATCCGCGAACCGGCATGCGCAGTGCCGACAACAACTGGGATTTCTGGACCCTGCTGCCCGAGGCCCTGCATCAGGTCACGATCGTGATGAGCGATCGCGGCATCCCCCGGACCTATCGCCACATGCACGGCTTCGGAAGCCACACCTACAGCTTCATCAACGCCGCCAACGAACGGACCTGGGTCAAGTTCCACTATCGAAGCGAGCAGGGCATCGAGAACCTCACCGACAACGAGGCCCAGGCGCTGGTGGGGAAGGATCGCGAGTCGCACCAGCGGGATCTCTTCGAGAGCATCGAGAACGGTGATTTTCCCGGTTGGAGGCTCTTCGTGCAGGTCATGAGCGAGGACCAGGCCAAAGCCTTCAAGTTCAATCCGTTCGACCTGACCAAGGTCTGGCCCAAAGGCGACTATCCGCTTCTGGAGGTCGGGCGCTTCGAGCTCAACGCCAATCCCGAGAACGTCTTCGCCGAAGTGGAACAGGCCGCGTTCTCGCCGGCGAACGTCGTGCCGGGCGTCAGCTTTTCACCCGACAAGATGCTGCAGGCGCGGCTCTTCTCCTACGGCGATGCCCAGCGCTATCGGCTCGGCGTGAACTTCAACCACATCCCGGTCAACGCACCGAGGTGTCCGTTCCAAAGCTATCACCGGGATGGCGCGATGCGCACCGACGGAAACCTCGGGCGAACGCCTACCTACTTTCCCAACAGCCGCGACGAGTGGAAAGCGACGGCCCAGGCGCCCGAACCTCCCCTCGGCCTCTCCGGAGCTGCGGCGCACTGGGATCACCGCGTCGACGACGATCACTTCGCTCAACCAGGCGACCTGTTTCGCAGCATGAGCGACACGCAGCGACAGTCGCTGTGCGCCAACACGGCGCGTTCTCTCGGGGGTGCCGCAGCGCACATCCAGGCGCGCCACATCGAGAACTGCAGCAAGGCAGACCCCGCCTACGGTGCCGGCGTCGCCGCCGCGCTCGCATCGCTGGCCTCCCAACCCCTCTGAAGGACAACCATGATCCGCACGAACCAATTCACGTACGCGATTTCCATGCCGACGTCACCCGCGAATCGCGCCTCCCTGTCGAAGCTCTATCTGTGTCGCGGCCTGCTCGCGCTGGTATGGGCAGCCGCCTTCGCCACGGTACACGCGACCTTGGGCACCGCGGCGACCGCATTACTCGTGAGCTATCCGCTGATCGACGCGGTGTCATCGCTGATCGACTACCGCGCACTGCAGCGCGACGCGGAACGCCGCATCACCGCGTTCAATGCAGCGCTGAGTACCCTCGCGGCGATCGCCACAGGCGCAGCATCAGCCTACGGCCCCGCCGCCGTGCTCGCAGTCTTCGGCGCCTGGGCGGCCATCGCCGGCGCGGCGCAGTTCGCGCTGGGCCTTCGCAGGCGCGGCCAGGAACTCGGTCGACAGTGGCCGATGCTCATCTCTGGCGGCCTGTCCTTCTTCGTCGGCATCACGTACTGCATCCAGGCCGCCGGGCCCATGCCGTCCCTGGCCGTGCTGTCGGTCTATGCGACCGGAGGCGGCGGATTCTTCGTCATCCAGGCGGGCCTGCTGGCATGGCGCTCGCGCCGTCAGCGCGGATCCCGACATCTCGTTCGTTGATCCCCGGCCTGCCGACTCGCCTGCAAATCGTTTCAGAACCCATGCCAAAGATCCATCTCAACAACGCCGAGCTGCATTACGAAGACAGTGGCGGCTCGGGCGTGCCCATCGTGTTCAGCCACGGGCTGCTTTGGAACACGACGCTGTTCGCTCCTCAAGTAGCGGCGCTCAAACAGAATTACCGATGCATTGCCTACGATCATCGAGGCCAAGGTCAGAGTTCGGATGACACGCGCAAGGTCATCGACATGGATCTGTTGACGGAAGATGTCGTCGCCCTCATCCGAGCGCTGAACCTGGGGCCTGTCCATTTCTGTGGCTTGAGCATGGGTGGCTTCGTCGGCATGCGTCTCGCGGCCCGGCATCCCGACCTCGTGCGTTCGCTGATTCTTTGCGAGACATCGCCGGAGAAGGAACCTCTCGAGAACGTGCCCAGGTACAAGCGGCTGAACATGGCAGCGCGCTGGCTCGGCCCTCGCGTCGTCATGCCGAAGGTGATGCCGATCCTGTTCGGGAAGACGGTGCTCGCCGACCCCGCTCGCGCGAACGATCGCCAGGGTTGGCTGCATCAGCTCAACAAGAATCGCCGCAGCGTCTGGCGCGCCGTCAATGGCGTGATCCTGCGGGATCCGATCACCTCGGAATTGTCGAAGATCAGCGCGCCCACGCTGGTGATTGTCGGCGACGAGGACACCGCAACGGTGCTTGCCAAGTCGGAGTGCATCGTGGCCGGAATCAAAGGCTCGAAACTGGTGGTCATCCCCAATGCCGGCCACAGTTCGTCGGTGGAGCAGCCTGCAATCTTCAACGCGGCGCTAGAGAGCTTCCTGGCAGACATCGATCAGGAGGAGTCATGCTGAAGATTTGCTCGGTCGCCATTTGTCTTGCCTCGATCGTCACGCTTTCCGCATGCCAGACGGCGAACCCGAACGTCATCGAGCGCAGCGAAGCGCAACAGCTGGCGACCGTGGAGGACGGCACGGTCCTGTCCGTCCGGCCGGTCACCATTGACGGGAGCCAAAGCGGCATCGGGAGCCTGGCGGGCCTGGTCATCGGCGGCGTCGTCGGCTCCAACATCGGCGGCCCGCGAGGTTCCGCGATCGCGGGCGTGGCCGGCGCAGTCGCCGGCGGTGTTGCCGGAAACGCACTCGAACGCAAGGCGACGAAGGAGAACGGGGTCGAGCTCATCGTTCAGTTGAATGGCTCGGAGCGCCGTTCGGTCGTTCAAGCCAATGAAGCTGGGACGTTCGCCATCGGGGAAGCTGTCAGCGTGGTGACGAAGGGCGACAAGGCTCGGGTCATCAAGAGAAATTGGCCGCTCGGCGAGCGGATCGACCGATGAGTTCGCTCACGAACGGACGCTGACGACTTCTGAAACGGATCACATCCACTTCTCTCCAGACCAGAGCAATCAGAGGACACCCATGCACAAGCAAATCGTATCGACACCGGATGCCCCGGCCGCCATCGGCATCTACTCCCAGGCTGTTCGAGTCGCCAACACCATTTGGCTATCCGGCCAACTCCCACTGGATCCAAAGACCAACAAGATGGTCGATGGCAATGCCGAGACGCAGATCAGGCAGGTCTTCGAGAACCTCCGGTCGGTCACGACGGCAGCTGGAGCAACTTTCGACGACGTCGTGAAGGTCAATGTCTACCTGACGGACCTTTCCCATTCCGCGCTCCTGAACGGCGTCATGTCGGAGTACTTCCAGAAGCCGTACCCCGCGCGCGGCACCGTCGGCGTGGCGGCGCTCGCCGGCGGAGCACTCGTCGAGGTCGAGTGCGTTGTGGCGCTGTGATCTGCCAGAGCCAATTCAAGAGGAGCACAGCATGGCAAGAACCGTCGCGGATCAGTTCGTGGACACCCTGTCTGCCGCTGGGGTCAAGCGCATCTTCGGCGTCGTCGGCGACAGCCTGAACGGGTTGACTGACGCCATACGCCGTCGAGGGGACATCGAATGGGTGCCGGTCAGGCATGAGGAGGTCGCTGCCTTCGCCGCAGGTGCGGAGGCACACCTGACGGGATCGCTCGCCGTCTGCGCCGGAAGCTGTGGCCCGGGCAATTTGCATCTGATCAACGGACTGTTCGATTGCCATCGGTCGGGGGTGCCGGTGCTTGCCATCGCGGCCCATATCCCTTCACCGGAAATCGGTGCAGGTTATTTCCAGGAGACTCATCCGCAAACACTCTTCCAGGAGTGCAGTCACTACTGCGAACTGATTTCCGATGCCGAACAGATGCCGCGGACGCTGGAGATCGCGATCCGCGAGGCCGTGAGCAAGCGGGGGGTGTCCGTGGTGACGATCCCGGGCAATGTCGCGATGCTGCCGGCCGTCGACTCACCCCCCTCGAAGACCGCGAGCCTGCTGCCGGTGGCACCGTTGGTCACGCCCGCCAACAGCGAGTTGGCCAAGCTCGCGGAGATGTTGAACGGCAGTCGGCGGATCACGGTGCTGTGCGGCTCCGGATGCCAGGGGGCGCACGATCAACTGATTTCGGTTTGCGAGCGATTGAACGCGCCCGTGGTGCATGCGCTCCGGGGCAAGGAGCACGTCGAATGGGACAACCCCTATGACGTTGGCATGACAGGATTGATCGGCTTTTCGTCTGGCTACTACGCCATGCTCGATTGCGATTTCTTGCTGATGTTGGGCACCGATTTTCCCTATCGTCAGTTCTACCCCCAGGAGTTGGGCGTGCGCATCGCCCAGGTCGACATCAGAGCGGCGCACATCGGACGCCGTGTACCGGTCGACCTTGGAATCGTCGGAGACGTCCGAACGACTCTGCAGGCGCTGCTGCCGCTGCTCCAGCAGAATTCCGACGCTGGCCACCTGGCGCAGGCACGCTCGCACTACCTGAAGGCTCGCAAGGGTCTCGACGATCTTGCGGCTCCTGGTCGGCGTGGCATCCACCCGCAGCAGATCGCCAAGGCTCTCAGCGACCAAGCCGCCGATGACGCGGTCTTCACCTGCGACGTCGGCCTGCCGACCGTGTGGGCCTCTCGCTATCTCGCCATGAACGGCAAGCGCCGCCTGATCGGCTCGTTCTGGCATGGGTCGATGGCGAACGCGATGCCGCACGCCATCGGCGCGCAAGCCGCATTTCCTGGCAGGCAGGTTGTCTCGCTTTCGGGCGATGGCGGGTTCACGATGCTGATGGGCGACTTCCTGAGCCTCGTTCAACTCGGACTTCCGGTGAAGGTCATCGTTTTCAACAACGGGGCTCTGGGATTCATCGAGCTGGAGCAGAAGTCGACCGGCTCGCTCAACGTCGGTACGGAGCTGAAGAACCCGTCCTTCGCAGCGATGGCCGAAGCGGTCGGTGTGCGCGGCATCCGGCTCGAGCATCCTGACCAGGTGGACAAGGGCATCGCGGAGGCGTTGGCCCACGACGGGCCGGTCCTTGTAGATGCAGTCGTCAATAGAAGCGAGCTTGCGATGCCTCCCGCCATCACGCTCGAGATGGCGAAAGGCTTTTCGCTCTACATGCTTCGGGCGGTGATGAATGGCCGTACCGACGAGGTCATCGAGCTCGCACGCTCGAACCTGTGGCGCTGACAAATTGGCGGAGAACACCGAAATGAAGAGAGTCTTTGAATCCAGGTCTGCAGGCGAGACCGGGGACGGCGCACGATCCACGCGTGCAGCGTCCGAATTCTGGCGGCTTCCCGCGACGGAACTTGCTCAGCTGGTGCGTTCTCGCAAGGTCTCGGCGCGCGAGGCTGCTGTAGACGCGCTGGAGAGGCTGGATGAAGTCAACCCGCTGATCAACGCGGTGGTGACGCATCGACCCGAACGGGTACTCGAACAGGCTGACGAGGTGGATCGGAGGATCGCGCGCGGCGAAGACCCGGGACCCTTGGCCGGCGTTCCGGTGACGGTCAAGATCAACGTCGACATGGCCGGCTTTCCCACCACGAACGGGACACACCTTCAAAAGGACTTCATCGCCAAGGTGAACAGTCCGGCGGTCGAGAACCTGGTGCGCGCGGGTGCGGTGCTCCTGGGACGCAGCAACGCGCCGACCTTCGCGCTCCGGTGGTTCACGAGCAACCTGCTTGACGGTGCGACCCGCAATCCGCGCAGTCCCGCGCTCACCCCCGGCGGCTCGTCGGGCGGGGGTGCGGCCGCCGTGACTGCTGGAATCGGACAGCTCGCCGTCGGTACGGACATCGGCGGATCACTTCGTTATCCGGCCTACGCTTGCGGCATCCACGGGTTGCGGCCCACCCTCGGGAGAGTTCCCGCCTACAACGCATCCTCTCCGGAGCGCCCCATCGGCGCGCAGATGATGTCTTCCACAGGTCTGATGGCTCGAACGATCGACGACCTGCGGATCGGTCTCGCGGCCATGGCGGCGCCCGACCTGCGCGACCCCTGGTGGGTACCGGTTCCCCTTGAAGGGCCCGAGACGCCAAAGGTTGCGGCAATCTGCCTTCGTCCTGGGGGACTGGAGATTGACAAGGACGTCGAAGCGGCCATGCTGGATGCGGCGCGACGCCTTTCCGACGCCGGGTGGACCGTGACGGAGATCGACGACGTGCCAATGATGCGCGAGGCCGCCGATGTGCAGATGCGCTTGTGGCTTGGCGACGGATTCGCCAACCTCGTAGCAGCCGCTCAGCGCGACGGCGACTCCGGCGCGCTGGCCGTCGTCGCTGCGGTCAAGGGCATGGCCGAGGCACTTCCTGGCGATGTCGTCAGCCACGCGTTGGTGTTACGCACGACCGTGCAACGGGCGTGGCGCCTGTTCTTGACCAAATACCCAGTACTGGTCCTGCCGGTATCAGGCGAGCTGCCTTTCCAGGACGGGCTCGATCTGCAGGGCCAGCCGGGGTTCGAGCGAGTGTGGCGCGCGCAGCTCCCGATGAGAGCCCCGCCCGCCCTCGGCCTGCCTGGACTCGCCGTCTCGACCAACCTTGTTGGCTCAGTGCCTGTCGGCGTGCAGATCATTGCCAGTCACTATCGCGAGGATCTGTGCCTGCTGGCCGGCAAGGAAATCGAGGCTCGGGGGACGCCTCCCTCCCCCATTGATCCCGTCGTCTGACCCGCACGATCAAACGGCTGTGGTCAGCTGGTCACTCAAGGTGCGCGGCGTCACAGGGCTTCGGCTCCCAGCTGCGCCCGTGTGGCGAGGGTCACGACAGGAAACACGGTGGCACGGTGCATCGAGATCGATGGTAAGCGGCCGGCGATGTCATCTTGACGAGGATGGACGGCGCAGGCGGAAGACGCAAATCAGCCCTCGTGGTCGCAGCTCCAACACTGCGCGCTTCCTTCGGGATAGTAGGCGGCTCCGCACTTGGGGCATGGCAAAGCTTCGCCCATTGGTTTGTAGGCGCCGAAGCCGCGCCTGATGTTGTAGATCGCCATGGCCTCTTCAAAGCTGCCGGCCTCTACCCGCCAGACCGGAAAGACGCAGTCCCACATCGGCTCACCGTTACCTGTCTTCGGACGATTCTCTCCACTTCAGAAGCCAGTGAATTCGCCGCCTTCGGTTTCGCTCCATGCGATGTAAATGCGTCTCATCGTTATGTCCTTCATCAGGCCACGGCAATCCAAATTTGACGACAGCTATTCCGTGGGGACGCTTTCCACCCAGACAGTGTGCCCTGGGTGGTGCTCTTCGATCGTGGCAACTGCGCCCATGATGATGTCGGCTGAGTCAGGGCCGGTCAGACTGTAGATGAAGCGGCTCGGCTTCGGGGGTGAAAGCGCCGCGTAGTCGTCTTCGCTTATCGCGTCGCCTCCGCACCAGACATCGTCGCCAGGCTTCGCAGTGCCCAATGCTTCAGCAAGACCGGTCGAGGTGACGGCAAGAAAGATCATGGTGGCCTATGGGTTGCAGACCCCGAGTGTGCCAGCGATGCGGCAGACGCTCGGCGATCCGCGATGCCGGCTGCGTCGGCAACCGCTCCAACACGTCCTTGAGGTAGGCGTTCGGGTCGGGCCCGTTGATCCGGGCCGAATGCACCAGGCTCATGATCGTCGCAGCGCGCTTCCCAGCGCGCAGGCTTCCCGCGAATAGCCAGTTCGAGCGCCCGATCGCAATTGGTCTGATCTGGTTCTC
>FTKT01001675.1_pt2 | contig 22496 bp, 22 predicted proteins | sample 1658271 | NCBI WGS metagenome assembly FTKT01 (sample SAMEA3914811, study PRJEB12502) | metagenome | biome: forest; material: soil | place: Canada | collected 2011-08-04 | depth 0.3 m | reverse complement strand
AGCGCGCCCAGCGGCAGGTAGAGCAGCGGCAGGCGCGGCAACTCGTACTGCGTCATCAGCCACTGGTTGATCGCGAACGCGCCCAGCATGCCCAGCGCGATGCCGGCGCTGGTCAGCAGCAGGTTCTCGGTCTGGAAGTAGCGCAGGATCTGCCCGCGCGTGGCGCCCAGCGCGCGCCGCGTGCCGATCATGCGGGTGCGCTGCTGCACCCAGAAGCTGGCCAGGCCGACGATGCCGAAGGCGGTCACCACCAGCAGCGCCACGCACACGCCGGCGAGCAGCCACACCATCGCCAGGTCGCTCTTGTAGTAGTCGCCGCGCAGGTCCTCGAACGTGCCGTGCTCCTGCGCCACGCGGTGCGGATCGACGCGCTCCAGCGCCGCCACCGCGGCCTTCAGCACGCCGCCGCGCTGCGCCGGGTCCGTGCGCAGCACGTAGGTGCCGCCGTCGAAGGTCGGGCGGATCGGCAGGATCACCGAATACAGGTCGCGGTCGTCGCCGTGATCGGGGTGAGCGTTGGTGAGGCGCTCGACCACGCCGACGATGCGCAGCGGCGCCTTGCCGAAAATGTAGATCGCCCGGCCGACCGCCTCCTTGCCGGGAAACAGCCGCTGGGCAACCGCGCGGCTGACGACGACGCCGGCGAGGTGATAGTCGTCCACCTTGTCGAAGTCGGCCTCGTCGACGATCTCGTCCGCGTTGAAGTCGCGGCCCGCCGCCAGTTCGAGGCCCAACGTGCCGATCAGGCCGACATCGCCGGAGTACATCGCCGTCTCGATCGTGGGGGTCGGCTGCTCCGGATCCAGGCTGATGCCCGAGTTGCGCGACTGGTGGCCGAACGGGACGTTGGACATGATGGCCGCGCCGCGCACGCCGGGCAACGCGCGCAGCGCCGCGAGGTCCTCGCGCGTACCCGCGGCCGCGTTGTCGCCCCGGCCGATGCTGCGCATGCCCAGGTGCACGAGCTCGGTGTCGGCCAAGCCGCTGCCGTACTGCAGCCGCTCGATGCGGTTGGCGATCAGGAACACCGCGTTGCAGACGATCGCGCAGGTGAGCGCGATCTCGATCACGATCAGCAGCGCCGCCGTGCGGTGACGACTCAGCGTGGAGAGGATGGGGCGGATCTGAAGCATGGCGGACTCCGTTCAGGACGACTTGAGCTGGGACGCGGGCGACACGTCGCACGCCTTCCAGGCGGGCAGCAGGCCGGCGAGCACGGTCGCCCCGATGGCCAGCGCGAACGTGACGAGCAAGGCGGTGGCGTCCAGGCTCACGAACTGCGCGCCGCGCGTGGTGCCGTGACGCACGCACCAGACCCCGATGGCCGCGAACGCCAGCCCCAGCACGCCTCCCGCCAGGCCGATGGTGCCGGCCTCCACGAGGAACTGCGCGAAGATCTGGCGCCGCGGGGCACCGAGCGCGCGCCGCACGCCGATCTCGGGCGAGCGACGCATGCACTTGGCCAGGAGCAGGCCTACCGTGTTGACGAGGCACACGGCCAGGAAGCCGAACGCGAGCCACAACTGCAGGCGGACATCGGAAGGCACCACGTGCTGCGCGGACAGCCAGTCCATCACGTTGCGCAGGCGGGGATTCGGCTCGCGCGTGAAGCGCCCGGCCGCGTGCTGGCGCGCCGAATACTGGGTGAGGTAGTCGAGATAGGCGGCGCGATCGGCCGGCGTGTCGAGCTCGACCCAGTACTGGATCCAGCTGCACGGCGCGTTGACGTCGCGCGGATGCGGCACCGCGTTGTCACCCCAGCAGGTCATGCTGCCGTTGATGCCCACGTGGCGCTCGATCGAGGTGCCGAAGGGCATGAACATCCCTTCGGTCCTGCGATAGCGGCCCACGGCCAGGTCGAAGTAGTACGGCACCGGCTGCCAGTCGGCCAGCACGCCCACCACGCGGTAGTCGTTGCCGTCGGCGCGCAGGCTGCGACCCACGCTGTTGACGCCGCCGAACACCTTGTCGTTGAACGGCTTGCTCAGCACGACCACCGGCGCGTTCGCGGCGTCGTCCGCGGCGCTCCAACCCTGGCCGTAGAGGAACGGCGTCCGGAACATCGGGAAGAAATCGGCGGTCGTGGTGCGCAGGTCGGTCTCGAACGGCTTCAGCGCGCCAGGCGTGTCGACCGCCGGTTCCACGTTGATGCTGCCGCCGGCCATCATGGCCTGGTGCGTCGCGCGTCCATCGCGCAGCAGGGCTTCGGCATCGAAGCGCGTGAGCTGCGTGTCGGGCTCCTTGCCCGGAGCGGTCGGCTCACGGTTCGCGTCCAGTTGCACGCGCAGCACGTCGGCGCTGTGGTCCGGCAGCGGATCGCCGGACAGCGCTCGGAACGTGGTGAGGGTGGTCATGCTGGCGCCGATGCCCATCGCGACGGTGAGCACCATCAGCGCCGTGAGGCCGCGCGCGGAACGGAAGCTGCGCAGCGCGAGATCGAAGTAGTAGAGGAACATCGAATTTCCTTATTGCAGCAGTGCGTTGACGTCGGCCAGGTCGGCCTCGGTCAGCGCGCCGGCCGCCTGCTGCAGTTGCAGCCGGCCGAGGATGAACTGGTGGCGCGCCTGCGCGTAGGCCGCCTGCGCCTGCGCCAGCGTCTGGATCGCGTTGAGCAGGTCGGTCATGCTGCGGTTGCCCACCTCGCGGCCGACGCGCGTGGCCACCAGCGAGGCCTGCGCCGCGGCCACCGACTCGCGCGTGGCCAGCACCTGGCCGATGCCGGCCACGACGCTGCCGTAGGCGGCCCGGGCGGCGCGCTCGGCGGCGCGGCGCTGGATCTCTAGGCCGTCGCGCGCGCCGTCGCGCTGGTGCTGCGCCTGGCTCACGCGTGCCTGCGTGGTGCCGCCCGCGAACAGCGGCACGCTGAGCGTCAGCGCCACCGTGTTGGCCAGGCGGCCGCTCGCGTCGCCGTAGGGGGCGCCGGTGGGCCGTCCGAGGTTGAAGCCGGCGGCGAGCGACGGCAGGTGGCCGGCGCGCGCCGCGGCGATGCCGGCTTCGGCCGCGTCCACGCTCTTCCGCGCGGCCCACACCGCCGGATTCGCGCGGCCGGCCGCGTCGGCCCAGTCCTGCGGATCGGCCGGCGACGGGGGCACCAGCGGCAGGTCGTCGCGCAAGGCCTTCAGCGTGCCGGGCGCCTGGCCGGTGATTTCCGCGACGGCGGACAGCGCGTCGACAAGCGCCTGGCGCGCCGCGATCGTGTTGCCGTGCGCCAGCAACTGGTACACGCGCGACTGGTCGACGTCCACCTGCGCGTCGAGCCCGGCCTTCCAGCGCTGCTGCGATTGCGCCACCTGCTGCGCGTACGCATCCTCGTTGGCCTGCACGCTGGCGAGCAGGTCGGCGGCCAGCAGCGCGTCGAAATAGGCCGTGGCCACGCGCAGGCACAGCGCCTGTTGCGCGGCCTGCAGCGTCGCGTCCTGCGCGTCGGCGTTCAGGCGCGCGGCCTGCAACTGCGACCACAGGCCGGCGTCGAACACCACCTGGCTCACGCCCAGGGTGACGTCGCTGGTGTGCGCGCCGGCCGCGCGGCGCCGCTGTCGCGCTCGCGGCCGACGGCCGCGGTGGCCGAGGCCTGCGGCAGCAGCGCGGCGCGCGCCCGGTCGGTCAGGTCGTGCGAGCCGCCGCGCATGGCGTCGGCGGCGGCCAGCACCGGGTCGTTGGCACGGGCCAGCCGCCAGACGTCCAGCAGGTCGTCGGCGAAAGCGGGCGCGCCCGCGCCCAGCGCGATCGCGAGCGCCAGCGCGCGACGGCGCAGGGCGTCACGCATGGGCGGGCGCCTCGTCCTGCGCGGAGCGGCGGCCAGTCAGTCGCACGTCCTTGGACACATCCACCACCTGGCCGTCGATCACGTGCACGTTGCGCTGCGCGCGGGCGGCCAGCTGCGGGTCGTGGGTGACCATCACGATGGTGGCGCCGTCGCGGTTGAGCTCCTCCAGCAGGTCCATCACGCTGCGCGCCATCTGGCTGTCGAGGTTGCCGGTGGGCTCGTCGGCGAGCAGCAGGCGCGGCTCGCCGGCCAGCGCCCGCGCGATGGCCACGCGCTGCTGCTGGCCGCCGGAGAGTTCGGCCGGGTAGTGCTTCTCGCGCGCCGCCAGGCCCACGCGCTCCAGCGCGGCGCGCACGCGACGGCGACGCTCGTCGGCCTTCATGCCGCGGTAACGCAGCGGCACATCCACGTTGTCGAACACGTTCAGGTCGGCGATGAGATTGAAGCCCTGGAAGATGAAGCCGATCTTCTGGTTGCGGATCCGCGAGCGCGCGTCGTCGCCCAGCCGGCTCACGTCCACGCCGTCCAGCTCGTAGCGCCCCGCGGTGGGCGCCTCCAGCAGGCCGGCGATGGTCAGGAAGGTCGTCTTGCCCGAGCCCGACGGGCCCGTGACGGCGACGAACTCGCCCTGGGCGACTGAGAGGTCGAACTGGCGCAGCGCGTAGGTCTCGACCACCTCGGTGCGATAGGCCTTGGACAGGCCGGTCATCTTCAGCATGGGAAATCCTCGTTGGACAGGTTCAGTGGGCCAGGCCGACGCTGGGCGCGGCATGGAAGTTCTCGGCGCCGGTGACGACGACGCGATCGCCCGCCTTCAGGCCGGACAGGATCTCGACGCGATCGACGCTGCGCGCGCCCAGGCGCACCGGCGTCTTCACGGCCACGCCGTCGCGCACGACGTAGGCGTACTGGCCCCCCGATTCGTCGATGAAGCTGCCGGCGCGCACGCTCAGCACGTCGGGGCGTTGATCCAGCAGCACGCGCACGGACAGGCGCTGGTTCTGGCGCAACTGGTCGGGCATCGAGCCGCTTGCGGCCGCCGCGCTCGGCCGCTCCGGAGCAGGGCCGCGGCCCCCTCGGGGGGCTGCCACCGTATTCGGCGGCTGGGGGCTGTCATCAAACCGGAGCCGGGCAGCGACCTGGTTGGCCACGACCTCCGGCGAGATGCCGCTCACGCGCGCCTTCCAGGTCTTGCCGTTGCCCGCGATCTCGCCGGGCATGCCCACCGCGAGGTCGCGCGCGAAGCTCTCGGCCACCTGCATCTGCACCTCCAGCTGCGACAGGTCGATCACCGTGAGGAGCTGCGCGTCCTTGGCGACGCTCGCGCGCTCGGCCACGAACAGCTGGCCCACCTGGCCGTCCACCGGCGACCGCACCGTGAGCTCGGCCACCTGGCGCTTCAGGTCTTCCACCAGCAGCACCTGGCGGGCGTGGGCCTGCTCCTTGGCCTGCACGTCGAACTTCAGGCTGTCGTCCTTCGAATGCAGGCCCGCCTCGGCGTGGCTCAGCGCGATGCGCGCCTTCTCGAGCGCGTCGCGCGCGTGGTCGACCTGCATGCCGGCCGCGGCGCCGGCGTCGAACGCCTTCTGCTGGCGCGCGAGGTCGGTCCCGGCGGCCTTCACGTCGATGGCCGCGTTCTCGCGCGCGCCCTGCAGCGCGGCGCGCTGCTCGCCGGCCTCGACGCGGCCGCGCAGCGTGTCGGTCTGCAGCGCGTCGGCGGTGGACTGCTCCTGCGCCAGCTTCGCGCTCAGCTCGGGGCTGGCGATGGTGGCCAGCACCTGGCCCTTCCTGACGCTGTCGCCGGCGTGCACCTGCAACGTGACGGCGCCGGCCGCGGGCGCGAACAGCGTGGGGCTGAACGCGGCGACCACGCGGCCCTCGGCCTGGATGTCGCGCACGAACGGGCCGCGGCTGACGTCGTCCAGGCCCAGGCGCTCGACGCTCACCGAGCCGCCGGTGCCCAGCATCTGGCGCGCGTGCGGCAGGCTCCACGCGCCGAGCGCGAGCACGGCCGCCGCGCCGGCCACGGCCAGGAGGCGCCGGCGGCGCGGCGGCCTGGCGATGACGGTGTCTTGCGAGGAGGTGTCACGAATCATGAAGCGGCGTCCGGCGGCGCGCGAAGGGCGCGCTGTCCGGCTTCATGTTTGCAACGAGCGTGCCACCGCATGGCGACGGCGACGGTCCTTTCGAATCAAGGACTTGCGATCGAAGGCCGCCTCAATCCGCGTGTCCGCGGACACGCGCGGACACCTCGGGCGGACACTAGAACAGGCTGGCCCCGATGTTGATCAGCAGCGCCAGCACCGTGGTGTTGAACAGGTAGGCCAGGATGCAGTGCAGCGAGCCGATGCGGCGCATCGGCTTGGTGACGAAGGACACGTCGGCCGTCTGGCCCGACGTGCCGATCACGGCGGAGAAGTAGAAGAAGTCGCCGTAGTCCGGATCCGGATCGTCGGGGAACGCGAGGCCCGGCTTCTGGCCGTGGCAGGCGGCCATGTAGTAGTCGTGCGCGTAGTGCAGCGTGAACATCATCTGGATGAAGCCCCACGACGCCATCACCGTGATCCCGGCCAGCGCGACGTGCGCGCCCTTGAGCCAGCCGTGCAGGTCCTTGACGACGGCCAGCTCGAACGCGATCGCCACCAGGCTCGCGATGGCGGCCACCACCGTCAGGCCCAGGATCGCGTACTTGCCGTCGTCCTGCAGCTGCGCCCGGTGCCGCATGTGGCCCTTCGACGAGCGGATCATCATCACGGCGGCCAGCGCGATGTACAGCCACGCTGCCAGGTTCCACGCGATCAGCCAGCGCGTGACCGACTGCGAGGCGACGGTCGTGGGCATCAGCCACCCTGCCAGCACGCCCAGCAGGGCGACGATGTACAGGCGCGGCCGCACCTTGAACACGTGGACGAAGCGCTTCAGCGGTGGAGTCATGGTCGGCCCTGGCAAATGTCGCGCCGACGGGCGCGCCGGCAGCATTGTCCTGTGCGGGGCGAACACCTCGCCCGGCAAGCTGAATGCGCGCTTGCGCGCCGCGCGTGAGACGATGCGCCACGGCGGGCGTGTGCCTTGCCGAAGCCCAGATTTCATCCGGAGCCTCCATGAGCAAGCTGCTGCTGCCCTACCTCGCGATCGTCGCCACGATGATGGTGCTGGACCTGGTCTGGATCGGCGGCATCGCGCGGCCGCTCTACAACCGCGGCATCGGCCACCTGATGGCCGAGCAGCCGAATTTCGTGGCCGCCGCCGCCTTCTACCTGCTGTTCGCCGCCGGCCTGATGGCCTTCGTGGTGCTGCCGCGCGCCGCCGGCGACTGGCGGATGGCCGCGGCCTGGGGCGCGCTGTTCGGCTTCATGGCCTACATGACCTACGACCTGACCAACCTGGCCACGCTGCGCGACTGGCCGCTGGCGCTGTCGTTCATCGATACGGCCTGGGGCTGCCTCGCTACCGGGCTGGCGGCGACGGTGGGCAAGGGGGTGACGGACAAGGTACGGGGGCTCGATCGCTAGGGCCGCGACGAGGCCCGGTGGCTTTACCTCACGATCCCTGACAATCGACATTTGAAGGAATTTCTTCATCAGGTCACCCAGGAAAGCATGCATCGCCATGGGACTACGAGGAAAACTGGTCGCGCTGTTCTTTGTCTGCTTCGCCGCGACGTGCAGCTTGGGCATCGCCATCCTCATCCGGAATCTGGGATCTGACTTCGCCGAAATGGAGCGCAACGAGGCCCTGAGGCTCAACGACCAGCTCGTACGCAATTTCAAGGCCGAACTCGAGCATCTGAACGAGCTCAACACGGACTGGGCAGACTGGGCGGGCATGTACACATTTGCTCAAACCCTATCTCCCGAGTTCGCGGCGGCCGAGGTCGGTACCGGCGCACTTGACAGCGCGAAATTGAGCTTTGTGGCGATCTTTGACAACGACCACCGACGCAGGTTTCTCAGGGCCGCCGCCGATCTCGTCGACCAGGAATCCAACAAGGGCTTGTCGAGGACCCTGGAGGCCATGCAGCGTGTCTACGAAACGCGGGGAACCACGAAGTCCTGCACCCTGCACGGCGCCGACAGCGAAATCTATCTCCTGTGCTGGCAGTACATCCATCGCAGCGACGGATCGGGCGAGCCGCATGGCACGCTCCTCATGGGGCGCTTGCTGGACGAGCACATCTTGCAACGGATCAGGAACCAGAGCGGGCTCGATTTCAAGATCGAAAAAGTACCCCCCGCCACAATTCCGGGCAATCCTGGAGTTGCCGGCAGCACGATTGCTACCGATTCGCTGGTGCTCGGCGGCCGAGACAAGCACATGCTGACCGGCAGGATGCTCGATGCTTCGGGCAAGCCCGTCTTCCTGTTCCATATGCGCCTGCCAGCAGACATCGAGCGCAGCGGGCAGCAGATCACTTGGCGGGTAGTCCTGGTTGTCACGATAGGAGCAATGCTGAGCGGCGTCGTGCTTGTGCTCGGCGTGCAGCACTTTCTGGTGCGAAGATTGCAGCTCATGGAACGACAGCTCCGCCACGCCGGCGCGGCTGGCGGATGGCCGGAGCAAATTGCCATACCACCCGGTCGGGATGAAATCGCGACCCTCGGGGAGGCCATCAATCGCATGCTGCGAGTGCTGCGGGAGCAGGGACAGGCTCTGGAGCTCCTATCGCTGTCCGATCCACTCACGCGCTTGGCGAACCGGCGCGCCTTCGACCGGGATCTGGCCACCGGCATAAGCTTGAGCCGACGCAGCATGGCTCCTCTGTCGTTGGTGTTGCTCGATGTGGATCATTTCAAAGCCTACAACGACCTCTACGGGCACCCCGCTGGCGACGCAGTGTTGGTGGCCATCGGCCGGATACTGCGTGAAGCTGCCAGCCGGCCCACCGACCTCGCCGCCCGCATCGGCGGCGAGGAGTTCGCGATTCTGCTGCCCAACACGACGCAGGCGGGCGCAGTTCGGGTGGCGACAAGAATCCACGAGGCACTGGCGGCGCAGGCAATCGTGCACGCTGCCTCATCGGTGAGCGAGCAAGTCACCGTGAGCATTGGCGTGGCGCAGGCCATGCATGACGAGGCGGCAGACGAGTTCGTCACCCGTGCCGACAGGACAACGTACGCTGCCAAGGACGCTGGACGCAACCAGACCTGTGAATCGGCGCCTCAGAAAGAGCAGGTGTGCTCGCATCGACCGGAAAATGAGTTGTGAGTCGTTTTTCGCCCCGTGGCCGGCCGAACCCGGTCCGCGGATGAGACGCCATTCCACCCGCCGGTGGAGAACTCGGCGGATGGGCTGATCCCGATGGCGGGGTAGCCCTAAACCCGACGGCCGCGAATGACCGCCAACGACCGCGATTGGGCTCAGGGGGTCGGCGCCGACGCCGGCGACGCGAGCGGCTTGCCCTTCTCCACCACGTAGACCCCGACCAGCTTCGTCGGCGTCGTGCCCTCGTTCTTCGCGTTGTGCGGGACGCCCGCCGGGATCACGAAGCCCTCGCCCGCGGCGACCTTGCGGGTCGGCTGGCCGGCCACCATCAGCAGCAGTTCGCCCTCGTTGACGACGCTGATCTCGTCGCCCGGGTGGGTGTGCCACCCCGACGCGCCGCCCGGGGCGAGCTCGACGCGGGCCGCGACGGCCTCGCGTCCCGGCACCGAGACGTCGGCGCGCACGACGACCGTGCGGGTCAGCGCGGGAACCTGCGCGACGATCACGCCGGCCAGCACGACCAGCGCGGCTCCGACGACGAACTTGTTCGACAGCGGGATCATTTCGGCTCCTTGGTGATGAAGAACGGCGATCGGTCGGATCCGGCGATTCCGGGCGGCCGGACGCCGCACGCGCAAGCTCGCATTCCCGGGCCGGCGCCGCTAGGTGTCCGGCTCGCCGTGGCGCCCGGCGCCCGCCGCGAATCGCCCGGCCCCGGCCAGGCCTTCCGCGGCCACGACCTCGAACCCGTGCGCGCCCTCGCGCGCGAGGGCGTCCGCCAGCGCGAGATCCCATTGCCCGATGGCCGAGGCGCGATCCGCGCGCAGGCAGGCCTGCGGGAACGCGGCCAGGGCGGCAGCCATCTCGTGTGCGGCCGCGAGCGCGCCGCCATCGTCGACGACGCGATTCACGAGCCCGAACGCCAGCGCCTCATCGGCATCCACGGCCCGCCCCGTGAGGATCATGTCGAGCGCGCGGCCCGCGCCCACGATGCGCGGCAGGCGCACGGTGCCGCCGTCGATCAGCGGCACGCCCCAGCGGCGGCAGAACACGCCGAAGACCGCGCTGCGGGCCGCGATGCGCAGGTCGCACATCAGCGCCAGCTCCAGGCCGCCGGCGACCGCGTGGCCCTCGACGGCGGCGATCACGGGCTTGGTGAAGTCCATGCGCGTCGGGCCCATCGGGCCGGCGGCGCGTCCGGTGGGCTCGACGAGGTTGCGCCGCCGCGGATCGGCCATGGCCTTCAGGTCGGCGCCCGCGCAGAACTGGCCGCCGGCGCCGGTGAGCACCAGCACGCGCAGCGCGTCGTCGGCCTCGAACGCCGCGAAGGCCTCGCGCAGCGACGCGGCGGTCGGGCCGTCGACGGCGTTGCGGCATTCGGGACGATCCAGCGTGACCGTCACGACCGGGCCGCTGGTCTCGACGATCACCGAGGGCCGGGTCATCGCCACGCTCAGCCGAAGCGCACCGCATGGATCGGCGGCAGCCGCGCGGGCAGCGCCTCCCAGTGGTCTCCGGCGTCGTCGCTGGCCCACACGCCGCCGGTGGTGCTGCCCATCAGCAGGTTCGTGCCGTCGTCGGCGACCGCCAGCGAATGACGATAGACGAGGTCGTAGCAGTCCTCCTGCGGCAGGCCCGCGCGCAAGGTGTCGAACGTCGCGCCGCCGTCACGCGTGCGATTGACCGCCAGCGCGCGGTCGACCGGCACGCGGCACTGGTCCTTGACCGCCGGCACGAACCACGCGGTCTGCGGATCGACCGGGTGCGCGGCCACCGCGAAGCCGAATGACGACAGCGGCGCGTGCAGCTCGGTCCAGTGCGCGCCGCCGTCGCAGGAGCGGAAGATGCCGTTGTGATGCTGGCACCACAACACGTCCGGCTGCGCCGCGCAGCGCGCGATGGCGTGCGGATCCTGCACTTCCGGGTCGAACGCCTGGTCGGGCGGCATGTACTCCGCGCGCATGCCGTGCGCGGTCTGCGACCACGAGCCGCCCGCGTCGTGGGTGACCCAGGCGCCGCCGCAGCTCACGCCCACCAGCATCGTGCCACCGGGCAGCGGGCTGATCGAATGGATGCCGGGGACGTCGTAGCCGCCGCCGGCCCAGTTGAGCCGCTCGGGCCGGTTCCACAACGCCTCGTCGAGCCGCCAGCTCAGGCCGCCATCGGTCGATTCGAACAGGCCGCCGGGCAGGGTTCCGGCATAGAGCGTGGCGCCGCTGCGCTCCAGGGCCCACACCAGCGACACCTTCCACGCCGGCCCGGGCGCGCCCTCGGGCTGGACACCGAAAGCCGGCGCGGCGATCTCGCGCCAGCTCGCGCCGGAGTCGTCGGAGGCGTGCATCTTCACGCCGAAATGCCCCAGGTTCAGCGCGGCGACCATGCGTCCCCGCGCATCGGGCGGCAGCACCATGCTCACCGGATCGCCGACGAAGCTCGCCCGCTCCACCGCCCACGCGCCGCCGCGTCGGCGCAGCTCGATCAGGCCCTTGCGAGTGCCCACCCACGCGCGATCAACCATGCCGGCTCCTTCTCATCCGCCCGTGAGGGCCTGCAAGACATACACCTTGTCGTCGGGTGCCAGCACATCGGTCAATCCCAGGCGATCGACCGCGCGGCGTCCGGCTATGAACACCACCACGTGCTGGCGCAGGTGCCCCTGCTCGTCGAGGATGTAGTGGCGCAGGCGCGGGTTGACATCGAACGCCGCGTCCAGCGCCTCGCGCAGCGTGGCGGCCGAGGTGCGCAACTCGGGTGTCTCGGTGAAGCGCTGCAGCTGGGACGTGAACGCGAGCTGGGGCATGCCCGCGATGATGTCCGGGCGCACGGCGGCCCGGCAATCGGGCGTATCCCGCGCTCAGTTCGTCGACCCGGCCACCTGCGGCGCGACCTCGAGCCGCTCGCGAACCTGACTGTGGATCACCGTCTCCTCGAGCGCCGCGTGCCCGTAGCACAGCTCGAGGAACACTTCGGCGCCGTGCATGAACTCCGCCGGATCGATCCAGTGGTTGCCCTGGGCGATGGCGCGCAGCTGCGGCCCGACCTCGATCCAGTTCTGCTCCATCCAGCCGTGGTCCTGCTGCAGCGTGTGCACGAGCGTGGCGAGCTCGGGGTCACCGCCGTCGAGCAGCGAGGGGAACACGCCCTCCTCCTCGATGCGGTGGTGCTCCTGCATCGAACCGGAAAAGAAGGCCTCGATGGCGCAGGCCTCGGCGCGGGCCTCCGCGTCGATGGATTCGTTCTCCATGCGGCTGGCCAGCGTGGCCAGGCGGTCGAGATGCCCCCGCACCTGGGCGTGCCAGGCATCCATCTGGGCAAGGTCGGCGTCGGTGGGTCGGGCTCTGGACTTCATCGCGTGCTCCCGGACGGCGGATAGCGTCCTTGTCTTTATACGCCGCCGACGCGGCCGTGGGTTGCGAAGAAACGATGAGGCTTCGCTCAAGCATTGCGTCGCCCCAAACGGGTGCGATCGGCCTAGACTGGCGAGGCCTGAGACCAGGCCAAGGAGACCGGAAAAGTGCAACTCGCCAACAGTGCCTCTCCCGCCTACTTCCACAAGGTCGTCGACTGCCAGTGGGCCTGTCCGGCGCACACGCCGGTGCCGGAATACATCCGGCTGATCGGCCAGGGCCGCTACGCCGACGCGTACATGATCAACTGGGTCTCCAACGTGTTTCCCGGCATCCTCGGGCGAACGTGCGACCGCCCGTGCGAGCCGGCCTGCCGGCGCGGCCGCGTGGAGGAGAGCAACCGCGAGAAGCCCGAGCCGGTGGCCATCTGCCGCCTGAAGCGCGTGGCCGCCGACCACAAGGGCGACGTGCGCGCACGCCTGCCGGCCGTCGCGCCGCGCAACGGCAAGCGCATCGCCTGCGTGGGCGCGGGGCCGGCCTCGCTGACGGTGGCGCGCGACCTGGCGCCCTGGGGCTACGACGTGACGGTGTTCGACGGCGAGGCCAAGGCGGGCGGTTTCATGCGCACGCAGATCCCGCACTTCCGCCTGCCCGAATCGGTGATCGACGAGGAGACGGGCTACGTGCTCGACCTCGGCGTGCGGTTCGAACCGGGCCGGCGCGTCGAGTCGATGAAGGCCTTGCTCGACCAGGGCTTCGACGCCGTCTTCGTCGGCTGCGGCGCGCCGCGCGGCCGCGATCTCGACCTGCCCGGCCGCCGCGAGGCCGCGGACGGCATCCACATCGGCATAGCCTGGCTCGCGTCGGTCTCGTTCGGCCACGTCACGAGCGTGGGCGAACGCGTGATCGTGCTGGGCGGCGGCAACACCGCGATGGACTGCTGCCGCTCGGCACGCCGTCTCGGCGGCCGCGAGGTGACGGTGATCGTGCGCAGCGGCTTCGCCGAGATGAAGGCCTCGCCGTGGGAGAAGGAGGACGCGATGCACGAGGGCATCCCCATCCTCGACTTCCACGTGCCCAAGAGCTTCGAGCACGTCGACGGCAGGCTGGCCGGCATGACCTTCGAGCGCGTCACCGCGCAGATGGATGCGCAGGGCCGCCGCCAGCTGGTGCCCAGCGGCGAGCCGGACGTGCACGTGCCCTGCGACACGGTGCTGGTGGCCGTGGGCCAGGAGAACGCCTTCCCGTGGATCGAGCCCGACTGCGGCATCGCCTTCGACCGCCACGGCCTGCCGGTGCTCGCCAGGGAGACCTTCCAGTCGTCGTTGCCGCGCGTCTTCTTCGGCGGCGACGCCGCGTTCGGTCCGAAGAACATCATCTGGGCGGTGGCGCACGGCCACGAGGCCGCGGTGTCGATAGCCCTCTTCGTGAACGGCCAGGACGTGCGCGACCGGCCGCCTCCCACCAGCACGCTGATGTCGCAGAAGATGGGCATCCACGAGTGGAGCTACCACAACGACGTCTCGGTGGACACGCGCTTCAGGGTGCCGTGGGCCGCGGCCGAGCGCGCGCTGGCCGACATCCGCGTGGAGGTGGAGCTGGGCTTCGACGCCGCCACCGCGTTCAAGGAAGCCGGCCGCTGCCTCAACTGCGACGTGCAGACCATCTTCGACCGCGACACCTGCATCGAGTGCGACGCCTGCGCGGACATCTGCCCGATGGACTGCATCACGTTCACCGAAGGCGGCGACGAGGCCGACCTGCGCACGCGCCTGAAGGCCCCGGCCGTCGACCTGGCGCAGGACCTCTACGTGTCGAGCGCGCTGAAGACCGGCCGCGTGATGGTCAAGGACGAGGACGTGTGCCTGCACTGCGGCCTGTGCGCGGAGCGCTGCCCCACCGGCGCCTGGGACATGCAGAAGTTCTCGCTGAGCCTCGCGCAGGCGGGGCCGCGCTCTCGCGGGACGCGCGTGGCGACGGAGGCCGCATGAAGACGATCCAGGCCGTCAACGACTTCGTCATCAAGTTCGCCAACGTGAACGGATCGGGCTCGGCCTCCGCCAACGAGCTGTTCGCCAAGGCCGTGATGCGCATGGGCGTGCCGGTGAGCCCGCGCAACATCTTCCCCAGCAACATCCAGGGCCTGCCCACCTGGTACGAGGCGCGCATCTGCGAGAAGGGGTACTCGGGCCGGCGCGGCGGCGTCGACATGATGGTGGCGATGAACCCGCAGACCTGGGACGCCGACGTCGCCGAGATCGAGTCGGGCGGCTACCTGTTCTACGACAGCACGCGGCCGATGCCGCCCTCGCGCTTCCGCGACGACGTGCAGGTGATCGGCATCCCGCTCACCGAGATCGCCAACGCGGCCTACACCGACGCGCGCCAGCGCCAGCTGTTCAAGAACATCATCTACGTGGGCGCGCTGTCGGCGCTGCTGGACATGGAGCCGGCCGTCTTCGAGCGCCTGTTCGCGGAGCAGTACAAGGGCAAGGAGCGGCTGCTCGATTCCAACGTCAAGGCGCTGCACATGGGCCGCGACCACGTGCTGCAGAACATCCCCCACCCGCTGGGCCTGCGCGTCAGGCGCTCCGACCGCGTCGGCGACCAGGTCTTCACCGACGGCAACTCGGCCATCGCGCTGGGCTGCATCTACGGCGGCGCCACGGTGGCCGCGTGGTACCCGATCACGCCGTCGTCGTCGGTGCCCGAGGCGTTCCAGAAGTACTGCGAGAAGTTCCGCGTCGATCCCGAGACCGGCCAGCACCGCTTCGCCATCGTGCAGGCCGAGGACGAGCTCGCCTCCATCGGCGTGGCGGTGGGCGCCGGCTGGAATGGCGCGCGGGCGTTCACGGCCACGTCGGGCCCCGGCATCTCGTTGATGACCGAGTTCATCGGCCTGGCCTACTTCGCCGAGATCCCCGTGACCATCATCGACGTGCAGCGCGGCGGGCCCTCCACCGGCATGCCCACGCGCACGCAGCAGTCCGACCTGTTCGCATGCGCCTATGCCTCGCACGGCGACACCAGGCACGTGCTGCTGTTCCCCGAGGATCCGCACGAGTGCTTCGTGCACGCGGCCGCGGCGCTCGACCTCGCCGACCGCCTGCAGACGCCCGTCTTCGTGATGACCGACCTCGACATCGGCATGAACCAGCGCCTGTGCCGTCCCTTCGAGTGGGACCCGGCCCGCGAGTACGACCGCGGCAAGGTGATGACCGCGGAGGAACTGGAGGCCGGCGCGAACTTCGGCCGCTACAAGGACGTGGACGGCGACGGCATCCCGTGGCGCACGCTGCCGGGCACGCATCCCACCAAGGGCGCGTTCTTCACGCGCGGGACCACGCGCGACCCGTACGCGCGCTACTCCGAGAAGGGCATCGACTACGTCTACAACATGGAGCGGCTGCAGCGCAAGTTCCAGACCGCGGCCACGCTGGTGCCGCAGCCGGTGCTGCGCCCCGCCCCGCGGCCCACGCGCACCGGCGCCCTCTACTTCGGCTCCACCAGCCCCGCCATGGCAGAGGCACTCGACGTGCTGGAGGCCGAGGACGTGCACATCGACGCCATGCGCCTGCGCGCCTTCCCGTTCCCGAAATCCGTGCGCGAGTTCATCGCCGCGCACGACAAGGTGTTCGTGGTGGAACAGAACCGCGACGGGCAGATGCATTCGCTGCTGGTCAACGAACTCGACATCGACCCCGCGCGCCTGGTGCGCGTGCTGCACTTCGACGGCACGCCCATCACCGCGCGCTTCATCGCCGCGACGATCCGCAAGGCCGTCGAGCGCAAGAGCAGGAAGGCGACCCCGGCATGAGCCCGCACGAATTGACCGCAGTACGCGATACGGAGGTTCTCCGATGACCTACATCGCGAAACCGCTGCTTCACCACCCGACCCTGCGCGAGAACAAGGTCGGCTACACGCGGCGCGACTACGAGGGCCGCGTCTCGACGCTGTGCGCGGGCTGCGGCCACGACTCGATCTCCGCGGCCATCGTGCAGGCCTGCTGGGAGCTCGACATCGAGCCGCACCGCGTGGCCAAGCTCTCGGGCATCGGCTGCAGCTCCAAGACGCCCGACTACTTCCTGGGCGCCTCGCACGGCTTCAACACCGTGCACGGCCGCATGCCCTCGGTGCTCACCGGCGCCAACCTGGCCAACCGCGACCTGCTGTACCTGGGCGTCTCCGGCGACGGCGACTCCGCCTCCATCGGCCTGGGCCAGTTCGCCAACGCGCTGCGGCGCGGCGTGCGCATGGCCTACATCGTGGAGAACAACGGCGTCTACGGCCTCACCAAGGGCCAGTTCTCGGCCACCGCCGACCGCGGCTCGCGCAGCAAGAAGGGCGTCATCAACAACGACAACCCGATCGACCTGGTGGGCATCGCGCTGCAGCTGGGCGCCACCTATGTCGCGCGCAGCTTCTCGGGCGACAAGGAGCAGCTGGTTCCGCTGATCAAGGGCGCGATGTCGCACGGCGGCGCCGCCTTCATCGACGTCATCAGCCCCTGCGTGACCTTCAACAACCACGCCGGCTCGACCAAGAGCTTCGACTACGTGCGCCAGCACAACGAGGCCGTGAGCCGCATCGACTTCATGACGCCCGGCGAGGAGATCACCACGGCCTACGCGCCCGGCAGCGTGATCGACGTCCCCCAGCACGACGGCAGCGTGCTGCGCCTGCGCAAGCTCGACGACACCTACGACGCCACCGACCGCTGGGCCGCGCTCAGCTTCATGCAACAGGCGGCCGCGCAGGGCGAGATCGTCACCGGCCTGCTCTATCTCGACCCGATCGCCACCGACCTGCACGCGTCGCTCAACACCGTCGCTGCCCCGCTCGCCTCGCTCGGGCGCGACACCCTGTGCCCGGGCAGCGCGCTGCTCGCCAAGATCAACGCCGGGCTGCGCTGAAGCCCGATGCCGGAGGAAGGAGGCCTGCCATGCCGGAGCGCACCGTCCTGCAATCGATGAGCCAACGCCACGTCGTCAGCCTCGGCCCGTCGGCGAACGTGCACGACGCCGCGTGCACGATGACCAAGGCCAACTGCGGCAGTGTCCTCATCATCGACACCGCCGGCGTGATGCTGGGCATCGTCACCGAGCGCGACCTGATGACGCGCGTGCTGGCCAAGGGCCTCGACCCCATCGCCACCAGCGTGACCCAGGTGATGACCCGCAACCCGCAATGCGTCGCGCCCGAGGTGAAGGTGGCCGACGCCGTGCTGATCATGATCGAGCGCGGCTTCCGCCATCTGCCCATCGTCGACTCCGAGGGCCGCGTGCTGGGCGTGTTCTCGGCCCGCGACGCGCTGCCGCGCGAGGTGAACACCGCGGTGGACATGGCGGAGTTCAAGGAGCAGGTGAACGACGCGCTGGGATGAAAGGCGGACCGCCGGCGGATGAGGCTTGACTCATTTCGATGTTTAGCTAATCATTGAGTCATGAGCGAAGTCTTCCGAGCCCTGTCCGATCCCACCCGCCGCCGGGTACTTCAACTGCTGCGCGAAAGACCGATGAGCGCGGGCGAGCTCAGCGACGAGTTCAGCGTCTCGAAGCCGACGATGTCGGCGCACTTCGCCGTGCTGAAGAGCGCCGACCTGGTGCACACCGAGAAGGTGGGCAAGTCGGTGATCTACCACCTGAAGCTCTCGGTGCTCGAAGAGGCGCTGCTGGGCTTCATGCACACGTTCGATCCGGGCACCGGCGCGCCGGTGCCCAGCAAGGGGAATGCACGATGAACAAGCGCTGGAGCTGCCTGATGACCGAGGATGCGGTCGGCAACCTCGCCTGGGGGCTGGGCATCGTCGCCGTGGCGCTGGCCGGCACGCTGGCGCGCAAGCTGGGCTTGCTGGACGCCGACATGCTCAAGCGGATGGTCATCGGCGCCAACGGGCTGATGATCGCCTGGAACGGCAACCGCTTGCCCAAGCAGTGGGTGCCGTCCGCCTGGGCTCGGCGAGTGCGCCGCGTCGGCGGCTGGTCGATGACGCTCAGCGGACTCGTCTACGCCGGCCTGTGGGCGTTCGCGCCGCTCCCGGTGGCGTTCACCTGGGGAACCGTGGCGGTGCTGGCGGGGATCGGGATCACGATCGGCTACTGCGTCACGGTTCGCCGCACGACGAAGGCGGGCTGAGCAGGCGCGGCGTGGGGCTCAGCACACGCGCCGGCGCAGTGCGATGCCCAGCGTGCCGAGGCCGGCGAGCATCAGGGCCAGGCTGCCGGGCTCCGGCACGGGCGCGGAGGCGATGCTCTCGAAGCCGACGGTCAGGCCATGCCAGTTCTCCGCAACCGAGTCCGAGAACGTGATCGAGCTGTAGGTGCCCTGCAGTTCGATCACGCCGTGCAGTTCGCCGTTGCCGGTGAACGACGTCGAGGTCGGGCTTCCGAACGAGCCGCAGCCCCAATAGCCGCAGCCGGAGCTGAGGTACTGGATGTCGTAGGCCTGGTGGTCGGCGCCGCCGCCGAAGGTCACGTTGGCGCCGTTCCAGCTCACGAGGGCGATCAGTGGATTCACGACCGGCTGCGAGAACGTGATCGTGAAGGTGCCCGCGGCGCTGAGGCCGACGATGTCGGGGCTGGCGGGCGCGTTGGAGACTGCGCCGCTGACGTACGGCGCCGCCGGCAGCCAGTAGTCGACGCCGGTGTTGTTGAGTTGGGCGAAGGCGTAGTCGCCGCTGAACGTGACGCCCACGGTCGAGCCGCCATCGACGGCGCTGCCCGCCACGGTCTGCGTGCCGGCCGATGTCCAGTTCGTCCAGTCGACAGTGGCCGCGATGGATGGCAGGCTGGCGCTCGCGACTGCGGCAAGAGCCAGTGAACGGGAAAGGTTTTTGATCATGCGGAACTCTCCTTGGTTGTGCGCTTGTCGCGGCGCCTGATGCCTCCAAGTGACCGACTCTACGACCGTGCCCGCGGGCATCGCCATCCCTGAATCTAGGCAACGAGCTGTCGTCGCGCTGACACGCCTCGCCGCGGCTTCACGGCGATGGCATACACGACATTGGCCTGCACCGCGCGCACGCCGCGCTCGCGGATGAACGCCAGGTTCTCGAGCCGCACCCGCTCGCGGGCCGTGGCGTCGAGCTGCTCCCACGTGCCTCGATAGCCCGAGCCGAGCACCGCCGACCACCAGGCCTCCGGCGCGGCGATCGGGTGCTCCCCGGCCTCGGCGATCACGTCGCATGAAACGATCCCCGCGTCCGCGAGGAGCCGGCGCAACGCGTCCGGATCGCAGATCCGATCCCATGGGTTGAAGCTCCGGTGAAGTTCCGGCGCGACGGCGCGCACCGAATTCCAGAACGCCGTGCTCCCCGGCTCGAAGAACCGCGGGCCCCAGGTGGTGATCGCGAGCCGGCCGCCGGGCCGCACGAGTTCCCAGAGCGCGCGGACGGCCGCGGCCATGTCGGGAACGAAGAAGATGCCGAAGACGCAGACCACCGCGTCGAACTCGCCCGCGGACAGGCCGAGATCGAGCATGTCGCCGCCGCGGAACTCGACGTTGCTCAGGCCGCGCAGGCGGGCCTTGCGCCGCGCGATCTCGAGCAGCCGTTGCGAGAGATCGATGCCCAGCACGGAGCCCGTCGCGCCGACCGCCTCCGCCGCGGGGATGGCGGACGCCCCGCTGCCGCAGCACACGTCGAGCACGCGCGCGCCGGCCGCGAGATCGAGCCGGCCGACGGTTCGCCGGCCGAAGCGGTCCCAGAAGGTGTTCGCGGCGGCGTCGTAGGTGTCGGCCGCCGCGTCGTAGGTGGCGGCCGCGCGGGCCTGCGCCTCGGCAAGGGGTTTCATCGCGTCGTCCATCGATTGCCGGGCCAGCTTGAGGCGCCGCGCACGGGCCGTCAATCATGCGGACCGCGACCCCTGTTATTTCATACAGAATGGCGAGCCATGAACCACCCGCTGCCCCGCGTGATCGCGCACCTCGACATGGACGCGTTCTATGCGTCCGTCGAGCTGCTGCGCTATCCGATGCTGCGCGGCCAGGCCGCGGTGGTGGGCGGCGGCCGGCGCCACACGCCGGTGATGCAGGACGACGGCACGCTGAAGTTCGCCCGGCTGGAGGACTACGCGGGCCGCGGCGTGGTCACCACGTCCACCTACGAGGCGCGCGCGTTCGGCGTGTTCTCGGGCATGGGCATGATGAAGGCGGCCGCGCTGGCGCCGCACGCCGTCCTCCTGCCGATGGACTTCGACAGCTACCGCCTGTACTCGCGCAGGTTCAAGGCCGCGGTGGCCGAGCTCGCGCCGGTGATCGAGGACCGCGGCATCGACGAGATCTACATCGACCTCACCGACGTGCCCGGCATCCGCGACACCATCGGCCACGACCCGCTGGGCGGCGTGCGCGCGTTCGCGCTGGAGCTGAAGAACAACGTGCACCGCGCCACCGGCCTCACCTGCTCGGTGGGCGTGACGCCCAACAAGCTGCTGTCCAAGATCGCGTCGGAACTCGACAAGCCCGACGGCCTCACGGTGCTGACGATGGAGGACATCCCCACGCGCATCTGGCCGCTGCCGGTGCGCCGCATCAACGGCATCGGCCCCAAGGCGGGCGCGCGGCTCGACTCGCTGGGCATCCACACCATCGGCGAGCTGGCGGCGCGCGACATGGACTGGCTGGCGCAGCACTTCACCGCCAACACCGCGCAATGGCTGCACGACGTCTCGCACGGCGTCGACGAGCGGCCGGTGGTCACCAGCAGCGAGCCGGTGTCGATGAGCCGGGAGACCACCTTCGACCGCGACCTGCATGCCAAGCGCGACCGCGCCGAACTGGGCGACGTGTTCACGCAGCTTTGCACCCAGGTGGCGGCCGACCTCTCGCGCAAGGGTTACGTGGGCCGCACCATCGGCATCAAGCTGCGCTTCGACGACTTCAGGACGGTGACGCGCGACCAGTCCGTCAGCGTGCCCACGGCCGACCCGGCGGAGATCCGGCACCTGGCCGGGCAATGCCTGAAGCGCGTCGACCTGACGCGGCGGCTGCGTCTGCTGGGCGTGCGCGTGGGCTCGCTCTCCCGCCCGGGCGTGGCCGCGCCCGCGCGGGCCGGCAAGGCCAGTGCGGGCAAGGCCCGGCCGAAGACGGCGCAGGACGAGCGACCGGACGAGCCGACCTTGTTCTGAGTCAGAAGACGACTTCGGCGGCCGTCGCGGTCTTGGCCACGCGGCCCGGATAGTCGACCCAGTTCATCGCCACGCTGAGGTCGTCGACGATGCCTTGCGCGGGCCGCACCGTGCCGTTGCGCATGTCGAGGTCGGCTGTGGTGTGGGCGTCCTTCAGCAGCGTGAGGTCGTAGCCGCGCTCCAGTGCCGCATAGGCGGTCGAGCGGATGCACCAGTTGGTCATCGCTCCGGCCAGGACGATGCGCGTGGCACCGAGGCGGGCGAGCTCGGCCTCCAGCGGCGTCTCCTCGAAGGCCGAGTTGTACTTCTTGCAGATGCGCGTCTCGCCGGCCGCGGGCACGAGCACGGGCGCGAACTGCCAGCCGGCGCTGCCGTGCACCAGGTCGTCGTCTTCGTGCTGCACCCAGACCACGGGCGCGCCCTGCGTGCGGGCGCGCTCCACCGCGTGCGCGAGGTTCGCGCCGACGCGCGACGCGTCCCATCCGTTCTTGACCACGTCGACCTGGAAGTCGACGACGAGAAGGACGGATCTGTTTCCGGTTCGAACGGTGGCCATGCGATGTCTCCCTGCGTCGAGGCCGCCAGCCTACCCCATCCCGGCGCCCGGTTCACATGCTGCCCCGCGCTGACGAGGAAGTGACGTCCGCGTGCGGGCACGGCGCCCTCGCCCGAGCTACCATCGCGGGGCGCCGAAGGGCGTGGAGACAAGCCAACAATGACCGTGATCACCTGCATCGAAGACCTGCGCGTGCTGGCGCAAAAGCGCGTGCCGCGCATGTTCTACGACTACGCCGATTCGGGCTCGTGGACCGAGGCGACCTACCGCGCCAACGAGAGCGACTTCCACAAGATCAAGCTGCGCCAGCGCGTGGCCGTCAACATGGAGGACCGCACGCTGGCCACCACGATGATCGGCGTGCCGGTGAAGATGCCCGTCGCGCTGGCGCCCACCGGCCTCACCGGCATGCAGCACGCCGACGGCGAGATCCTGGCGGCGCGCGCCGCCGAGAAGTTCGGCGTGCCGTTCACGCTGTCGACGATGAGCATCTGCTC
>FTKT01000751.1_pt3 | contig 22597 bp, 22 predicted proteins | sample 1658271 | NCBI WGS metagenome assembly FTKT01 (sample SAMEA3914811, study PRJEB12502) | metagenome | biome: forest; material: soil | place: Canada | collected 2011-08-04 | depth 0.3 m | reverse complement strand
CGTACCTGGAGCTGGTGCGCGTCCACTCGGTCAGCTCCTCCCGGAACAGGTCGAGGGATTGGGCGAAGCGCGCGGTGTCCACCGCCAGCCCGGTCCCGGTCGCCGAGGTCCCGGCGGCGAACTCCTGCAGCGCGAAGTACACCCACCGGAAGCGGGACACCTCCGCCCGCAGCACCCTGTCGACGCGCTCCCAGGCCAGCGCGGGGGTGAGCCCCTGCGCGGCGGCCAGCGCGTCCACGGCGTTGAACAGATCCCCCGAGGCAGCCGCGAGGTCGTTCGTCAGGCACCCGATGGTCGAGAACGCGGCCAGCAGGGACTGGACAAGCGGGTCATGCCAGTCCGGGGTGACGACCTGCTCGGCCAGCTCGCACCACATCGCGGCGAGCAGCATCCCGCCGTCGGCCGGCCGCAGCATCTGGTACTCGCGCAGGGTCGGCGTCCGGCCGGGCTGCACGAAGAGCTGCAACTTGTCGGCCGCCGCAAGCACCCACGTCTCGACGCCGGTCCGGTACCGTGCCCACCACCAGTCCGGCATCGTCAGGCGCGTCCGCTCGACCAGGTCGGCGAGGGCGCGCACCACGGGATGATCGGCCGGGGCCGGCGGGTAGGTCTCGTCCAGCATGTCGATCAGCTGCGCGACGAGGACGCTGATGTCGCGGTGAGACGCGCCCTTGAGTTCTTGGTCGAGCACGCCGTCGGCCCGCCACGTCCACAGGGTCCACTGCGTGGCCAGGTGCAGCGGCGCCCCGGTCGCCCCGGGCCATGCCCGCAGGCACAGATCCACGTAGCCGTCCGCCAGGTAGGCCGACGGCCTGGGGTGGAGTCCGTGCTGCCGTAGGAACGTCGACGTGGAGGCGTACAGGTCCGTGCGCCGGGGGTCGTTCACCTCCATCAGGACACCGCCTCGGCATACTCGCCACAGGCGACCACGGCCCAGCCGAGGCGCCCGCGCCCGTTGGGTGTGTATCGGTGCCCGGCCGGCACCAGGGGCCCGCCAGCGTCACCGCAGTGCACGCAGGCCCGGCCGTGCAGCTGAGCGTCAGTCAGAGTCAGGTTCGCAGGAGGCAGCCCGATGGGCTGCGGCTGCGCAAGCGCCGCAAGATCTGCCATACCAAGGACGGTAGAGAGCCAACGAATCCGGCCTCCAGCACCTTGCGTCTTCTTGCACGCGAATCACCCGATGGTGTCGATGGCCGCCTTGATGAGTGCCTCTGCTGCCGGCCCGTAGACAGCCATCCGACCCAGTTCGATGAAGGCGCGCTGGTAGAGCCAGACCTCGCCCGGCACAGTGATGTTGATCTCCGCTGACAGCGACTCAACTGTCACGCGCTCGTCATCGAAGATGTACATCGCCTCCAGCGGCCACATCGCTACTCGGTCGGCGGTGAAGGGGATAACGCCGAGCGCCAGAGACGGGAGACCGATTACCGCGAGAAGGTGGGCGAGCTGACCAGCCATCACCTGCCGCCCGCCGATGCGGTACCGCAGAACGGATTCCTCCAGCAGCACAACGAACCGGTGATCCCCGGTGTACAGCGCACGACCGCGCTTCCCACGCGATCGCACCGCCTCCTCGACATCGTCCGGTGTTCCCTGGAATCGAGTGATCGCCGTCAGCAGTGCAGTCGCGTAGCCAGCAGTCTGGAGGAAGCCGGGAACGACGTTTGAGCAGTAGACACGCTGCACACGGGCCCGCTCGACGAGCGACAGGACGTCCTGCTGCTTGAGCAGCAGTCCACTTCGGTTCAGCTTCCGCCACTCGGCATAGAGCTGGTCCGCCTGCCGGTTTGCGGCGATCATGTCGTCCGCGCGCCCCGGGGATTCGCAGGCCTGGCACCAGGCCCGGATGTCGGCATCGGACGGTGCCGCCTTCGCGTTCTCGATCCGTGACGACTTGGACGGGCTCCATCCGCAGCGCTCAGCCAGTACATGACCGCTGATCCCTGCGTCCAGCCGGAGGTCACGCAGCTGTGCAGCTACGCGCGCACGGGCTTCCTGGGCGCTGGAGGATGGAGACTGTGCCATGGTTCCGGAGTTCTGGGAGCGGCGCCGCGCTCAGCGGATCTCGTAGTCCTGGTGCGGGATCGCCCGACGCCAAACGGCCTCAAATGCCTCCTCGCACAGCTTCACAACGGACGGGTCGGTGCGCGTCTCCGTGCCGGGCTCAGCCCAGTCCCCATCACCGGTGAAGTAGTTGAAGACGACCGTGGAGCCGTCGAACAGCCAGAAGTCGTTGCCGGGCAGTGCAATGTCGGAGGCGCGGTGACGCGGCAGCCAGCGGACCTGCTCGCCGACGGCGAGATTCACGTCAGTGCCTGCGTGCTCGTACCGGATGTACTCCGTGACCGGCTCGGAGACAATCCTCGCCCGGCGCATGACCACTCCGCTAGCGACCAGGTCGCGGGCGAGGCTTGTCCACGGGCGCCACATGTCGGACTCAGGATCCGTGTCTGCTGCTCCGGTCGCGCGCCAGGAGTCGAAGGGCCCGGACTCATTGCCGACCGAGTAGGTGTCGCGCATCTCCAGGTGGACGGCCGAGATGCGGGCTGCGCGGAACGGTTCAGTCCAGTCGCTCTGCGACATCGCATGCCTTCCTAAGCGCCGGCACCATCCGGGCCGGGATCCTGATGACGTCCTCGCCCTCCGGGATCCCCGCTTCGTGATCGGGCGCTGGCGTCTCGGTGACCCGGCGCCGGAGTTCTTGGCTGGCGGTCCAGCCTTGGATGACGAGTTCCTTGCTGTCCTCGTCGACCCAGACCGTCGGCGATCCGTTGCCGTTGGTCTCAGGGTCGATCTCGATAAACCGTAGTGCCATGGGAGCCCCCCGTGCCAAGTCGGTCGCGTCAGCTTGCATGACAGTCACTCAGAAGACCGATGTCGTCAAGGGCGTGTGGAGGTAGGGCGCGACACGACGAAGCGCCCCGCCCTCCCGAAGGAGAGCGGGGCGCTTCGTCGTCAGCGGGGTGCTTCGGCTTCCGCCCCTTGCCGAACGGCCTCCAGGGCGCGCCGATTTGCGTCGATCTCAGCCGCAGTTGCCGATGTCGACGATGACCGGAGAGTCGACACTCTCAGCCGTTGGACCGGCCGCCAGCACGGTCACGGGATTGACGGTGTCGCCGTTGTTCTCGACACTGTCGGGCGCCTGCTCGTCCAGCGGGTCCGGCACGTACACGCAGACCAGGCCAAGCACGTTCAGGACATAGTTGCCCTCGGAGGTATAGACCGCGCCGGGGTGGACCTCGCCGGCGTCGACCGTGCCGGCACGCATAGCCGATGCGCCGCCCGGCTTGAACGGGTATCCCGTGTTGTTGACCCACCCTCCCGCCGTAATCGGCTGGGGCAGCCTCATGGGGGTGAAGCGCGTCACCGGCTGAGACCCGTTCAGCGCTGGGAAGTTGAACCTCTGGAACGGACCGTGATCATCATCCATATAAGGGGATTTGTACGCGCCGACGGTGCCTGCTTCGGTATGGAAGAGGGACGGCCACCACTGAAACTTTGGAGGGGGTTGGCTGGCACTGGCAGGGACGGTACTGCCGAGGAAGACCGCTGCGGACACGGCGGCGATGCGCCACGCCTTGGAGATACGGGGCAAGCTGGTTATCACGGAAGCGCTCCTTGGTTGTGTGGTCGGACTCGGTCGTGGTCGACCCGAATGTCCTTTAGCCACGTCGGGCCCGCCCAAGGGGTCCGTTCCCGTCCTCGACCGTGATCATTCCTGCCTTGCCCACCGTCCCCATCGCCTGGGAGATGAGCGCGGGGGCTCCGTCGTCGGGCTCTTGCTGGTCTGTCATAGATACCGCTGGTGGACCATGGCGGGGCGACCCCGCCCTGCTACGCCATCTGATCAGGCATCAGGACGCGGGCAGCACGAATCCGTCGAAGGGCCCTCAGCCCGAATGATCTTCCAAGCCGCCTGACGCTCCGTCAGCCCACGGCGCCGTTCTGGCCCGCCACCGCGTCGCTGGCGATCGCCTCGTGGTGGCGGATCACCTCGGCGATGATGAAGTTGAGGAACTTCTCGGCGAAGACCGGGTCCAGGTGGGCGCCGGCGGCCAGTTCGCGCAGGCGCTTGATCTGGTCGCGCTCGCGGGACGGGTCGGCGGCGGGCAGCTTGTGTTCGGCCTTGAGGCGGCCGACCTGCTGGGTGGCCTTGAAGCGCTCGGCGAGCATGTGGACGACGGCGGCGTCGATGTTGTCGATGCTCTGGCGCAGGCCGGCCAGCTCGGCCCGGACGGCGGCGTCGACCCCCTGCGGCGAGGAGTTCGGGTCGGTCGTGGGCTGGTCCGTCATCGCGTCTGCTCCGGTTCGGGCGTTCCGGCGGCGGGGGCCGGGGGCTGGCAGCGGCCGGGGGCCGGGGGTCCACCCGCGGCACTCCGGGCGCGGGCCGGGGCTGCCCAGAGGGCGGGCCGGACCGGGTGCACGGGGCGCGGGCCGGGCAAATCTAACAGGGAGCGGACCGTGCGCCCGCCCCAATTTCGCTCTTCGTCCGCCATGTGGGACGGGTACGCACGCCGGGGTCCCCGGACACCGTCCGCCACGCTGCGCTTGCGGTCCGTCAGGAGCGGCCCGATTCTGACGCCACGGATCCACCGCCCCTGCCCCGAGAGGCCACGCCATGCCCGTACGCGACTCCTACCCCGACGGCGCCCCCTGCTGGGCCGATCTGACGACCCCTGACCTGGCCGGCGCCCGGGCCTTCTACGGCCCGCTGCTCGGCTGGGAGTTCCAGGACAACGGCCCGGCCTACAACGGCTACACCATGTGCCTGAGCCAGGGCCGCCCGGCGGCCGCCCTGATGCCGCCGCCGGCGGGCGGCGAGCAGCTGCCGCCGATGTGGAACGTCTACCTCGCCACCGGGGAGCTGGACGCGGTCTACGCGGAGGTGGCCGAGGCGGGCGGCAAGCCGGTCTTCGGGCCGCACGAGGTCCCCGGTGCCGGGCGGATGGCCTTCGCCTTCGACCCGACCGGGGCCTCGTTCGGGCTGTGGCAGCCGGCCGGGCACCAGGGCGCCGCCGTGTACGGGGAGCCCGGCGCGATGTGCTGGCACGAGCTGAACACCACGGACGGCGCCGGCGCCGACGCGTTCTACGCCCGGCTCTTCCCCTACCGGCAGACCCAGATCGGGGACGGCGGCGCCTTCGACTACACGACCTGGACGGTGCCGGGCTCGGCGGAGGCCCCGGTCTGCGGCCGGTACCGGACGGCGGTGGCGCAGCCGTTCTGGTCGACCTACTTCGCCGTCCCGGACGCCGACCGCGCGGCGGCCCGGGTGGCCGAGCTAGGCGGCCGGGTGCTGCGCGATCCGTTCGACTCGCCGTACGGGCGGATGGTGCCCTGCACCGATCCGGGCGGCGCGCAGGTGACCTTCTGCCAGCTGCCCTGACGGGTCCGGCCGGCCGGGCGCGCGTCACACCCGAGCTTGCGCGGTGGGCCGGACGCGGGCGCCCGCGCCACGTAGGCTGGCTCCGGCGTGACCGGAACTGACACTCCGACAGTCCCCTTCAGCACAGGAGGTACCGATCGTGGCAACCACCCGCACCGCCCGCACCGCGTGGGAGGGCAATCTCGCCGACGGCAAGGGCGAGGTGACCTTCGTCTCGTCAGGCATCGGCGAGTTCCCCGTCTCCTGGCCGTCCCGGGCCGAGCAGGCGAACGGGAAGACCAGCCCCGAGGAGCTCATCGCGGGCGCGCACTCGGCCTGCTTCTCGATGGCGCTCTCGCACGAGCTGACCGGCGCGGGCACCCCGCCCACCAAGCTGGACACCCAGGCCGACGTGACCTTCCAGCCCGGCACCGGCATCACCGGCATCCACCTGACCGTCGTCGGCGAGGTTCCCGGCCTCGACGAGGCGGGCTTCGTCAAGGCCGCCGAGGGTGCCAAGGCGAACTGCCCGGTGAGCCAGGCGCTCGCCGGCACGACGATCACGCTGACCGCCAAGCTGGCCTAGGCTCCGGCGCCACCGCTCTTCCCGCTGGGCGCGCAAGCCCCCCGCGTACGCCCCTGGCGTGCACCGATGCGTGCACGCCAGGGGCGTAGCCGTCTGCGGCCGGGCCTCCCCCGAAACCCCGGCGAATCACCCTGACGGCTGTGGCCGACCCTTCTTCCGGCGCCCTATGATCGGCGGCAGTGACCTGCTCTTGTCAGGAGGGAGCAGGTGCATCCGCGGGTTCGCGCAGCGATGCGTGGAGCCGGCGGCCCCGGCGCGGGCCACCCACCGGGCAGCGTGAGCAGCGGACGGGAGCATGCCGTGCGGGGCCGGAACGAGGGGGCCGACGCACCTCGCCACGACCTGCGCTCCTCGGCAACCGAACGGGACGCCGAACGGGACGCCGAGCCCAGCGTTGAGCCCACTCCAGCGCCCGCCACGGCGCCGGTCACCGCCAACGGGCACGCCCGGCGGCCGAACGGCGCGGAGCACCGCCTCCCGGCGGCCGCCGGCCCGTCCCTGACGCACTGTCCGAACTGCTCGACCGCCCTCCCCCCACAGGTCACCAATCCCGCCCCCGATGAGACCGACCGCCTGGTCGCCGCGCTGCGCGCCAGCGAGTCCCGGTTCCGCGCGGCCTTCGCGGACGCGGGCATCGGCATGGCGCTGATCGACTCCGACGACCTGGTGATCGAGGCCAACCCCGCCTTCGCCGAGCTGCTCGGCCGGGACGTCGCCGAGCTGGTCCGGCTGCACATCCACGCGATCATCGACCCCGAGGACGCCCCGCGCCGGCTCTACCTCGACCTGGTCGCCGGGAAGCGGGACCGGGTGCAGGTGGAGAAGCAGCTCAAACGCCGTGACGGGCAGCCGGTCTGGGCCAAGATCACCATCTCGCTGATCCGCGACGGCGCCGGCCGGCCGCTCTACACCCTCGCGATGTTCGAGGACATCACCGAGCGGCGCACGCTCGGCGACCGGCTGCAGTACCAGGCCCTGCACGACCCGCTGACCAGGCTGCCGAACCGGACGTTCTTCTTCGAACGGCTCGACGCCGCCTGCCGCCCGGCGAGCGCCCCCGCGCCGGGCCTGGTCGCGGCCGGCCGCCGGGTCGGCGTCTGCTGCCTGGACCTGGACGGGTTCGCGGCGATCAACGACACCCTCGGCCACCACATCGGGGACCAGCTGCTGATCGCGGTGGCCGGCCGGCTGGAGCGGCGCTTCGCCCAGGAGCAGGGCCTGCTGGTCGCCCGGCTCGGCGGCGACGAGTTCGCCCTGCTGGTGGCCAACAGCGAGGGGAGCGACCAGCTCACGCTGCTGGCCGGCCAGTTGCTGACCGCGCTGGAGCGGCCCTTCGACGTGGCCGGGCACCGCCTGGTGGTCACCGCCAGCGTCGGGGTGGTCGAGCGCTCGGTCACCGCCACCAGCGCCACCGACCTGGTGAAGGACGCCGACGCCACGCTCTACTGGTCCAAGGCCGACGGACGGGCCCGCTGGACCCTCTACGACCGCGACCGCGGCGCCCACCAGATGACCCGTCAGCTGCTCTCCACCACCCTGCGCCCGGCCCTGGAGCGCGGCGAGTTCACCGTCCTCTACCAGCCGCTGGTGGGCCTGGCGGACGGGACGGTGCACGGCGCCGAGGCGCTGGTCCGCTGGCGCCACCCGCGCTACGGGACGCTCTCCCCGGACCGCTTCATCCCGCTGGCCGAGGAGTCCGGGGCGATCGTGCCGCTCGGCAAGTGGGTGCTGGAGGAGTCCTGCCGGCAGGCCCGCCGCTGGCTGGCCGAGTTCCCGGACACCCAGGCCTTCGTGAGCGTCAACCTGGCCGCCCGTCAGGTCTGGGACTCCGACGTGGTGGCCGACGTCGCCGAGGTGCTGGAGCGCACCGGCCTGCCGGCCCGGCTGCTCCAGCTCGAACTCACCGAGAGCGCCGTCCTCGGCCCGGGCGGCCGCCCGCTGCAGGCCCTGCAGGCGCTGGCGGACATGGGCGTGCGGATCGCCATCGACGACTTCGGCACCGGCTACTCCAACCTCGCCTACCTCTCCCGGCTCCCGGTGCACGCGCTGAAACTGGACGGCACCTTCATCGAGGGGTTCCGCGACCCCGCGCCGACCGGCCGGCCCGACCTGCGCTCGCGGCGCAGCGAGGCCGACGAGCAGATCGTCGGCGCCATGGTGCGGCTCGCCCACGACCTGGGACTGACGGTGACCGCCGAGGGCATCGAGAGCGCCGCCCAGGCCGAACGGCTGCGGCTGACCGGCTGCGACACCGCCCAGGGCTGGTACTTCGCCCGCCCGGGCGAGGCCGACCTGGTCGCCGGGATACTGCGCGAGGGGCGGATCCGGATCGAGAGCCCGGCGCCCCCGGCGCAGGAGAAACCGGCCTGACGCCACATCAGACCACGGGCGCAGGCTATCGCCCCGTCAGGCCGGTTACCCCAAACCACAGACCCCCGCTAACGCTCCGTCAGCCCGTACGCCTCGGCGATCAGCCCGTACGAGCGGCGGCGGGCCTCGTGGCCGTGAATGTGCGAGGTCACCATCAGCTCGTCGGCCCCGGTGTGCTTGCGCAGCCGCTCCAGGCCGTCCGCGACCTCGCCCGGCGAGCCGAGGACCACGTTGCCGAGCCAGGAGTCGAGGAAGTCGGCCTCGGCGGGGCTGTACGGGTAAGCCGCGGCCTCCTCCGGCGTCGGGATCGGCCCGGGGTGGCCCTGGCGCAGCCGCAGCATCCCCAGGCCCGCCGACCTGGCCAGCCGGCGCGCCTCCTCGGCCCCGCCGCTGGGCACCGCGACCGCGCTCACGCCGATCAGCGCGTACGGCTCGGCCAGCACCGCGGACGGCTGGAAGCTCGACCGGTACAGCTCCAGGGCGGGCACCGTGTTGACCGCGCTGAAATGGTGCGCGAAGGCGAAGGGCAGGCCGAGCCGGCCGGCCAGCTGGGCGCTGAAACCGGAGGAGCCGAGCAGCCAGACCGGCGGCCGCTCGGTGCCGTGCGGCACGGCGGTGAGCCGCTGGTAGGGGTGGCCGGCCGGGAAGTCGCCGTCCAGGAAGTGGGTCAGCTCGGCCAGTTGCTGCGGGAAGTCCTCGGCGCCGTCGGCCAGGCCCCGGCGCAGCGCCCGGGCGGTGGCCTGGTCGGTGCCCGGCGCCCGGCCGAGGCCCAGGTCGATCCGGCCCGGGTGCAGCGCCTCCAGCAGGCCGAACTGCTCGGCGATCGCGAGCGGCGCGTGGTTGGGCAGCATCACCCCGCCGGAGCCCAGGCGCAGCGTGCTGGTGTGCGCCCCCAGGTGGGCGATCAGCACGGCGGGGGTGGAGCTGGCCACCCCCGGCATGCCGTGGTGCTCGGCGACCCAGAAGCGGTGGTAGCCCCAGGTCTCGGCGCTGCGGGCCAGCTCGGTGGTGGCCGCCAGCGCCTGCGCAGGGGTACGGCCGGCGCCCACCGTGGCCAGGTCGAGGATGGAGAGCGGGGCGGGCGCGCTGCCCCGGGCGATACCCCGGATGTCGTCGCGCGGCTGCCGGTCCTCTGTGCTCATGTTCCTCTGCCCTCCTGGCGGTGCACGGGAGCCTGACCCGTCCGCTCGGGGACAACAGGACGCCGGGGCCTGGTGTTCCCGGGGCGGCCGACGGGCAACGCCTGGTGCGCCCGAGCGCCGACGCCTGGTGTTCCCGGTGCGCGCGAGGGCCTACGGTGGAGCCGACCCCCAGCGCCCCCGCTCACCCCGCCCTGCTCTGCCCGGCCCCGGTCCACGAGGAGCACCCCTCCGGCATGTCCGAGATACCCACCGCCGCTCCGCCGGCCGCCCCCGTCCGCCCTGCCGCGGCGCCCGTCGCCCAGCGGGTCGGGCTCGCCCTCACCCTGGTACTCGGCTCGCTCACCGCGCTCGCGCCGCTCTCGATGGACATGTACCTCCCGGCGCTGCCCCGGATCACCAGCGGCCTGCACAGCTCGGACGCGATGGTGCAGCTGACGCTGACGGCCTGTCTGGTCGGCCTCGCGCTCGGCCAGCTGGTGGCCGGACCACTGAGCGACGCACTGGGCCGGCGCCGCCCGCTGCTGATCGGGATGACCGGGTACGTTCTCGCCACCCTGGTCTGCGCGCTGGCGCCCAGCGCGCCGGTCCTGATCGGCTGCCGGCTGGTGCAGGGGCTGACCGGGGCGGCCGGGATCGTGATCTCCCGGGCCGTGGTGCGGGATCTGTTCGACGGGCTGGCGGCCGCCCGGTTCGCCTCCTCGCTGATGCTCGTCTCGGGGGCCGCCCCGCTGCTCGCGCCGATCCTCGGCGCACAGATCCTGCGCTTCACCTCCTGGCGCGGCGTCTTCCTGGTGCTGGCCGGGCTCGGGCTGGTCATCCTGCTGACCGCCGCGCTGCTGGTCCGCGAGACGCTGCCGCCCGAACGCCGCCGGCGCGGCGGCCTGCCGGACACCGTGCACGCGATGCGCGGGCTGCTGGCCGACCGGCTCTTCAGCGGCTACCTCTTCACCGTGGCCTTCGGCTTCGGGGCGCTCTTCGCCTTCATCGCCGGCTCGCCCTACGTGGTGCAGAACGTCTACGGCGGCTCCGCGCAGAGCTACAGCCTGCTCTTCGCGCTGGTCGAGACCGGACTGGTGGGGATGGCCCAGGTGACCGGGCGGCTGCTGCTCGGCCGCTTCCCCAGCCACGGGGTGCAGCTGGCCGGCGTCCTGCTGCTCACCTCCTCCGGGGGCGCGCTGGTGCTGATGTCGACCCTCTGGCACCCGGGGCTGGCCGGGATCACCGCCGGACTGTTCCTGATGGCCTGTTCGCTGGGCGTCCTGATGCCGCCGTCCTCCGCGCTCGCCCTGCAGCGCGCGCCGCACGCCGCCGGCACCGCCTCGGCGCTGCTCGGCACCATGCAGTTCCTCACCGGCGCGCTCGCCCCCGCGCTGGTCGGCCTCGGCGGGCAGGGCAGCGCGCTGCCGATGACCTCCGTGATCCTGGCGATGTCGCTGCTGGCGCTCGGGGCCTTCCTGCTGCTCTGCCGGCCCTGGCGGCCGACCACCGACCCGCTGCTGACCCGCTGAACGCCACCAGCGGTCTGCCGCCGACCCGGTGAACGCCACCGGCGATCCGCCGCCGGTCCGCTGAACGCCACCGCCGGTCTGCCGCCGACGTGGTGAACGCCAGCGCCGCCCCGGCCGCGTGGGCGGAGCGTAATCCCGCCACGCGACTGCGCTCCGCAATGGCGGGATTACGCCAGCGCGAGAACTCGCCAGTACGGAAGCTCGCCGAGGACCCGTTCCGTCCGGCAGTCTTGATGACCAGTAGCGGGCCGCCTACCAGCACCGCACTCCTCAGCAAGGCCGTCGGACTGGACCAGTTCCGCGCGGCCCTCGTGAGCCCCTGCAGGGGTAACCCCGCTGCAGGGGCTCACGCATGTCCGCGTGAGCTGGGTCACACGGGGGCGCTTCACGGCATGAAATGTCGAGCCGCTAGCGTTGTCGCCCGAAGCCACCTGATTCTCCCCCGGGCGGTCTGGAGGGAGTTCAACCGTGGACCGTGCCACGCTCGCCAGTTCGCTCTGGTTCTGCGTCCTGGCGCTGGTCGCCGTACTCGGTGACGCCTTCCTGCCGTTCCTGCCGAGCGGCACGCTGGTGGTCCTCGCGGTGCTGAAGACCTCCCGGATCGACGGCGCGCCGATCATGCTGGCCATCGCGGTGGCGCTCTGCTCCTTCCTCGGCGACGTCCTGCTGCTCTCACTGACCCGGCGCGGCGGACCGTTCGTCCGCCGACGCCTCGAAGGACGGCCGCAGTTGGCCGCCAGCGTGCGCCGCGTCCAGCACGCGCTGGAGGGCCGGACCACCCGGGCCGCCGCCTCGGTGGTGATCGTCGCCCGCTTCGTCCCGGCCGGTCGCACCGTGCTCGACCTGGCGATGGGTCACTCCCCCAACCACCCGCGCCGCTTCCTGCGCTGGTCCGCGCTGGCCGCGCTGGTGTGGGCCGCCTACATCGTCACCCTGGGGTGGCTGAACAGTCACTGGTTCAACACCACCTGGCTGAGCCTGGCGGTCTCCTGTGTCGCCGCCTCCTCGATCAGCGCGGCGGTCGCCCGGCTGGTCCGCCGTCACCGGCGCCTCGCACCGATCGCCGGCGGTGTGGTCGCGAGCACAGTCGGCGGTGTGCCCGCCCCGGCGCCCGCACCCACGCCCGCACCCGGCACTGGTTCCGGCTGACCGCACCGCCCTACCCGGCCGGTTACTCCGCACGCTTCGTACAACACCCCTCCCCGGTGGCCCGGTTGGCCGTCCGGGCAGCACCGCCACGCGCTCCCGCGGTGGCGGGCGAGGTTCCCCGGAGTGTCTCAGGACTGCAACAGAACGCCAGTTCGCGCAGCCGGAGACCCGGGGGGCGACGTCATGTCCCGCAGTGGGTGGAGCGGCTGGATTAGACCAGTCCCACATGACATCCTGATTTAGAAACAATGATTATCTGCCCGAACTTGCCTGCCTCTCGCCGACTCCAGGGGCCGCCGGGCACCATCTGGCAGGGGAGACGATGAGCAGCATCTCGCGCAGGACCGTGCTGAGTGCCACCGCGGCCACCGCGGCACTGGGGGCCATCACCGCCTGCGGCAGCGCCAGCACGTCGAGCCCCACCGCCTCCGGCTCCAGCGCCGGCGGTTCCTCCGCCGGCGGCCCGAGCGGCGCGGCGAGCCCCTCCAAGGGCACGCCGATCGGCGACGGTTCGACCTCGGACACCGGCCCGCAGCCGAACCAGCCGAAGGCCGAGAAGCTCAAGCCGGGCGAGCAGCCGCCGCAGTTCGTGGTCTTCTCCTGGGACGGCGCGGGCGCCACCGACGACGGCCAGTTCCCGCGGTTCCTCAAGCTCGCCGAGGAGCACAAGGCCGCGATGACCTTCTTCCTCTCCGGCATCTACACCCTGCCCAAGACCAAGACCAGCCTGTACCACCCGCCGCAGCACTCGGTCGGCGCCTCGGACATCCCCTACCTGTCCGACGGCGCGATACGCAACACGATCAAGCTGATCAGCCAGGCCTGGCTGGCCGGCCACGAGATCGGCACGCACTTCAACGGCCACTTCTGCGCGAGCCGCTCCGACGGCAACGGCGTCGGCAAGTGGTCGCCCGACGACTGGCAGAGCGAGATCGACCAGGCGGTCTCCTTCGTGACGAACTGGAAGACCAACACCGGCTTCACCGATGTACCGCCGCTGCCCTTCGACTACAAGAAGGAGCTGATCGGCGGCCGCACCCCCTGCCTGGAGGGCCAGAAGGCGCTGCTGCCGACCGCCGCCAAGATCGGCTGGAAGTACGACGCCAGCTCGCCGGGCGGCCAGCAGCTCTGGCCGCAGAAGGTGCAGGGCGGGCAGCTCTGGGACTTCCCGCTGCAGTCCATCCCGTTCCCCGGGCACACCTTCCAGGTCCTCTCGATGGACTACAACATCCTGTTCAACCAGTCGGGGAACACCACCAAGGGCGACCCCGGCAAGTACGACGCCTGGCGCGACCAGGCCCGCGACTCCTACCTCGCGGGCTTCAACCGGGCCTACACGACCAACCGCGCTCCGTTCTTCATCGGCAACCACTTCGAGCAGTGGAACGGCGGCATCTACATGGACGCCGTGGAGGCCACCCTCAAGGCGATCGCGGACAAGCCGGACGTGCGACTGGTGTCGTTCCGTCAGCTGGTCGAATGGCTGGAGGCGCAGGACGAGTCCACCCTGCGCAAGCTCCGCACCCTCGGGGTCGGCCAGGCCCCCGCCGGCGGGTGGGACGGCTTCCTGGGCGCCGCCGGCGCCGCACCCTCCCCCTCCGGCCACTGAGCGGGTCCACCGCACCGGACCAGCAAGGCAGTTGGACCCGTAGCCGGCCCGAGGAGGCGGGCTACGGGTGGCCGCCGGCCAGCGCGAGCGCGTACGGCAGCCAGAACTCGCCCGCCTTGGGCTCGCCGCGCCCGCAGTCGCCGTCCGACTCCCCGGGGGTCTTCACCCAGAGGTAGGCGTCGGCCAGCGGATCGGCGGTCCGCACGGTCGGCGCCTCGCCGAGCGCCCGGCCCGGCGGGTTGCACCAGGCGTCGTCGGAGAGCGGCCCGTTGCCGTTGCGGCTGGTGTCGACCACGAAGTGCTTGCCGCCCAGCGCCGCCGAGAGGGCGTCGCCGAAGCTCAGGCTCTGCGCCGTGGTGTAGAAGTTGGCGACGTTGACCGCGAAGCCGTCGGCCGCGCCGACGCCGGAGCGGCGCAGCGCGTCGATCAGCGCGGCCGGGTCCTTGAGCCAGCCCGCGTTGCCCGCGTCCAGGTAGACCCGGACCTGCGGGTGCTTCTTCAACTCGGTGATGGCGTAGGAGAGCAGCTCGTACCGCTCGGCCGCCTTGGCGCCCCGCACGCCGCAGCCGTCCACCGTGTGCGCGACGGCGTCCGGCTCCAGCACCACCCAGGCCGCCCGGTCGGCCAGCTCCGACGCCAACTCGTCCACCCACTGGCGGTATTCGGCCGGTCCGACGGCCCCGCCGGCGGAGAACTGGCCGCAGTCGCGGTGCGGGATGTCATAGGCGACGATCAGTGCGGTCCGCCCGGCGGCGGCGGACTTCGAGGTCAACTCCTCGGCCTTGCCCCGGGCTTGGGCGCCGGAGAGCCACAGGGCCGTCGGCTGCGCGGCCAGCCGGGCCAGCGCGGCCAGCGCGGCGCTGTGGCCCTGGCTCCGGGCGAGTGCCAACTGCCGTGCGGCCGAGGCCTGGTCCCAGACGTAGAAGGACTGACCGGCCGGCTGGGTGGTCGCCGCCGGGTCCGGCGGCGCCGACACCGCCCGCCGGGTGCTCCCGCCGCCGCAGCCGGCCAGTACCGCGAGCAGCCCCGACAGCACCACGGCCACCAGCAGTGGCCTCAGCGCCGCCGGGGTACGCGAGGCCGGCCCCGCCGCACTCCCGTTCCACGTCACCCGACGCACCACCTGACGCACCAGCAGGCCCTCCCCCCACACGGTCTGCCCACAGCTTCGCACAGCACTGTTGGGCAGCCGCGGCAAGGGTGCGTACGGCAGCGGGACTTCAGGAGACGATCAGGCGGACTTGAGGTCCGGCAGCCGCCAGTCCACCGGCTGGTCGCCGAAGCCCTCCAGCGCCGCGTTGATCTGCGAGAACGGCCGGCTGCCCAGGAACAGCCGCGCCGACAGCGGCGACGGGTGCGCCCCCTGCACCACCACGTGCCGCTCGGTGTCGATCAGCGGCAGCTTCTTCTTGGCGAAGTTGCCCCAGAGCACGAAGACACACGGCTCGGCCCGCTCGCTGACCGCCTTGATCACGGCGTCGGTGAACTTCTCCCAGCCCTTGCCCTTGTGGGAGTTGGCCTCGTGCGCGCGCACCGTGAGCACCGCGTTGAGCAGCAGCACGCCCTGCTCGGCCCACGGCATCAGGTAGCCGTTGTCCGGCGCGGGCACCCCGAGGTCGGTGTGCAGCTCCTTGAACATGTTGCGCAGCGAGGGCGGCGTCTTCGTCCCCGGCAGCACCGAGAAGCTCATGCCGTGCGCCTGGCCGTCGTCGTGGTACGGGTCCTGGCCGAGCACCAGCACCTTGACGTCCGCGAAGGCCGTCGCCTCCAGGGCGGAGAAGACCTGGCCGCGCGGCGGGAAGATCTGCCGCTCGGCCCGCTCGGCCGCCACGAAGGCGGTCAGCTCCTCGAAGTACGGCTTCTCCACCTCCGCCGCGAGCACCTCGCGCCAGGACTCCGGCAGCACGAACTCCGCGTCCGCTTCCAGCGCACCCGCATTCACGTCAGCGACCTCGGTCACCACATCAAACCTCTCACCCAGCCCGAGCGGCGCGGACCTGCGGGCCCCGCCCCTTCTTTCACCCCGCACGCTACACAGCCGGACCGACATCACCCATTCCGAGCGGCCCGCTGCCGGGCGCCGGTAGCGTCAACAGTGCTTCCGGCGAGGGGAGATGGACCGTCGGCGGGAGGAGCGCCACCGCACACGCACCGGGCCCCGTCCACCGGCGGACCAGCCGGTGGACGGGGCCCGGGAGCCGGCAGCCGTCAGACCAGCTCGATCAGGTCGGCGATCGACTTGACCACCCGGGTCGGCCGGTACGGGAAGCGCTCGACGTCGGCGGCCGCGGTGAGGCCGGTGAGGACCAGGATGGTCTCCATACCGGCCTCCATGCCCGCCACGATGTCGGTGTCCATCCGGTCGCCGATCATCACGGCGGTCTCCGAGTGGGCGCCGGCGGTGTTCAGCGCCTCGCGCATCATCAGCGGGTTGGGCTTGCCGACGAAGTACGGCTCGACGCCGGTGGCCTTGGTGATCAGCGCCGCGACCGAACCGGTGGCCGGCAGCACGCCCTCGTGCGAGGGGCCGGTCTCGTCGGGGTTGGTGCAGATGAACCGCGCGCCCGCGTTGATCAGCCGGATCGCCTTGGTCAGCGCCTCGAAGCTGTAGGTGCGGGTCTCGCCGAGCACCACGTAGTCGGGGTTGTTGTCGGTCAGCACGTAGCCGGCCTGGTAGAGCGCGGTGGTCAGACCGGCCTCACCGATCACGTACGCGGTGCCGCCCGGGCGCTGTCCCTTGAGGAACTTCGCGGTGGCCAGGGCCGAGGTCCAGATGCACTCCTCCGGCACCTCCAGACCCATGCCGGCCAGCCGGGCGGCCAGGTCGCGCGGGGTGTAGATGGAGTTGTTGGTGAGCACCAGGAACGGCTTGCCCGACTCCCGCAGGCGGCGGATGAACTCGTCGGCGCCGGGGATCGGCGTGCCCTCGTGGATGAGGACCCCGTCCATGTCGGTCAGCCAGGACTCGATGGGCTTGCGCTCTGCCACGTACGTGTCTCCCGAAGTCTTGCGATGTCTTGCGATGGTTGTAGATCGTGCCCCGCACCGGCCCGGCGTCCTTGCCGGCCGGGGCTCCAGTGGCTGCCCCGACGGGGCCAGCCTAATCCGCACACCTGCCCGACGGCAGCACGTCCCGCCCACCGGACGCCCGCGAGGCGGCCCGGGCCTGGTCTGAACGGGACCTTAAGCGGGCCCTAATCGATCTGACGATCCGTCACCAAGCGGCCACCGTACGGATAACGTGATCCGAACGGCCCGCGCGGCCGCCACCCTCACCTCGCTCCCCACGAAGGAGTACTCCCCCATGCCCAGCCGTCGTCCGCCCCGGTACCGCCCGTCCACCACCCGCCCCAGGCCCCGCCCGGCCGTCTCGGGGGCCCTGCTGCTGGCGCTCGCCGGGACCGCGCTGGGCCTAGGCGCCGGCAGCGCCTCCGGGCACGGCTCGATGCGGGACCCGCTCAGCCGGCTCCAGGGCTGCTACCTGGAGGGCCCGGAGCACCCCGTCTCGGCGGCCTGCAAGGCGATGGTCGCGGTCGGCGGGCCCGCACCGCTGTACGACTGGATGAGCCTGCGGATCGGCGACGCCGCGGGCCGCAGCCGTCAGCTGATACCGGACGGCAAGCTGTGCAGCGCCGGCCAGGACGCCTACCGGGGCCTGGACCTGCCGCGCGCCGACTGGCCGGCCACGCGGCTGGCCCCGGGCGCCGACTTCACCTTCCGGTTCAGCGCCACCGCCGCCCACAAGGGCACCTTCCAGCTCTTCCTCACCAAGCCGGACTACGACCCGACCAAGCCGCTGACCTGGGCCATCCTGGAGGACCGCCCGTTCCTGACGGCCACCGACCCGCAGCCGACCGGCGGCTCGTACCTGCTGCCGGGCCGGGTGCCGGCCGGCCGGCACGGACGGCAGCTGATCTACGCGATCTGGCAGCGCTCGGACAGCCCGGAGGCGTTCTACTCCTGCTCGGACGTCCTCCTCGACGCCGACTCCAGCAGCGGCACCACCCCGACCACCGGAGCCCCCGCCACCCCCAAGCCGACCGCCATGCCCAAGCCGACCCCCACGCCGTCCCCCGCCGCCAAGCCCACCACCACCGCCCTCGCCCAGACCGGCCCCGACCGCACCACCGCCCTGTACGCCTCGATCGGCGCCGCCCTGCTGCTGTCCGGCGCCATCATCGCCGCCGTCCCGGTACTGCGCCGGCCGCGCCACCGCGCCCGCTGACCGGCCTCGCGGGGGCCGCTGTGATGGAGTGGGTGCATGAGCAGCAGCGCACCCCGCCCCCCGTACCGCGTCGGCCTGATCGGCTACGGCCTGGCCGGCTCCGCCTTCCACGCCCCGCTGATCGCCGGCACCCCCGGCCTGCGCCTGGACGCGGTGGTCACCGCCAACCCGGACCGCCGCGCCCAGCTCCACCGCGAGCACCCGGACGCCCGCGCGCTGGACACCCCCGAGCAGCTCTTCGCGGACGCCGGCGCCTACGACCTGGTCGTCATCGCCTCCCCGAACCGCACCCACGTGCCGCTCGCGCAGGCCGCCCTGACGGCCGGTCTGGCCACCGTGGTGGACAAGCCGCTCGCGGCCACCGCCGCCGAGGCGCTGGCGCTCTGCGGGCTGGCGGAGAGCCGCGGGACACTGCTCACCGTCTACCAGAACCGCCGCTGGGACGGCGACTTCCTGACCGCCCGCCGGCTGGTCGAGGAGGGGGCGCTCGGTCGGGTGCACCGCTTCGAGTCCCGCTTCGAGCGCTTCCGTCCCAAGCCGAAGGCCGGCTGGCGCGAGCTGGCCGACCCGGCGGAGGCCGGCGGCACCCTCTACGACCTGGGCAGCCACCTGGTCGACCAGGCGCTGACCCTCTTCGGCCCGGTCGCCACCGTCTACGCGGAGATCGACGTGCGGCGCGACGGCGCGGTGGTCGACGACGACGCCTTCCTCGCGCTCACCCACGCCGACGGCACCCGCTCGCACCTGTGGACCAGCGCCGTCAGCGCACTCGGCGGCCCGCGCCTGCGGGTGCTCGGCGACACCGCCGGCTACGTGAAGTTCGGCATGGACCCGCAGGAGGCCGCCCTGCGGGCCGGCCGCCGCCCCGGCGCCGGCGACTGGGGCGTGGACGACCCCTCCCACTACGGGGTGCTCGGCACCGACGAGGCCTCGGTGCACCTGCCCACCGTGCCCGGCGACTACCCCGCCTTCTACGCCGCGCTGGCCACCGCGCTGGCCACCGGCACCCCGCCGCCGGTCGACCCCCGCGACTCGGTCGCCGTCCTCACCGTCCTGGAGGCCGCCCGTCGCTCGGCGGCCACCGGAGCGACGGTCCCGCTGGCCTGACCCGTCGCCATGCCGTGCCGCGCGCTGGGCCGGTGCCCCTGGATTCCGGGGGCCGGTTGCCCGTACGCTCGACCCGACATCGCCGCGCCGGCATCGTCAGCCCGACACCGTCCGGCCCGACGTCGTCCCGCCAGCACCGTCCCGCCCGATATCGCCCCGCCCGCCGAGGAGGAACGCCGTGCATCCGCTCGTGCCGCTCCTCGCCGTGCTCCGCCTGCTCACCGGCCAGCTGCTGACCGGTCAGGCGCCGGGTGCGGCCGGGCTGACCGCGCTGGCCGCGGCCGCCACCCTGGTGCTGCTCGCCGGGCTGGTGACGGGGACGTACCTGCTGGCCCGGCTGCTCGGGGCACGGGCCCCGCAGAGCGTCCGCAACGGGACGCTGCGCCGGCGCGCGCTGAGCACCGCCTTCCTCCCGCAGCGTGATCCGGACGCCCGGGGCCGCCGTCGGCCCAGGGCACCGGGCGCCGCCCCGGCGGCCGCGTAACGCTCCATCCGCACGCGGCCGTCCTCCGTCTCACATCCCGTCAGACGCCGGAGGGCGACACCCGTATGTCCGTTTTCTCGATCTTCGACCCCGCCGTCGGCCTCGCCCACACCGTGGTCGCCGCGCTCGCCCAGCTGCTCCCGGCCGCCGCCGCGATCGTGCTCTTCACGGTCTGCGTCCGCCTCGCTCTGCACCCGCTGGCCCGGGCCGCCGCCCGCGGCGAGAGGAACCGCGCCCGGCTGGCCCCGCAGGTGGCCGAGCTGAACCGCAAGCACAAGGGCAGGCCGGAGAAGCTGCGGGCCGCACTGGCCGAGCTGTACCGCGAGGAGCAGGCGTCACCGTTCGCCGGCTGCCTGCCGATGCTGGTGCAGATCCCGTTCTTCTCGGTGATGTACCGCCTCTTCACGCTGCCGACGCTGCCGTCGCCGCACGGCGCGCCGAACGACCTGCTCGGCCACACCCTGCTGACCGTCCCGCTCGGCGCCCACCTCGGCGACGCGCACGGCCTCGCGCAGTTCGCCGTCTTCGGAGCGCTGTACGCGGCGCTCGCCGCAGTCGGCTACGCCGGCTTCCGCCGGGCCCGCCGGGCGGCCCGGGCCAACCCGGGTGCGCCCGGCGCCGCCTTCGCCCCGTACCTGTCGTTCGGCACGGTGCTCTTCGCCGCGCTGGTCCCGCTGGCCGCCGGGCTCTACCTGCTCACCACCACCGCCTGGACGGTGGCCGAACGCGGCCTGCTGCACCGGGAGGACCGGCCGCGGCTGCCGGTCGGTCAGCCGCGGTCCCAGCCGGCCAGGTAGGCGTCGATCTCGCCGGTCAGCCCGGCCTTGCCGCCCTGGTCCAGGAACGAGGCCTCCACCGCGTTCCTGGCCAGGGCCGCCACGCCGGCCTCGTCCAGCTCCAGGAGGCGGGCGGCGAGCAGGTACTCGGTGTTCAGGTCGGTGCCGAACATCGGCGGGTCGTCGCTGTTCACGGTGACCAGCAGGCCGGCGTCCACCATCTGCCGGATCGGGTGCTCCTCGATCCGCTCGACCACCCGGGTGGCCAGGTTGGAGGTCGGGCAGACCTCCAACGGGATCCGGTGCTCGCCGAGATAGTCCATCAGCGCCGGGTCCTTGACGGACTGGGTGCCGTGCCCGATCCGCTCGGCGCCCAGCACCCGCAGCGCGTCCCAGACGGTCTCCGGGCCGGTCGACTCCCCGGCGTGCGGAACGCTGTGCAGGCCGGCCGCCCGGGCCCGGTCGAAGTACGGCTTGAACTGCGGGCGCGGCACACCGATCTCCGGGCCGCCGAGGCCGAAGCTGACCAGGCCGTCGGCGCCGACGTCCAGCGCGAGCCGGGCGGTCTCCTCGGCCGACTCGAGCCCGGCCTCGCCGGGGATGTCGAAGCACCAGCGGAGCACCACGCCGAAGTCCCGCTCGGCACACTTGCGGGCGTCCTCGATCGCCTCCATGAAGGCCACGTCCGGGATGCCCCGGCGCACCGAGCTGTACGGGGTCACGGTCAGCTCGGCGTAGCGGATCCGCTGGCGGGCCATGTCCTCGGCGACGCCGTAGGTCAGCGCCCGGACGTCCTCGGCGTCGCGGATCAGGTCGACCACCGAGAGGTAGACCTGGATGAAGTGCGCGAAGTCGGTGAACGTGAAGTACTCGGCCAGCGCCGCCGGGTCGGCCGGCACCGCGGTCCGTCCCTGGTAGCGCGCGGCCAGCTCGGCCACCACCCGGGGCGAGGCGGAGCCGACGTGGTGCACGTGCAGCTCGGCCTTCGGCAGTCCGGCGATGAACGCCTCGATCCCTCGGGACATCGTCACTCCTCTTAGTACTCGTACCGACCACGCATCATCGCACCCGGCGCGCCCGGCCCTGTTCTGACCTGCCCGGTTCTGCCCTGTTCAGCCCGGTTCTGCCCTGTTCAGCCCGGTGCTGCCCTGTTCAGCCCGGCGCGGCTCTGTTCAGCCCGGCACGGCTCAGCCCGGCGCGGCTCAGCCCCCGAGGGCGGTCGCCACGGTGTGGATCAGCAGGCCGGCCAGCGCGCCGACCACCGTGCCGTTGATCCGGATGAACTGCAGGTCTCGGCCGACGTTGGCCTCGATCTTGCGGGACGCCTCATCGGCGTCCCAGCCCGCCACCGTGTCCGAGATCAGCGAGGTGATCTCGGCCCGGTAGGTCTCCACCACGTACCGCGCGGCGTCCTGCAGCCAGCCGTCCGCCTTGGCCTGCAGCCGCTGGTCGGTGGCCAGCCGGCGGCCGAACGAGCGCACGCCGTCGCGGATCCGCAGGCGCAGCTCGCTCTGCTCGTCCTCGGCCGCGTTGAGCACCAGGGAGCGCACGGCGGCCCAGGAGGAGGCGATCAGGTCCTGCACCTCGCTGCGCGCCAGCAGCTCCGCCTTGGCCCGCTCGACCCGCGCCTTGGTCGCCTCGTCGGTCTGCAACTCGACCGCGAAGTCGGCCAGGAAGTTGTCGATCGCCCCGCGCGCGGGGTGCTGCGGATCGTCGCGGATCGCCGTGACGAACCGCATCAGCTCCTTGTAGACCCGCTCGCCGACCTGATGGTCGATGAACTTCGGCGTCCAGCCCGGCGACTTGAGGGCGACCCGGTCGACCACGTCCTCGTGGTGCTCCGAGAGCCAGTCGTGCACCCGGACCGCCACCAGGTCGACCACCCCGTGGTGGCCGCCGTCGGCGACCACCTTGCCGAGCATCCGCCCTATCGGCTCGGCGACCTGGGTCTGCGCCGCCCGCCGGGAGACCGCCTCGGCGACCACGGCCTGCACGTCCTCGTCGCGCAGCACCGCGAGCACCCCGCGCAGCGCGGCGGCCGCCTCGGTGGTGACCCGCTCGGCGTTGCCGGGGGCGCTCAGCCAGTCGCCGAGCCGGCGGGCGATGCCGAGCGCGGCCAGCCGGGAGCGCACCACATGGGCGGAGAGGAAGTTCTCGCCGACGAAGTCGCCGAGCGACTTTCCGAAGGCGTCCTTCTTGGTCGGGATGATCGCGGTGTGCGGGATCGGCAGGCCGAAGGGGCGGCGGAACAGCGCGGTGACGGCGAACCAGTCGGC
>FTKT01001902.1_pt7 | contig 22697 bp, 24 predicted proteins | sample 1658271 | NCBI WGS metagenome assembly FTKT01 (sample SAMEA3914811, study PRJEB12502) | metagenome | biome: forest; material: soil | place: Canada | collected 2011-08-04 | depth 0.3 m | reverse complement strand
CCCGCGCCCTGCTGACGGCGGGTGGCGTTCAGCGCGATGACGACCACGACACCGTCGAGGCACGGCTGGCACAGCGAATCGACCGCCAGCGGATCATCACCTCGCAGACACCGCCGTTCGTCTTCGCGGTGATCGACGAGAGCGCGCTGCGACGGCCGGTGGGCGGACGCGAGGTGATGCGCGAGCTGTGCGACCACCTGCTGGCAATTGCCGAACTCCCCCATGTCGCACTGCAGATCGCACCGATGTCGCTCGGTGAGCGCGCATCGTTGACCGATCCGCTGATCCTGCTGACCCTTCCCGGTGGTGCCGTCGCCGCATACACGGAGTCCATGCTCCGAGGGTCCTTGACACGGGATCCGGCCATCATCGAGAGGTGCCAACGCGGGTACACTCTGCTCCAGATCGCAGCCCTCTCGCAGGACGCGTCGGTAGAGCTGATCCGCAAAATCAGACAGGAACTGTACTCATGAGTGATCTGACCCTCGTTCAGTGGCGCAAGTCCTCCTACAGCAACAACGCCGGCGGCGAGTGCATCGAGGTGGCCGACAGTCAGTTCCTCGGCCTCACCCCCGTCCGCGACTCCAAGGACCCCAAGGGCCCCGCCCTGCTCTTCCCCGCCACCGCCTTCGCCGCGTTCGTCACCGGCGTGAAGAACGGCGAGTTCGGCACCGTCTGACCGGCTGACTCCCCCGCTCCGCCTCGGCATCGGGCACCCGCCCGGGGCGGAGCAGGCTGACCGTCCCGTCTCGTTCGATGGCGTCGGCGAGCAATCCCGCGACGTGAGACGGGTTTTCGGGGCGCCCTCTCACCTGGGACGGCCCCGGGCGTGGAAACCGCTCGTCGCGGACGCCGCGCGATCGTGCCGATCGGCCAAGGACGCCCTACTTCACTATCCGGTCCCGCAGTTCGGGCTTCCACTGGACGTACTCGACCTCGGCGCCGTCGAGGTGACGGGCGAACAGGTAGGAGCCGGTCAGGCTCTCGGCCGGCCCGAAGGTGATCTCGGCGCCGTGTGCGCGGAGCAGGGCCCGGGTCTCTCCGAGATCACTCACGATGACGGTCGTGGACGCCCTGGGCAGCTCGGCCGCGGCCTCCGCACTGCCCGCGATCACCAGGAAGTCCCCGATGGCGGCGATCTCCACCGAACCGAACTCGAAGCGGAGGTCGCACTCCGCGCCCACCAGTTCGATCAGCGGTGGGAGCGCCCGGTCCAGGTCCGTGCTCCACAGCCGGGCATAGGTCTTGAGAATGGCCACACCGCTCTCCTTCACCATTTCACCGTTCTGACTCTCCCTCAGTTATCCACTCACCGTAGGAGAGCTAGGGTTGACCGGCAAGGACGCACTTTTCGGTGCGCGAGGAACCCAGAGGTGACCATGGAGAGCGACACCGCAGAACAGGTCAGCCCCCTGGCCAACGAGGTCTTCGCCGACATCGCCACCAAGTGGGCGCTGCTGATCATCGATGCCCTGGGATCGGAGACCCTGCGCTTCAACCAGTTGCGCACGCAGGTCGACGGCATCAGCCACAAGATGCTGACCCAGACCCTGCGTGCCCTGGAGCGCGACGGGATCGTCGACCGCACCGCGTATGCCACCGTGCCCCCTCGGGTGGAGTACAACCTCACCGAAGCCGGCCAGGAGCTGCAGGCCACGATCCACGGCATCTGCAGCTGGACCCGCCACCATCTCGACCACATCAAGGCCGCCCGCCGCCGCTTCGACAGCCCGGCCCGGTAGCGCCGCCCAGCTGACCACCGATGTTCCGACCAGGTACCTGCGGCATTCGGGTCCACACCCCTCCTGCGGTACCCGGCAAATGGTTTGACCGGGCCTCAGGGCGTCTTGCGAGAATGGCCCGATGATCGCCACCTCCCCCCAAGGCCCGGTCGAGACCCCGCGGATCGTCACCGAGCTGGCGGCCGGGCGGCCGGTCCGGGCCGTCTGGCTGAACGAGGCCGGCGGCCTGACGTTCCAGCTGGGCGAGGGGGACGCGCGGCAGTTCGTGAAATGGACGCCGGTCGGCAGCGGGATCGACCTGTCGGCGGAGGTGGCGCGGCTGCGCTGGGCGGCCCCGTTCACCGTGGTACCGCGGGTACTTGACGCCGGCTCGGACGAGACCGGGTGCTGGATCCTGACGGCCGGCCTGCCCGGCCGGATGGCGGTGGACGACCACTGGAAGCGCGACCCCGCCACCGCGGTGCGCGCGATCGGCGCCGGCCTGCGCGCGCTGCACGAGGAACTGCCCGCCGCACACTGCCCGTTCGACTGGTCCGCCGGCAGCCGGCTGGAGTCGGCCCGGGTCCGGGCGGCGGCGGGCCTGATCGATCCGGCCGACTGGCACGAGAGCGTCCGTCACGTCGGCACCGTCGAGCGCGCGCTCGACGTGCTGGCCGACGTCCCGCCGGTCGATCAACTCGTCGTCTGCCACGGCGATGCCTGCGCCCCCAACACCCTGATCGGCGAGAACGGCAGCCACAGCGGACACGTCGACCTCGGCGCACTCGGCCTCGCCGACCGCTGGGCCGACCTCGCCATCGCCACCTGGAGCACGACGTGGAACTACGGCCCGGGATGGGAACAGCCACTGCTCGACGCCTACGGCGTCAAGGCCGACCCGGAGCGGACCGCGTACTACCGGCTGCTCTGGGAGCTGTCGGACTGAGCGGCCGCTCTCAGCCCGCCGGGGCCTTGGTCTGGGTCCGGCGGGCGTAGGCGCGGGCCGCGCGGGCGCGGTCGCCGCAGCGGACGGAGCACCAGTGGCGGCTGGCGTGGGTGCGCAGCAGATAGCGGCGGCAGGGGGCGGAGCCGCAGCGGGCCAGGCGTTCGGCGTCGGGACCAGTGAGCAGGTCGGCGGCGTCGGCGGCGAGGACGGCGAGCGCGTGGTCGACGAGCTGGTCGATGGGGTGCGCCTGGACGCGGTGCAGGCCCTGCGCCGCGTCCCAGTGCAGCAGGGCGGCGGCGGGGGCGGCGGTCAGCGCGTCGTTGACCGCGCGCAGCGCGTCGGCCGGCGCCGGGAGCGCGTCGATCCGGGCGGCGAGCAGCACCCGCGCCTGGTCCCGCAGGTCGCGCAGCCGGCCGGCGCAGATCTCCTGCAGCGCGGCGTCCGCGGGGGCGAGGTCGTGTTCGGCCAGCCACCCGGTCGCGGACTCCGGGGAGCCGAGCAGGTCGAGGAAGTGGCCGCCGGGCATGGCGAGGGAGGTGTTGGCGAAGTCGAGCGCCGGGTACCGCTCCGCGCCCGGTGCGGGCGGCAGGGCGGGGTGGGCGGGCTCTGCGGTCGCGGTCTCCGTCATAGCCCTCATGGTAATCCCTTCGGTTCTCCGTGAGAATGACAGGCTAGGTGGCCCAGTAGGCGATCAGGGTGCCCACCACGACCGCCCCCAGCGCGGCCAGTCCCCACCCCAGCGGGCGGCCCAGCCGCCGCCGGTAGGGCGCCGCGTGCTCCGGCCATCGCATGGACACCGCCGCCGCCACGAGGCCGAGACCCACCGCGACCAGGCCCAGGACGAAGTAGAGCGCCAGCACGCTCCCCAGCGTGGCGTGGGCGCCGGTCCGGACGCAGTCGAGGTCGGGAGTACAGGCGACCTGGACGTCCTTGCCCGTCACGTCCCGGGGCTCGTCCCCGAGCGAGTACCGGTTGTGGACGGCGGGGGCGAGGGGGTCGGGGGTGAGGTCGCCGAAGCAGTCGTAGTAGGCCGCTCCGCGTCTGGGATCGTGCCGGTCGCAGGCGTGGACGTGCATCCTGCCCGTCCCGAGGTCCCCGGCGGACCTGCGGATGTCGTGGACGGCGCCGACGGACGCGCCGACCGCCCAGCAGGTGAGGGCGATGCCGGCCAGCAGCGGCAGCAGGAAGCCCGCGAGGCCCACCCGCTCGGACCGGCGTACCCGTACCTTGCCCTTGCGGCTCGGCGTCGGGCCGTACTTGGTACGGTCCTTCGCCCCCGTGGTGGTTCTCTTCCCCTTGGCCATGCCGGCTGCCCCCGTTCTGTCGACGGCACAGCGTATCCGTGGTCGACCGGCCGCCCTCGGGGGGGATCGGCCAGGTCAGGTTCCGCTCCGGTGCAGGGCGTCCAGGGTCGCGAGCTCGTCGGCGGAGAGGCGCAGGGCGCCGGCTGCCACGTTGTCGGACAGGTGGTCCGGGTCGCCGGTGCCGGGGATGGCCAGTACGTGCGGCCCGCGGTGCAGCGTCCAGGCCAGTCTGACCTGCGCGGCGCTCACCCCGTGCGCCCGCGCGACGGCGAGCACCGGATCGCCCGCTGTCCCGCCGGCGGCGCCGGTCGCGCCCGCCTCGCGTCCGGCGCCCGCCTCGCGTCCGGCGCCGGCGATCGCGTAGAACGGCACGAACGCGACACCCTGGTCCCCGCAGGCGCGCACGAACTCGTCCTGGTCGGGCCGGGTGCCGAGCCCGTACAGGTTCTGCACGCAGACCACCGGCGCGATGGCGCGGGCCTCGGCGAGGTGGGCGGGCTGGACGTTGGACAGGCCCAGGTGGCGGATCAGTCCGGCCTCGCGCAGCTCGGCCAGCGCGCCGAACCGCTCGGCGATCGAGTCGGTCCCGACGATCCGCAGGTTCACCACGTCCAGGTGGTCGCGGCCGAGTTGACGGAGGTTCTCCTCGACCTGGCCGCGCAGTTCCCGCGCGGTGGCGTGGGGCAGCCAGGCGCCCGAGAGGTCACGGCCGGGCCCGACCTTGGTGGTGATCACCAGGTCCTCGGGGTAGGGGGCGAGCGCCCGGTTGATCAGCTCGTTGGCCGAGCGGGTGCGCGAGAAGTAGAACGCGGCGGTGTCGAGGTGGTTCACACCGAGTTCGACGGCACGGCGCAGCAGCCCGACCGCCCGACCCCGGTCGCTCGGCTCGGCGTCGGGGTGGAACGCCGTGCCGTTCTGCGTCAGGCGCATGGTGCCGAAGCCGAGCCGGTTGACCGTCAGGTCGCCGAGCTTCCAGGTGCCGGCCGCGGCGGCGGTGATCGTCGCTGCCGGGGTGCTGGTCGCTGTTCCGGTTGGGGTGCCCGCCTCGGCCGGGGTGCTCGTCGCTGTTTCGGCTGGGCTGCTCGTCGTCGTTGCGGCTGGGGCGCTCGTCTTCGTTCCGGCTGAGGTCATGCCGGAATGATCTCCGCGCGATACGCTGACCGCCATTGATTAGGGCATGACTGAATCCTGGGGGCAGTCGTTCTGGCGGAACTGGCGTTCTCGGCGAGCGATCTGGCGCAGACGCGGTTCGCCGTCTCGCCGATGTGGGAGGTCGGGACCAGCTTCCGGCTGCTGGCCTCGGGCGCAGCGCATCCCGTCCACCGGCCGTGGACCGAGCAGGTCCGGCCACGGGTGGCGGCCGCCGGGCTGGACCGGGGCTGGCTCGCCGAGTTGACCCGCTCCCCCGGCTACGTCCCCGACTTCCTCAACCCGGCGCCCGCCGGGCCGGGCCCCGCCCTCGCGGTGGAGCTGGCCGCGATCCGGGAGACGCCACCGGACCGGGTCCGCCAGGACCTCGACCGTCTGGCGGACCATCAGGGCGCCCGTGGCCCCCGGCTGCGGGCCCTGCACGCCGATCCGCCGGCGCAGCTGGTCCGGATCGCGGAGGAGATCGAGCAGTACTGGGAGCTGGCGCTGGCCCCCTACTGGGCACGGATCCGCGCCCTGCTCGACGCCGACGTCCTGCACCGGGCCCGGCAGGTCGCCGAGCACGGCGCCGGCCGCCTCTTCAACGAGCTGCACACCTCGGTGAGCTGGGACGACAACGCGCTGCGACTGGTGCGCCGGCACCGGACCCTGTCCCGGCAGACCTCGGGTGCCGGGCTGCTGCTGATCCCCTCGGCCTTCTCCGGCCCCGAGCTGCTCACCCGGGTGAGGCCGCCAGAGCCGCCGCAGCTCGCCTACCCCGCGCGCGGCACCGGCACCCTCTGGGAGCCCCGGCCCGTCACCGGGACCGCCGCCCTCGCCGCCGTCCTCGGCCGCTCGCGGACCCTGCTGCTGACCGAGCTGGAGACCCCCGCCTCGACCACCGAACTGGCCCACCGCACCGGACTCTCGACGGCCGGGGTCTCCCAGTACCTGACGGCGCTGCGCGACGCGGGCCTGGTCAGCGCCCACCGGGCCGGCCGCTCGGTGCTCTACGCCCGCACCGCCGTCGCCGAAGCCGTCCTGGGCGCAGCGGCCCGGACCTCGCCCTGACCGCTGGGAGCGGCTGGGCCTGCTGGGGACGGGCTGGGGAGGGCTGTCCAAGGTCGTCCCGGAGTGTCCAAGGTCATTGCCCGGGCGGGCGGGTCGGGCGGATAGTTCGGGTCGAACGGATCAACTCTCGTTTCCTGAGACTCCTATGACGCTGAGTCGGCTCAGGGGTCGGCGGGCAGGGCGGCCTGCCAGGCGGCCAGGGGGGCGACCAGACGACAGAGAACCGCCAGCGCGGGGCCGAAGGGGGGCACGGGACATTCGGGACCGCGCAGGAACACCACGAGGTCGACCCGGTCCCGTGCGGCGATGCATCGCAGGTGTTCGACTCCGTCGGAGGGGACGGCGTGCGCCCACAGGATGTCCTGGACACGGGCGGCGTCCGCCGGGGTGGGGTGCGGGTGGTCCTGGCTCGTCAGCACCAGACGGACGAGGTACACCGGGGCTCAGGCCCGTCCGATGCCGCCCGCGGCGACGGGCACCGGGTTTACGGGCCGGGCGCCGTCCGCGGCGACGGGTGCCGGGCTGACGGGCCGGGCGCCGTCCGCGGCGGCAGGCAGCAGGCCGGCGGGCAGCAGGCCGGCAGGCGCTGGGCCGGCAGGCGGGGTCGGGCGGGAGATCGGTACAGGCATGGGGGGTCCTTGGTCGCAGTCGCAGTCGCGGTCGCTGACGACGGCCGGCGGTGATCGCAACGACCGGGCGCCTCCACTGTGGCCCGGTGGGCGCCGGGGCGGCAGCTCCCGCGCCTGGCAGCAAGGCGCCTGACAGCAAGGCGCCAGGGTGGGTCCGGGTCCAACGGGGAGGGGAACGGAAGTGCTGGGGGTACTCGGGCTGAGCCCGGTCGCGCAGGCCGTCTATGCCGCGGTGCTGGGGCATCCGGGGTACGGGGTGGCCGAGCTGACGCGGACGCTGTCACTGACGGAGACACAGGTCCGCACCGCCTGCGACGAGTTGGCGGACCTCGCCCTGCTGCGGCCGTCCCACGACACGCCCGGACTGCTGCGGGCCGTCAATCCCGCGTTCGCGCTGGACCTGGTGCTGCGCCGGCAGGAGGCCGAGCTGGCCCACCGGGCGAGCGAACTCGCCGAGGAGCGGCTGCGCGCGGCCCACCTGGTGGCGGCCTACACCGACCTCGACCCGGGCGAGAGCGACCCGGGCACCGAGCGGCTGCTCGGCCTGGACGCCGTCCAGGCCCGGCTGGAGCTGCTGGCCACCCAGCTGACGGGCGAGTGCCTGTCGAGCGTGCCCGGCGGCGGGCAGTCGCAGGCCGGCCTGGAGGCCGCCCGCCCGCTGGCCGCCGAGGCGCTGCGCAAGGGCGTCCGGCTGCTGACCCTCTATCAGGACAGCGTGCGCAACGATCCCGCCTCCCTGGCGTACGCGCAGTGGATGACGCGGGAAGGCGGCCAGGTGCGCACCGCGCCGCTGCTCCCGCCGCGGTTGGTGATCTTCGACCGCGCGGTCGCCGTCGTACCACTGGACCCGCAGGACGCTCGCCGGGGCGCGCTGTGCACCCGCGAACCGGCCGTCGTCGCCTTCCTGGTGGCGGTCCATCAGCAGGCCTGGGACACCGCCGTCCCGCTCGCGGCGGACCGCGACGAGGAGGCGGGCGGGCTCACCCCGACCGAGCGGGACCTGCTCGTCCTGCTCTCCAAGGGGCTCACCGACGAGGCCGCGGGCAAGCGGCTGGGGGTGTCGCTGCGTACGGTGCGGCGGCAGATGGCGGGGCTGATGGAGCGGTTGGGCGCGGCCAGCCGCTTCGAGGCCGGGCTCAAGGCGGCACGGCGCGGCTGGCTGTAACGCGGGCCCGGAACGCGAGCCGTGGTGCAGGCAAGGCTCAGGCAAGGCCCAGGCAGGAAGGTGTCAGTCAGCTTGCTGCCGGGCCGCACGCCTTCCGGTGGGCCGCGGCGCGCCACAGGATGGGCCTCGCCCGGCCGCCGCAACGCACTTCGGGGAGTCCTTCCGGAGCGCGTCGACGGTCGTTGCCGCATCCCGTGCACCGCCCTGCCCCTGCCCCGGCACCCGCCATGCCCTAGTCCGGGCCGGCGACCGCGGCAGGGGTACGGGACCGTCTCCCCGTTGAGGAGTCCGATGTCCGCGCAGCACCCTTCGCCAGGTTCGACCGGCCCGTCCCCGGTGCCCCGCAGGCGCCACCGGGTGGCCCGCTGGGGGGCCGCCGCCTCCGCGCTGATCGCGCTGGGCGGGTCGCTGGCCCTGACCGCCCCGGCGGTCGCGGTCACCGCCGCGCACGACCACGTGCTGGACTGGAACCAGGTCCTGCGCGACCAGTTCAAGGTGGTCTGCGGCCCGGACGGCGCGCCCGGACCGCTGGCGCGGGCCGGGGCGATGATGCACACCGCGATCTGGGACGCCGTCAACTCCGTCTCCGGTGGCGCCGACCCCGCCTACGGCTTCTACCTGGGCCGGACGGCCGCACCCGCCGGCGCCTCGGCCGAGGCGGCGATCGACCAGGCGGCGCACGACACCCTGACCGCCGCCTTCCCCGGGCAGCAGACCTCGTTCTACCAGAGCATCAACGACGCGCTGACCCGCGAACTCGGCTACCTCCCGGACGGTCCGCAGAAGGACCAGGGCAAGGCCGTGGGCGCCCAGGCGGCCCAGGCGATCATCACCGCCCGGTCGGCGGACCGCAGCACCGCCTACGGCGGCACCTACGACCCCAATGCCGACCAGACGCTCGGCAGGTGGCGGCCCACCGACACCAGCTGGGGTCCGGCGACCCCGAACTGGGGCCACCTGCAGCCGTTCGCGATGTCCGCGAACAACCAGTTCCAGCCCCCGCTGCCGGCCGGCTACAGCTCGTACTCCGCGCTGCTGGCCAGCCCCGAGTACGCGGCCCAGGTCAACGAGGTCAAGCGGGTCGGCTCGGCGACCGCCGGCCCGCCCGACCGCTCGTTGGACCAGACCCAGGCCGCGCAGTTCTGGGCGAACGACCGGGGACCGGACTGCGGCCCCAACCACGACACCCTCGCCGTCCCGGGCACCTACAAGCCGCCGGGCCAGCTGTTCGAGACCACCGCGGCCATCTCCCAGGCCCAGCACCTGGGCGAGTTCGCCAACGCGCGGCTCTTCGCGCTGGTCGGCGTCTCGCTGGTGGACGCCTCCGTCACCGCCTGGGACGCCAAGTACGACACCGCCATCCAGCTGTGGCGGCCGATGACCGCGATCCAGAACGCCGACGTCGCGGGCAATACGGCCGTCACCGTCGACAAGGGCTGGCTGCCGCTCTCGCTGGGCGCCGATAACATCCACTTCACCCCGCCGTTCCCCTCCTACGTCTCCGGGCACGCGACCTTCGCGGGCGCCTGGGCGGGCGTGATGCGCGACTACTTCGGCGACAACGTCGCCTTCACCGCCCACACCCAGGACCCGCAGCTGGACGACACCATCACCCGCAGCTACACCAGCATCACCGCGGCCGCCGTCGAGGACGGCTTCAGCCGCCTGTGGCTGGGCGTGCACTACCGCTTCGACACCGAACAGGGACTCAACGCGGGCTACTCGGTGGGCGACTGGGCCTACCACCACGTCCTGCGGCCCAGCGGCGCCATCGCCTACCAGGGATCGGTCGCGACCTCGGCCGCGACCGGCAGCGGCACCGGACTGACCCTGCCCGTGGGCCGCGCGGTGCGGGCCGGTGACACCCTGCTCGTCTCCGCGATGCTCACCAACACGGACGCCGGCACGGTCTCCGCCACCGACAGCCAGGGCAACGTCTACAGCGTGCTGAGCGACAGGCCCGACGGCTCCGGAGACCGCACCCTGGTGCTGGCCTCGATCGGCGCCAAGCCGCTGAGCACCTCGGACACCATCACCCTCGGCTACCCGGCCTCCGGCGAACACCACGTCTCGGTCCAGGAGTTCAGCGGCGTCACCGCCGTCGACCAGGGCGCCTCGGCGACCGGCCCGGCCGGCACCCCCGTCAACTCCGGCGCCACCGCGACCACCGGCGCCGCCAACGAGTTGGTCTTCGCCACCGCCGGGATCCAGGGCGGCGAGAACCTCGCCTGGAACGCCGGCTTCACCGCGCAGCCGACCCTCTTCGTCTCCGAGGACCAGCTCGCCACCGCCTACCAGCTCGTCTCCGCCACCGGCAGCTACGCCGCCACCGGCATCGCGACCCATCAGTGGATGGCCTCGGTGGTCACCCTGCGCTGAGCCCGCCCTCCGGATCGCCGCCGGGCCCCCTGCCCGGCGGCGATCCGGCGCTGACTATCAGTCAACTCCGGGCGTGCGCCGGCGAGTAAGGCTGCCGCCGTGTGCAGACATCCCCCCGGCAGGGCCGAGCCGACGTACGCTCGGCAGGAGTCGACGACGCCGATCCGGAGGTCTCGCGTGTCACCTGCCCCCACCGCCCAGCACGGCACGCCGGCGTACTGGTCCCGCCGCTACGCCGAAGGCGGCGACTACGCGCCGCTCACCGATGAAGAGCGTGAACTCTTCGCCTCACTCCCCCGCCCCGAGGGCGCGCAGGCGCTCGACCTGTGCTGCGGCACCGGCGGCGTGGCCCGCCATCTCGCCTCCCTCGGCTATCAGGTCCTGGGCGTGGACTTCTCCGAGGCGGGCCTCGCCCGCGCCCGCGAGCAGACCGCGCCCGGTGCCACCGTCGACTACCGGTGCGTCGACTTCAACCAGGAGCCCGGCCTGGTCACTCCCCACTCGCAACACCTGGTGGTGTGCCGGCTGGGCGCCGCGTTCCTCGACGGACCGCTCCTCGTGGACCGGGTCGTCCACTGGCTCGCGCCGCACGGGGTGTTCGCCGTCGTACTGCCCGACCCGCGGCATCTGGACCCGCGGCGGCGCTCGATCTACCTGGACGAGTCCCAGATCAGCGACCTCACGCGCGGCTTCGGCCATGTCGAACGCCACTACACCGAGCACCTGCTCGTCCTGCTGCTGAGCGACTGGGCCCCCAGCCACCGCTTCGCCGAGAAGCGCCTGCCCGCGCCGAACGCCTGCCTGGGCGTGGGCATCGTCGTCCAGGACCCCGCCACCGGCCGCGTCCTGCTCGGCAGGTCCGCCCGCTTCGACGACATGCTGGAGGCACCCGGCGGCAAGCCCGAGACCAGCGGCACCCTGGTCGAGGACCTGCGCCACACGGCCGCCCGGGAGCTGCGGGAGGAGACCGGGCTGGTGGCGGACCCGGCCGACGTGCAGCTGCGGTCCGTGCTGATCGACCGGCGCGGTGTCCCCCGGGTCACCGTCGCCGCCTATCTGACGAGGTTCGAGGGCACCCCGCGCGCGATGGAGCCCGAGCTGATCGAGGGATGGGACTGGTACGCGCTCGACGCGCCCCTGCCCGGCGCCCTGTTCACCCCCTCCCTCGACTGCCTCGGCGCCGTCTTCCCGGACCGCTTCCACGGCCGGCCCACCCGGCACTACCCGCTGGACCGCGCCCTCTACGAACAGCCGGCGGCACGGACCGCGTTCGTGCCACCGGCGACGGTGACCGTGCAACCGACGACCGCGCCCGCACCCGTGCAGCCGCGCGTCCCGGCGCAGGCCGCGCCGGGGCACGCACTGCCCCATCACGCCCGCGCCGCACGGACGTTGCGCCTGGCCGTCGCGCAGAGCACGGTCCCCGAGGACCCGTCCGATCCGGAGCTGCTGCGCGCCGCCGGCGAGCAGCTCCGCCGGCAGATGCGCGAAGCCGCCGCTGCCGGCGCCCGCCTCGTGCAGTTCCCCGAAGGAGCGCTGGTCTACCCCGACCCGCGCGGCATGCCGACCGATCCGTCCAGCCGCACCGGACACGTGGACTGGGCCGCCACCCGGTGGGACGTCCTGCGCGAGGAAGAGGAGGCGATCCGCACACTGGCCGGGGAGTTGGGCCTCTGGACGGCGTTCGGCACCATCCGCCGCGTCGAGTCGTCGCCCAGGCCGCGCAACAGCCTGCTCGTGGTCTCCGACCAGGGCGAGGTGGCCGCCTGCTACGACAAGCGGATCCTGTCCCACACCGAACGCAGCCGCCTGTACTCCCCTGGGACGGACCCAGTGGTGTTCGAGATCGACGGATGGCGCTTCGGAATCGCGCTGTGCATAGAGGTGAACTTCCACGAACTGTTCGCGCAGTACGAGGCGATGGACGTGGACTGCGTCCTGCTGTCGGTGATGGCCGACGACGCGCTGCGCGCCGGCCTGGCGAAGTCGTACGGCACCCTCTTCAACTTCTGGCTCGGCTACAGCGTGCCGGCCCAGTACGGCGCGACCGCTCCGGCCGGCATCATCGGCCCGGGAGGCCCATGGCTCACCCGGTGCCCGGCCGAGAACCGCCCCGCAGTCACCGTCACCGACCTGGACCTCGACACCACAAACCCCATCATCACCACCGCCCTCACCCTGGCCCGCCCCTGGCGCCGCCACACCCGCGCGCAAGACCTCGACACCGGCCTCCTCGGCTGAGCGAGCGACGACATCCGCGTAACCGGCCTGACCAAGCAGTAGTTGACTCCAAATCAGCTTGACCGACCGCTTTGCAAAGCAGCAGACTTTGCAAAGTGACCGAAGAGAAAGTCAACGCCCCACGACCGCCGACCGCACCCGTCGGCTCCCGAGGCCTGGACGGGGAGCTGCCCGAGCACGCCGTGCGCGGCGCGCTGCTCGGTCTGCTGGCGGAGGTGGGGACGGTCACCGCGACGGAGGCCGCCGGGCGGCTCGGATTCAGTTCCGGGCTGTGCTCCTTCCATCTGCGGCAACTCGCCCGCTACGGACGCATCGAGGAAGTCCCGCAGGCCGGTGGCCGCGCGCGGCCCTGGCGCCTGCGCCAGGCGTCGGCGCGGCCGGTGGACGTCTCGGCCGTCCACGAGGGGTTCGGCGAGCTGGCCCGCGGCCTGGAGGACGAGAGTTACCAACGGTGGCTGGCCCAGCGGGAGCTGGCCGCGCCCGAGTGGCGCCGGGACGAGGCGTTCAGCGCCGTGGTCCACCTGACGCCGGACGAAATGAGCGCCGTCGCCCAGGCCCTGCGCCTGGAACTCGACAAGTACCGGGACAGGGAACGGAATCCGTCCGCCCGTCCTGCCGAGGCCCGACCGGTCGCCGTCATCAGCCGCCTGTTCCCCCTGCTGCCGCCGCAGGGTGGCGAGAGTGCCGGACCCCGCCCCGAGGAAAGAGGCCAAGACGGTGTCTGAGATCGGCACAGTTACGCTGCTGCGACGCTATCCCGTCAAGTCGATGCTCGGAGAGGAGGTCTCCGCCAGCGACGTGACGTGGACCGGCCTCTCGCGGGACCGGGGCCTGGCCCTGGTCCACGGCCGGACCGGAAAGGTCGTCAGCGCGAAGAATCCGCGTCTGTGGCGCGACGCCCTGACGCTGTCGGCGGCAGCCGTGGACTCCGGCGTGCGGATCACCGGACCGGACGGCAAGGTCGCCTGGAGCGCCGACGCCGGCATAGACGAGATCCTGTCGGAGCGGCTGGGCCAGCCCGTCGCGCTGACCGACACCCCGCCTCCCGGCGCCACCCTTGAGCGTGCCGAACCCGAGGAGGTGCTGCGCAGTGGAGTCGAGGCCCAGGTGCCCCTCGCCATGAGTCGCGTCGGCACGGCATCCCCGCCGGGGACGTTCTTCGACTACGCGCCGGTCCATCTGCTGACCACCTCCACGCTCGACCGGATCGCCGCCCTGAGCCCCCGCGGCACGGCCGAAGCCGAGCGCTACCGACCGAACATCGTGGTCCGCACCCCGGCCACGGGCTTCGTCGAGAACGACTGGGCGGGCCGGACGCTGCTGATCGGGGACGAGCTGGCCCTGCGCGTGCTGGTCTGCACGCCGCGCTGCGCGGTGCCGACCCTCGCCCACGGGGGCCTCTCCCGGGACAGCAGCGCGCTACGAGTCCTCGCCGAACACAACCGGGTGGTACCGCTCGAAGCCCTCGGCCCCCAGCCCTGCGCGGGCGTCTACGCCCAGGTGCTGCATCCCGGTCGCATCGAACTGGGTGACCGCGTGCGGACGGGCTGACCGCTCGCCCTCCCCGCCCTGCCGCCGTGCCGGTACGGCATCATGTCCCCGTGACCACCATTGGCTTCCTGCACACCGCAGACGTGCACGTTCCCGTCTTCCGCGCGCTCGTCGGCGACCTGGCCCCGGGGGCCGCCGACCTGCACGTGGTGGATCCCTCGCTGCTCGCGGACTCACGGGCCGGGCGGCCCTATGAGGAGCGGCTGCGGGAGCGGCTGGGCGAGTTGGCCGGGGCCGAGGTGATCGTCTGCACCTGTTCCTCGATCGGGGAGGCCGCCGAGCGGTTCGCCGGGAACGTGATCAGGGTGGACCGGCCGATGGCCGAGGCGGCGGCCGGCTATCCGCGGGTCGGCGTCGTCTACGCCGTGGCCTCGACGCTGGCGCCCACCTTCGCCCTGCTCGCCGAGACGGGCGCGACCGGCAGCCTGGTGGAGGTCTCCTGCGTCGACGCCTGGCCGCTGTTCGAGGCCGGCGACCTGCCCGGCTTCCACGCGGCGGTGGCCGCCCGGGCGCGCGAGGCGGCCGGCTCGGTGGACGTGATCATGCTGGCCCAGACCTCGATGGCCCCCGCCGCCGACCTGCTCGCCGACCTGGCACTGCCGGTCCTCACCAGCCCGCGCCTCGCGGTGCACCGCGCGCTGGCCGGGGTGAACCGATAGGGCTTCAGGAGCCGAGCGCCTTGCTGTAGACGGTGGAGCTGTGACGGACCGTCATGCCCACCCGCTGGTAGAGCGGCAGCGCGCCGGTCTCCGAGTGCGTCCACAGCTCGCAGCTTCGCCGGCCCTGCCGGTAGAAGTCGCGGAACGCGTGCCGCAGCAGCAGGCGGGCGATGCCCCGGTTGCGCTGGTCGCGGCGGACCGCGACCAGCGCGACGTACCCGTGGTCGACGTCCGGGGTGTCCACCGAGAGGACGGTGCCGACCAGTTGGCCGTCGGCGAACGCCACCGGCGAGGCCGCCGGCGCGAAGCCGGCCCGCTCGACGGTGAGCCGGGCCCACTCCTCGTAGGACTTGCGCCGCTGCTGCCACTCGTCGAACGCGTCCTCGGTGAGCCGGTGCACCGCCCGTTCGTCACCGCTCCGGAAGCGCCGGACCGTGACGCCCGCCGGCGGCTCGGGCACCTCCGGTTCGACGGGCAGCGCCATCTCCAGCAGCCAGGCGGTGGCGAGCCGCCCGTACCCGCGCGAGCGCATCAGCGCGACGGCCGCGTGGTCGCTGTCCGCGACCGTCTGGGAGAGCCGGTCGCCGCCCGCCCGGCGGGCCCGTGCCTCGACCCAAGCGAGCAGCGCGCCGCCCAGCCCCCGTCCACGGTGGCCGGGGTGGACGTCGACCTCGGAGCGGCGGTGCACCCAGGCCCGGGCGACCAGCTCTCCGGCCGGTCCGTGCACGAGCAACGTGTCCGCGGCCGGGTCCAGCCCGGGACGGGCCAACTCAGCGGCGACGCTGTCCGGATCGGCCTCGACACGGCCGTACAGGTCGCGCTCACAGGCGACGACCAGACGGTGGATCGCGCGGACGTCGGCGGCGGTGGCCGACCGGCTCCGATAGCCGGCCGGCAGCGGCGGTGCTGGGAGATCGGACATGGGGACACCCTCCTCCACCCGCCGCCATCCTGTCGACCGCATCCGGAACCTGATGATCCATCAGCCGGCGCGACCGCCACCGGCGGTCCGCAGCGGCGGCAGGGGCAGCGGCAGCCCGGGGAGGCCGTCGATACTGGTGGCGATGTGGTCCTTCTTCTGGAAGTACAGGTCGAGGGAGCGGTCGTCCTCCCGCTCGAAGCGCGAGCGGTGCAGCGGCCGGTCCTCGTCGTAGCTCATGAAGGGGACGGCGTAGCCGCAGGTGTCCCGGATCAGCTCGGCGGTGACCACGATGATCGCGCGCGGGCCGTGCGGCACCGGGTCGATGCCCGGGAAGTGCGACAGCAGTTCACCCCAGCGCGGGTCGTCACGGAAGACCGGCTCACCGCGGCCGTGCACGCGCACGATGTTCGGCGGCCCCTGGAAGGCACACCACATCAGGGTGATCCGCCCGTTCTCCCGCAGGTGGGCGATCGTCTCGGCGTTGCTCCCGGCGAAGTCCAGGTAGGCCACGGTGAGTTCGTCGAGCACGGCGAACGAGCCGGTGAGCCCCTTGGGCGACAGGTTGACGGTGCCCTCGCTGTCCAGCGGAGCGGTGGCGGTGAAAAAGACCGGCTGCGCCTCGATGAAGGCACGAAGCCTGCCGTCTATGCGTTCGTAGCTCTTTCCCATGGGAGATATTATCCGCGGCGGACGAAGGAACGGTCTCGCGCGGGGGCTCCTGATGGACCGTCAGCCATGGGGCCGATCAGCCGCTTGCGAACACGTCGAGCAGTCCCCCACCACCGCGATCCGGTCCAACACCGCCCCGACCCGGCACCGCGCTCGCCGGCCTGAGCAGCCGCCAGGTTCTCGCGCCCGCACCCGCGCCCCCGGCTCAGCCCGCCGTCAGCCGCCAGACCGTCGTGGTCTTGCGGGCCGCGTCCTCCAGGTCGGCCAGTACCGGGACCTCGTAGGAGGCCACCTCGGTGAAGCGGTCACGGGGTAGGTAGGCGCGGCCCGGGTCGCCGACGATCACCAGGGCGCCGCGGGCCTGGGCCCGTTCCAGGAACGGGAGGAAGCGGGCGGCCATCGCGCGCTCGTAGAAGACGTCGCCCGCCAGCACCACCTCGGCCGGGCCGCCGTCGCCGTCGAGCAGGTCCGCGACCTCGGCCGCTACCCGGACGCCGTTCGCCGCCGCGTTCAGTTCGATCGCGGCCACCGCGTAGGCGTCGATCTCGGCCGCCCGTACCGAGGCCGCGCCCCGCAGTGCGGCGGCTACCGCCACCAGGCCCGAACCGGCCGCCAGGTCCAGTACCGTCCGCCCCGCCACCACCTCCGGGTGGTCCAGCACATACCGGGCCACCCCCATCCCGCCCGCCCAGGCGAACGCCCAGAACGGCGGCGGCAGGCCGATCTCGCCGCGCTCGGTCTCGGTCGTCTCCCAGAGCGCGATCGCGTCCTCGGCCATGTACAGGGTGATCTCGGGGACGAACGGGACCTGAGCGAGGCGGGTCTGCGCCCGGACGAAGGCCGCGTTCGCCTCGGTGTCCACCCCCGCCTGGAGGGGGGTCGCTACAACGCCTGACATGGCACTCTTCTCTGCTCACGGTGCGTGCTGGCCGGTGTGCAGACCTTAGTGCATGCCAGAACCGGCAGTGCATGCCCGAACCGGCCGGCCGCGCGCGAGGACCGCGTCGTCAACCCCTGGCGGTCAGGCGGCGGTGGAGCCAGGACAGCGCACCGCCGCGCCGGCCCGCCGTCGCCGCCTCGGCCTGCCGGGAGGCCGCCACGGCGGCGTAGCCGTACTCGCGCATCCGCGTCTCGTACGCGCCCACCGCCGCGAGCAGCGCGTCCTCGCCGGGGGCGGCCCGGGTGAGGGTGCGGTGGAGCAGGCCCGCGTCCCGCAGCGCGGTGTTCGCGCCGGAGCCGCGGGCCGGGCTCATCGCGTGGATGGCGTCGCCGAGCACGGTCACCCGGCTGGGCTGCCAGGCCGGTACCGGCTCGGAGGTGCGGACCCGGACCAGGAAGGTGTCCCCGACCTCGGCCAGCGCCAGCAGCCCGCGCAGATCCGGATGCCAGGACCGGGTCAACTCCGTTGCCAGCGCGTGCAGTCCGGCTGGATCCAGCTCGGCGAGCCGGGCCGGCGGGACGCCGAAGTCGGTACGGTCGGCGCAGACCGCCCACATCAGGTAGTCGGCGACCGGCGAGAGCCGGGCGCGCGGTGCGATCTCGGCGGCCGCCCGCTCCGGGCGCTGCCGCAGCCGGACCAGGCCCGCCGCCAGCCCGATCCGCCCGCCGGCCACGGCCACGAACCCCTTCAGCAGGGCGGGCGGCAGCAGCCTCACCGCCTGCTCGGTCAGCGGCGTCCTGCCGTAGACGCAGCGCGATCCGGTGTCGGTGATCTCGGCCTGCGGCAGATACTGCCGCCGCACCGCCGAGTTGACGCCGTCCGCGCCCACCAGCAGGTCCGCCGCCTCCTGCCGGCCGTCCGCGAAGTGCAGCCGGACCCCGTCGCGATCCAGCTGGTAGCCGGTGAACTCGGCTCCGTAGGAGATCCGTTCGTCGAGCCCGGCGGCCAGCACCTCACGCAGCGTCCGCCGGTTGACGCAGGTGGAGAGCGTCGCCGGCGCGAACGGATCGACCGCCGGATCGGCCCGCGTCTCGTGCAGCGGCCGCAGCCGCCTACTGAGCACGGTCATGCTGCTGCTCGGGCTGCCGCAGGTGGCCAGGAAGAGCTGGAACAGGTCCGGTGGCAGACAGGCCCGCAGCGCAAACCCGGCCCGGGCGTCCACGTGCAGCCGGTAGCCCTGTCGCCGCCCCGACGACACCCCGTCGCGCTCGTAGACGCGGACGTCCACACCCGCGCCGTGCAACCCCTGCGCCAGACAGAGCCCCCCGAGCCCGGCCCCGACCACGGCCACCCGCAATCGGCTCACCGGCCCTCCCCCGTCCGCTCGGCTCGCACCGATGCCTTTTCGCATCCTGGCGCGGCGGGGGTGAGGCGTCAACAGGTCCCTCGGCCGGGCTGGGGGTTGCGTGGGGAGCCGGGACGGCTGCCGGGTCGCTCCGCCGCGGGAGCGGGAGCGGCCGTGGCGCTGCTGCTACTCCCTGGGCTCGAAGCCCGGGCGGGTATAGGGTCGGCGAATGACCTTGGAGTGGGAGCAGGTAATCGTTCACTCGGTGGACCCGGCGGCCTTGGGGCAGTGGTGGGCTTCGGCTCTCGGCTGGGTGGTGGTCCACTCTTCTGACGACGAGTTCGAGATCCGCCCGGCACCGGACCAGATGCCCGGGTTGGACTTCGTCCGGCTCGACGAGGCCAAGAAGACCAAGAGCCGACTGCATCTCGACTTCAGGCCCGACGACCAGGCCGCCGAGGTGGCCCGGCTGGTAGCCCACGGCGCGCAGCGGGTCGACATCGGCCAGGGTGACCAGTCCTGGGTCGTCCTGGCGGACCCCGAGGGCAACGAGTTCTGCATCCTCGGCCAGCGGCACCAGTAGCCGAGCGTCCGGGATCGCACCCCGGCACGGTCCGACAACCGCACCGGGGTGTGACTCTGACGATCCGTCAGCGACTCATCCGCTGCAGCCGGTCCCCGCTGACGGCCAGCCGGGTGCGGGTGCGCATCAGGATCCGGCCGAGCATGTTCTTGCCGGTACCGGTGGAACCCCGGCCCCAGTAGTGGTCGGCGGTGGTGTCCTCGACGAGGACCTGCTGTCCGGTGGCCAGCAGGATTTCCAGGATGTCCGGGTTCTGCAGGAACTTCTCGTGGACCGCCCGCCGCATCACGTCGTCCCTGGCGCCGTCCCAGCCGCGGCCGAGCACGGCGGAACGGTCCCGGCCGAGTTCGGCCGCCCGCAGGGCGGTCGGGGCGAGGCGGATCCGGTTGGCGTGGGTGGTGCCGGCGAACTTCTGGGCCTGGAAGTAGTGCTCCGAGGTGCGCCACCAGAGGCCGTCCACCGAGAAGCCGTGCGGGGAGAAGTTGGAGAAGCAGCCGTACGGGGCCTCGTCGGCGCCGTAGAAGTAGATGGGCATGGGGGTCACCTCGTCTCGTCGTCCCTGGCCTGGCGGTCGCCGTCGCCGTCGTCGCCGGGCTGGTCGGCCGGCACCCCAGGGCACGGCCGGCACCCCGGGGCTCGGCCGGCGCTCCAGGGCACGGTAGCCAGCGGGCGGCGCACCGCGCACGCGGTTTTCCGCCCCCTCGGCCAGCAGGCCGGCCGGGGCCGGGCCACCCCGAGTGCGCGCGGGTGGTGGTGCGGCGCGGTGACGGCCCGTCGGCCCGGAACGCCGCGCCCGCCCCCGCGAGCACCGGGTCCCGCGCTGCCGGGCCGCGGCTACGACGGCGTGTCCCCCAGGTCACAGCTCGGAACAGCTAGGTCAAATTTCGATACCGAACCAGTGATGAGCTGCGCAAATGCTCGCGGCGACGAAGGCTGCCGAGTAGCATCCGGCTGACGGCCTCCGGCGCACGGCGCGCACGCGTGGTGCCTGGGACGGCCGGTCCTCGCGGGGCAACCGGACGTCACCGCGCACTCGTCACCGCGCGCCAGGGCAGTCGCGCGAACGCGGAAAGGCAGCGTCTTGGCGGATCGGCTCACCGGAGGAGACTCCTCGCTGCTGCGTCGCATCAACGCCGCGGTCACCCTGCGCGCGCTGCGCGACGGGCAGTCCGTCACCCTCACCCAACTGGTGGGCGACACCGGACTCTCCCGGCCGACGGTGGAGGGCGTGATCGAGGGCCTGGTGGAGTCCGGGCTGGTCGCCGAGGTCGAGCAGACGCAGGACAGCGGGCGTCAACGCGGCCGTCCGGCACGGTGGTTCCGGTTCCGTGCGGAGGCCGGGCACACGCTGGGCGTGGAGATCGGCGTGCACGGTGTCCGGGTGGTGCTGGCCGACCTGGCCGGGCGGGTGATCGGCAGTCACTCCCGGCTGGTGGACGAGGCGCTGGACGCCGAGGAGCGGCTCGGCGTGGTCCGCAGCACCGTCGCGGAGGTCCTGCGGAAGGCGGGCGTCTCGCGCGACAACCTGTGGGCGGTCGGCGTCGGCAGCCCCGGGATCGTGGACAAGGAGGGCTCGGTCCGGCTCGGCACCGCGATGCCCGGCTGGACCGGACTGGACCTCGGTGCCCGGCTGCGGCGCTCGTTCCGCTGTCCCGTCCTGATCGAGAACGACGCCAACCTGGCCGCCATCGCCGAGCACTGGCAGGGCGCGGCGGTCGGCATGGGCGACGTGGTCTTCGTGCTGGCCGGGCTCAGCCCGGGGGCCGGCTCGCTGATCAACGGACGCCTGCACCGGGGCTTCGGCGGCGCGGCCGGCGAGATCGGCGCGCTGCACCTGCTCGGGCAGGAGGTCACCCCCGAGCGACTGCTCTCCACCACCGGCAAGCCGCTGGACCCGCTGGACGAGGCCGCGGTCGCGCGGGTGCTGCGGCTCGCCCGGGAGGGCGACGAGGTCGCCCGGGTCGCGATGGACCGCTTCCTGCGCCGGCTGGTGCACGACGTGGCGGCGCTGGTGCTGGCGATCGACCCGCAGCTGGTGGTGATCGGCGGCTGGGCCGCCGGCCTGAACGACGTGCTGGAGCCGCTGCGCGAGCAGTTGGCGCTGTACTGCCTGCGGGCCCCGGAGGTGACGCTCTCCGCGCTGGGCGAGGACGTGGTGGCGCTGGGCGCGCTGCGCCTCGCGCTGGACCAGGTGGAGGAGCAGCTCTTCGCCGTCGACCAGCCGGTGTCCCGGACCTGACGGCTCTCCCGCAGCGGACGGCTGTCCCGGACCTGACGCCTGTCCCGCAGCGGACGGCTGTCCCGGAGCTGACGCCGCCCGTCCGTACAACCGGCCGCCCTCATGGCTGAGGGCCACACCCCCGAGTCGGGATGTGGCCCTCAGCCATTACAGGTCCAGCGGGTCCAGCAGGTTCAGGAAGCGGTACGCGCCGCCGCGGCCACCGGGGTGACCTCGACCAGGCCGGTCTCACCGAAGGTCAGCTTGCAGGTGTCGGCCCGGTAGGTCGATACCGCCACCGCCACCATCCGGCCGCCCGAGGCGTACTGGGTGGTGACCACCAGCACCGGGGTGCCCGGGGGACGCTCCAGCAGCGCGGCCTCCTTCGCCTCCGCGACACCGAGCTCGACCGCGCGGGACTCGCCGTCCACGCCGAGCCGCTCCAGCCGGCGCAGCACCGACTTCGCCTGGTCGTCGTTCTCGGCGGCGGCGCCGGTGAGCCGGATCGCCGGGACCTTGCGGATCGCCGAGTCGGAGATGTGCAGCGACTCGGTGGCGACGATCTGGCCCTGGGCCACCCGCAGGCGCCGCACGGTGTGCACCGCCTCGCCGACCGGGATGCCCAGCGCCTGGGCGAGCTGCTCGGTGGCCGGAGCGGTGGTGCAGTCCACCCCGCGCCAGGCCTGGTCGCGGCTGCCGGTGGGCCAGCCCTCCTCGCGGCGGCTGACCGGGACGCCGACCCGCGGGGCGGCGACCAGGGTGCCGATGCCGCGGCGGCGAACCAGGCGGCCCTCCAGCTCCAGCTGGTCGAGCGCCTGACGCAGGGTCGCCCGGGCCACGCCGAAGCGGGCCGAGAGCTCGCGCTCGTTGGGGATGACCTGGCCGGTGGAGAACTCCGAGTCGATGGCTCGCAGCAGCACCGTACGCAGGTGCCAGTACTTGGGCTCCGGTACCGCCGTAAGCTGTGCTGTCCCCACCGTGTCCTCCACCCTGGCCGGCCTCCGGCCGTGTGGGACGGCCGCCGACATCGTAGAAGGACCGTACGCGCCCGGTCCGCACCGGCAGGTTCTGCCAGGTGGAGGCTCGGGCTTTATCCGTCCTTCTTTATTAAAGGTCTTTGCAGTAAGTGACCCTAGGGGGTGCTCCCGGAGATGGTCAAGACCAATGACCGGGCTTGACCGGTCTGTGGTCCGCATTCATGCCAAGTTCACGATCGGGTGGCCGCCGGGACCTTCCGTGAACGGTCGGCGGGAGGCCCGCGGACCCCGCGCGGCGGCGCCGGGCGC
>FTKT01003478.1_pt1 | contig 22764 bp, 22 predicted proteins | sample 1658271 | NCBI WGS metagenome assembly FTKT01 (sample SAMEA3914811, study PRJEB12502) | metagenome | biome: forest; material: soil | place: Canada | collected 2011-08-04 | depth 0.3 m | reverse complement strand
CCGACGCCGTCCTCGCCGCGCCGCGCGATCGTGAGGTGAATCGCGTCGATCTGACGAAGCTATCCCGCGATGTCTGCGCACCGACCTGCCGCGAAGGAAGGGACTTCGAGTCGCCTGCGCTGGCAGCGTCAATGAGCCTTGCTGAGCTCCAGTCGCGTATGCGCAAGCGAGCAATGCGCCTCTGACGGGAGCGGCAGCGCCATCACGGCAGCCACCAGCAAGGTCTGGCCATCCGCTCGATCCGGAGTTCGACATCACCAAGGTGCCGCCTGGCGACTGGCGCCTGACTTGGGGGAACAGGGGCGTGCCGCTGCCCGAGAATTTCAACAAGCCCTTCAAGATCGTGTGGGAGAAGCAGCCTGAAGGCGGGTGGTGGTTCAGGAGGGTCTACGAATGAACCGTGAGCCTCCCTTCAGCGCGCCACAGCGTTGGCTGTTCCGCGTCGCGCCGCTGCCCGGCGAGTCGTTATCGAGCGTGGTCGAGCGCAACGCCCAGGTCAACGCCGTAAGCACACGCCAGTACCTCATTCGGCTCAGCCTGCGCTCGCAAGGCGTCGATCTTGACCGACTCGACGCTGCTGGAATCTCTATGCACGAAGAGGCCTTCGGACACGGCCCTGGCGTGCTCGTCGGCACCACGCTCACCTCGATGGTGGGCCAGACCTTCACGCGAATGACCTTGCAGGGCGTGGTCGAGTGGTGCGCGAGTCAGGGCATCCGCAGCCGGCGCACGGACGCGGTGTGTCCTGAGTGCCTGGCCGGCGACGTCGAAGTGCATCGTCGATTGCATTGGCGAGCGGCCTACGTTTGCCGGTGCGACCTTCACGGGCGCGACCTCATCGACCAGTGCCCAAGGTGCACTGCTCCGGTCCCGACGCTCAGCGAGATGCGCCCGCGTGCCAACAGGGTTGGCGCCGCGCATCGAACCCGCGGCACTCTGGCATGGACATGCGCGGGCTGTGGCTATTTCTGGCGCCCGCTCAATGATCTGCGTACGAAGCCTGTCTCGACCGCTGAGCGTCACGTGATGGGCTGGGGGCGCTATCAGTCGGCCATCCTCCGTGCGCACCATCCCGGAAGCGGTCTGCCCGACGAGCCGGCGGGAGATCCGCCTTGGGTACACCTGGGCTGCAACTTCACGTTCCAGTTCCTGGCGGGTGTCCGCGCGCTGCTCGTGTTGTTGCAATCGCCTGCCGCGGGCAAGCGGCTGCGCGAGGTCTTGGCAGAGCGGCTCAACTGCGATTCGGCGAGGCTTGAGCTCGCGAGCGCGCGTGGCAGACCGATGGAGGTGTACCCGGTGGCCAGCCGTCGGCTGGCGCTCGATGCGATGGCCTGCCTGCTGGAAGACGGCATCGATGGCATGCTGGCCACATTGGAGGAGGCGAGGATGACGTCGAGCACGCTGCTTCTCACCGATCGCTACGTTCCGAACTGGCTGCAAGCGCCCATCTCCCGACACCTGAACGGAACGCGCTACAGCCACAGTGCCGCCGAGATCGACGCCGCCCGCGCGGTGGCCGACAGGCGACGCGCGGGCTCGCCGGATCGCTCAATGGACGAAGACGCCGCCGCCGCCGGCACCATTGGCCCGACGTCGCAGCCCGCGCGCACGGCCGGCGCGGCGGCGTCCATGTCGAAGGCGGCTGTCGCCCGGCTTCTGGGCACGCGCGACTCGAAGGCTCTGGACGGCGAGTTCGGGCGCGTTCGGCGACGCTATACGCGGGTCGAGGCCGAACGTTTCTTCACTGCCGCACTCGCAGCCGCCCCGCAGGTGCCGGTATCGCGGACCCAGCGCCAGGTCGTGCTGCGCACCTTGCTGATCCTGCTGGGCGTTGCGGTTCGCGGGCAGACCGTCGAAGAGGTGTGCGGTTGGCATGCTGAAGACGTACGCGGCATGTTGCGGGTCGCACCCGGCGCGATCCAGCATGGACTCATGGTTGCGCTGCGGGCGAGTGAGACGGGCCACGCGGCCCTGCTGCTGGCTTCCCGCTTCGGTGCGCGCCTGCGCGGCGCATCAACGCGGCTGGCCGCCGCAAAGCTGCTTTCCGCTCACGGTGCACCCGGCACCTGGAATTGCGCCAATGCACTGGCAGGCGTTCTGGCGCCGTCGGCTGACGCGGGAGGTCGGGATGACTGAACGCGCGTCTGGCAACTGTGGGACTCTCGAAGGCATCGAGGCAGTCGCGTTCGACGCGTTCGGAACGCTCATCGACTACCCGTTGCGGCTTCATCCCTATCGCCGGTTCCTCGCAAAGGGCGAGGCGGCAGGCGCCGGGCGCCTCGATCCGGTTGTGAGGCGAGAGATTCTGACCAGCTCGGAGCCGATCGAGCAGTTGGCGCAGAAGTACGGTCTGCAAGCCCAGGCGCCGGCCATGCTCGAAGAGCTCGCCAAGGAGCTGGCGGCGGTGCGCCTGTACCCGGACGTCCTGGATGCGATTCGGTTCTTGCGCGCAGCTGGGTTGCGAATTGGGGTCTGCTCGAACTTGGCGCAGGCCTACGGCCCGGTCGTTCGAAAGTTGCTTGGCGAGCATGTCGACGCGCTGGTGCTGAGCTTCGAGGTTGGTCTCGTGAAGCCGGAAGTGGCGATGTTCGAGACGTTGAGCGATCAGCTTGGCGTTGCACCGTGCGCGACGCTGTTCATCGGAAACAGCGTCACGAGCGACATCGACGGCGCGACCGGGGCGGGCATGACCGCTCGGCTGATTCGTCGTGCGACGGGGCAGACCTTGCGCGATCTGCTGTGAGCCCGTCGAGCTGGCTTCATGCCGTGCTGCCGATGACGCAGAGCAGAGAAGCCACGTCTTCTATTCGCGAGGGCGGTTGGCGTTCTGCCAGGCCGTTGAACTCATGTTGCGCAGCCGCTTGAAGTAGCGATTCCAGGTCGACTGGTCTGAAAATCCGAGCTCCAGGGCGATCGCAGATAGCTCGCGACCGCCCTGCAGCAGCAGTCGCTCCGACTCTTCAATGCGGAACTGGTCGAGTACGTGATCAGGCGTACGGTGTCATCGGCGGCACGAGTCTGGCCACGCCGATCTTCTCGGCCATGTGGGCGGTAGCCGATCAGGTCGCGCACGAATCGCTCGGCCAGGCCGCACCCGTCATCGGGCGGCTTCCCCCGTTCGCGGTTCTCGACGTGCTTCCGATCCGTGCCGGCACCAAGCTCGTGTCCGGCAGTATGACGGTCGGCGCGAATCCGATGGTCACGTACTCTCCGGCGCAACTCTTGGGCAGCGCCGACACCCAGCCCTCGGGCTTCGCGAGCTTCCTCGTCTCGGGCGTGTCGAGTCAAGACGGCGTGCGTGCCTACGAGGTGGTCGGTTTCGGCATGGACACGTCACTGATGGCGACCAGAGGGTGGGACAACGTCACAGGCTACGGCGTTCCGAACGGAATTGCCTTCATCGATGCGGCCCGCATATTCGGGCGGCACCACTGGTAATGGGGGCCATCGAGCATTCCGGTGCGTTCGGAGCTGTCCACATGCCCGCCGTGATCTCGAAGGCCGCAACCGACGACGCGGCGTCGACGCGCGCGCCACTGGCGCTGGCCATGCGCGACTACGACGTCAACGGTGCGTCTTCCAGCCGGTTCTCCCGCGCGAACTACATGCTTCGCACGATCGGCCACGCGCTGGGCTTCGTCAGCCTGACGGTGCCGATGTGGGCGATGCACGTGCCTTGGTGGGGTTGGGCTGCGCTCGCGTTCCACGGGTTCTGTTGGCCTCATTTGGCACATTGGCGCGCGACGCGCGCGCCCAACTGGCGTCCTGCCGAGAGATTGAATGTCATCGTTGACCATGCCGGCGGCGGCATCTGGATAGCGGCGATCGGATTCAATCTCGTACCGAGCGTGGTGCTGTCGTCGTTCATGTTCATGGACAGCGCGATCTGCGGCGGCCTGCCGCTTGTGGCGCAAGGTCTCGCGGCCCAGGCAGCAGGTGTCCTTGCGGGCGTCGCCATTTTCGGCGCGGTCTGGGCACCGGAGACATCTCAGGCGGGCATCCTGGTCTGCCTGCCATTGCTGTTGGAGCATCCCGCGGCCGTGGGACTGATGGCCTATCGCTCCTTGGGCGAGCTGTACCATCAGCGCATGGCGATGAGGCGATTGAGCCAGCGCGATCACCTCTCGTGGCTCCTGAACCGCCGCTTCTGGGACGAGCGCATCGAAGAGGAGTTCTCCCGGCAGTACCGGGCGACTCGCCGCGCGTCGTTGATCCTGATCGACCTCGATCACTTCAAGCGCGTCAACGACTTGTACGGGCACGCCATGGGCGACCGAGTGATCCAACGATTCGGGGAGCGACTTCAGGCCGCGATGCGAAGGGTCGACTGCGTGTGCCGATACGGTGGGGAAGAGTTCGCCATCCTCATGCCCGACACCGGCCCCGACGAGGCCGCGACCGTCATGCAGCGCATCAAGGCCGACATCGAATCGCGGCCGCTCGTCGACGGACTTCACGTCACAGCGAGCTACGGCGTGCCCGGATTGACGCCGCTCAGTGGCGGGCCCGCAGCGTGGACGAAGCTCGCGGACGAGACGCTATACCGGGCCAAAGAGCTCGGTCGTGACCGCGTATTGGTGGCCGAGGCCATTGCGGGCTGAGTCGATGCACAGCCGATTCGGCTTCGGCGTTGCCGGCTGTATGTGCCCTGCTGCGCCCTGGCTGCGAAGCAAGTATTTGTCAGAAAGTCGGTGCGCGATGTCGGATCTTGGCGATCATTTGCGTTCTCTGTCTTGAGGCCCACCACGCACAAGACACTCACACGATTCTCACAAAGGCATTGCGATATGGAACCTTCGACGACGCCCATTTCCGGCGAAGTGTTGACGAACCGCCAGGTGTCCGAAGCGCTCGTTCTGTTGGACGAACTGACTCCCGTCGATCACTCCAAAGACAAGACGCCGTTCGAAGCGCTGACGGATCGCTGGTCCAAGCGATCGATGCTGTGCTCCGCTGCAGGCCTGGTCGCTTTGATGATTCTGGCGGCTATCGATTGGGCGGTCGGCCTGTCGCATGGGTGGGCGCCGTGGGTGCTGGCGCTGGGCGTCGCCGTGGTGGGCTTGCCGCTGGCGGCCTGGTTGATGAACATTGCGGCGAATCTGTGGACGCTGCTGCGCTTTCGACAATCCGCCGCCAGGATGCGGCAAGCGTCTCTGCAGCACGACATCGACGCCGCTCAAAAGCTTCAGCGATTTCCGATGCTGGTGCTTCAGATCCTGGATGCGTGGCTGGAACGTCACAACGCACGTCATCAGTCACGCTTGGCCATGTTCTTCGGCGGCTCCGACAAAGTTGCCCTGGTGTCCATCACCGTTCTCGGCGTGACGCTCCTGAGGCAGTTCACTGGCGCGTTCGAAGACGTCCAGAAGATGTTCCCCGGGTTGAGTGTCGCCGCGTGGCATTGGATTTCGGGTGGCGTGTATCTCGTTCTTGCCGGCATCACGGGTCTGGCCATCGGCGGTGTGATGCTTCGCTTGGTCATGGATCGCACGGCCTACCAGCGAGACCTTTTGAAGCTGGCGTTGGACGCTCATGAGCGCCGGGCCCGCGCTCGTCAGGTGAAGTCGGACACGTCGAGCGGTCGACAGGCGAGGTGAGATGGCGTGCTGGCGGGCGGACACCGCCCGCCAGCACGTTGGTGGCTGCGAATTGACGTCCGGGTACGGCCACGGGTACGCTCGATGTCCGGAGGGGCCAATTCAAAAAGAGATACGACACAGGCTCCGGGGAGGCGAGATTGGAAAGAGACGAGCGACTGTTCATCGAAGGAACGGTGAGCAGGGCCAAGCAACTTGTCAGGCAGCAGATCTGGGCGGGCGTCGACGAGGCGCGGCTTGAGGCGTGGTTCAGCCAGTTTGAGACACGGCAGTGCTCCTTGCTGGGGGCGTGCCTTCTCGACGGCTTCATTTTTCGAAGCCGCGCCCAGGTCGAAGCGATGCTCCACGGCGTGCTGTGCCGACCCGAGCTTGTCGGTCCGACGGGAGACAGCGATCAGGCCGTGGTTGACGCACTCAAGGGGCGCGCCGACCCGCATATTCGGCTGGCGCCCGTCATCCATTTGGAAGACCCGCCGATCAAGAGTGGCACATATGTGCTCAGGCGCCTGTTCAAGCTGCTGCGCTTGAACCAGAAGTGGGCGTCGTGGCCGCAGAACCTCCCGCACATCCCCGACTTGAAGATGATCATCTTCGTGGACGACTTCTGCGGCAGTGGCAAGCAGTTTGCCGACTTCGCGAAGTTCGTGGGGCTCGATCAGCTGATGGCCGCCAATCCGGATTGCCGGTTCGTGTACCTGACCGTTGCGGCGCACGAGGATGGCATCGACCACGTCCACAAGACGCATGCGCGGATCGAGTTCATCGCCGGCGAAGTGCTGGGCACGGATCATCACTTCTTTGAGGGCGAACATCTGCGCAACTTCAAGGTCGACGGACTCGTTCAACGGTTGCAAGCCGACTACGACCGCATCGCCAAGGAGGTCGGCTTTGGCAGCGGCAAGGTGCCCGCGCTCGGTTTCGAAGAGCAGGCGTTGTGTTACGCGTTCGATCATGGAACGCCCAACAACACGCTACCCATTTTCTGGAATCAAAGAGACCAATGGTCTTCGCTGGTGGATCGATGAGCACGACCAATCTTGCTGCGCAAGCGTTTGCGAAGAACCGGGCCGAGGAACTCGGCTTCGACCTGTGGGGCGAATTCGTCGTTCCGCTCTACTACGATCGCCTGGCGCTCGACGAAGTGCGCAAGCCGCTGATTTTCGAGGGTGGGCGTGGCTGCGGAAAGACGACGCTGCTGCGCTACCTCTCGCACGCGTCCCAGTTGAGCCTGAACCGGGATCTCACCCCTGAGACCTTGCCCAAGCAAATCGGGCTCTACCTGCGCGCGGATACCCAGCACCTGAGAACATTTCGGGGCGAAGCGTTGTCGGAAGCCGATTGGCAGCGGGCCTTCGAGCACGACCTGTGCTTGTCGATCGCGACCGAGCTGCTCAACGCGTTGCAGTTGCTGAGCTCGACGGCGCAGCGACGTCAGACGTTTCCCGGCGTCGAGGCTCTCGACTTCGCCGCATGGCGTGATTTCGACGCCTCGGCGCCCACGACGCTGACGCCCCTGATCCGCCACATCCGCTCCGCCCGCAACCGGTTCAGCATGTGGCTGAACAACCAGGAGGGTGACCAGCCGCGCCCCACGTTCTTGCCGCTGCGCCAAGCCCTGCTCGAACTCATTGGGGCCGTGCGTGAGCAGTTGCCCTTCATGCGAGACCGCGTCTTCTTCGTCTTCATCGACGAGTACGAGAACCTACTTGAGTCTCAGATGCGTGCTGTCAACACGCGGTTGAAGCATTCGGAAGAGCCCCTGATCTTCCACATCGCGACCAAGCGCAACGGCATGATCACGCGCGAGACGCTCAGCTCAGAGCGACTTCAGGAGCGCGACGATTTCCGAACGTGCGACATCGAGGAGTGGGCTGAAGCTGACTTTTCGCTGTTCGCTGCAGAGTTGTTTTGCTCGCGCCTGCGCCGCAAGGGCATTGCGGCCGGGCCACCGGCCATCGAGTCGGGCATCTTGCTGTCCCTGACGGGCATCAAGGAACGGCTGGACGACCAAGCCTATCGACGCGAGACGCTGGAAGCGGCGCGCAGCATCTTGCCAGGGTTGAGCAACGAGAGCGCCGCTCAGCACGTGCTGCAGGACAAGGGTCTGCACGGTCGGCTGCGCGACAACATCAGTGCGGGGCTCAAGCTCTCGGATGCCTCGTACGAGCCCGAGGATTTCATTCGACCGGAATTGGCGCAGGAGGCGGTCTGTGTCCCGGCCTTGCTCCATCAGGGGAAAAAGCCAAAGGACCTTTTGACCGAGCTCGAGAAGAAGGCGGCGAAAAAGGCCAACCAGTTTGACAGCGCCAACTGGACGCACAACTACTTCAGTGCGTCGATGTACCTGCTGTTCCTTCCGCTGCCCAGGCCGTGCGTGCTGTACGCGGGCTTCGACAGCTTCCTGAAGCTGTCGAAGGGCAACACGCGGCATTTCTTGGAGCTCTGCCATCTCTCGCTGCAGGGCACTGACGTGGTCGATGGGCAGGTGCAATCGGTCGACATCAAGACGCAAGCCATGGCAGCGCGCGATGCGAGCGCCTTGTTCGTGAAAGAGACGCAAGGCTCAGGCGACTACGGCAATCGGCTCTTCCACGTCGTCAACACGCTGGGACAAGTCTTCAGGCTCTCGCACGCTCGTCCATCGCAGAGCGAGGCTGAGCGTACCCACTTTGCCATCAGCGGAGGCGACCTGAAGCCGGAGGCGCAGGCGCTCCTGTCTGAATGCCTGAAATGGTCCGTGCTCTTCGTTGCTCCGGAGACCAAGGTCAAGGGCGCGCGACTGGAGGCGATGGACTACATGTTCAACCCGATCTACGCGCCGTACTTCGGAATCTCGTTCAACAAGGGACGCAAGCTTGAGATCCCCGCGTCGTCGGTGGACACGCTCCTGACGGGGCGACGCGAAGAGATGAACGCGTTGATCAAGTCGTATCAAAAGGCCTGGAAGCTGGACGGTGACGGCGACCAATACTCGCTGTTCGCGCAGGGCTGATCGCCATGAAGATCAAGACGCTTTCTTCAGTCGGGCGTGAACACGAGTTCGGCGGCATGCAGTGGAAACTCGCCTTCCACGGCGACGAGCTCGATGAGCGCTCTAGGGCCGGGATCGAAATGGTCAGGGCCGGCTCCTCGGCGAGCGCGCACATGCAATACCTGACCGAGCAACCTGATCGCTTGTGCGTCGATCGGCAACTGGTCGGCACCACGGCGGTTCGGGATCAGATGCGGCGCGCGGGGCGGGTGGTCCTTGAGACCACTTCGCTCGGGTTTGTCGAAGTGCTGCAACTCCTGAAGTACGCCAAGGCCGCCGGCTTAGAAGGGGTGGATTGCCTTTACGTCGAGCCCTTCGAGTACACGAAGGATCGATACCTCGATTCGTCCTGGGCGCGCGAGTATTCGCTCAGCGAGAGTCGCCAGCTCGAATCGGTGCGTGGGTTCAGCACGCCGCCGGAGCTCTCCAGGCACGACGCGCGACTGGTCGCGTTCCTGGGCTACGAGGCTTCCCGTCTGGCTGGCGCGTGCGAGCAAAACGATGCGATCGTCGGCTGGAAGCGCTACGCCGTGTTCGGCGTGCCGGGTTACGCGCCCGGCTGGGAGATGAACGCCTTGGCCAACAACATCGACACACTGGTCCAGCGCGAATTCGATTCCGTTCGGTACTGCCCGGCGTCCAGCGTCAGCGGCGCCTATGAACTTCTGGAGGCCATCCATCAGGAAGGGCGGGTTGACCAACCTCACACCGTCGTGGCGCCGTTCGGCACCAAGCCGCACGGCATCGCCTGCGCGCTGTTCCTGGTCGGGCACGCAAGCTATCAAGCCTCGTCGTTGATCTACGACCACCCGGGGCGGAGCAAGGGTCGTTCGTCTGAAGTCCGGCGATGGCACATGTACCGCGTTCAGTTCTGACGCGCGCAGGCCGCCTGACGATTTCAGTTCGAGAAGATCGGCATCTGCAGGAGTTCGCGCTTTGTGATCACGGAAGCGCAGACACCCTTGGTCACGCTCTCCAGCCACATCGGAAACGCCGGGTGCTGGAAGGAGCGGGCGACTCGGTCGCGCACGGGCTCGGGGGCGCGGATACGGAGGACGTGATCGGTGATGGGGGCGGTCCCACCAGCCACGATCACGGGCTCCCAGCGCACGCGTGAGCCCGTGCGGCTCAACAGAATGTCTCCGGTCTCCGCGAGGACGTCGTCACGAAAGCTGCGGCCGATCCGATCCGGTAACTGGATGGTCGAGCCCTGGTGCCGGGACAAGTCCGTCGTGTGCAGCACGCGATGCTGGCGGCGATCGGCGTCGGCCTTGCAGTAACGTCCCCGCGTCACGTCCACGCCCATCTGTTCGAGCGTGGGCGCGCCAGTTCGATGCAGATCGATGGCGCTCCAAAACCCGGCATCGAGGCGCTGACCGGGCTCAATGGGGCCGCGGTAGACGCGGGTCAGGCCGTCGGTCGGACTGAAGCGATCGATCGTCACGTGGCGGCTTCCCGCGCGCGAGGCATCGATGACCAGGAGAACCGTCGAGGCTTCGGTGTCGCGGTAGCGCGTGTCATCGATGGTCACGACGCGCTGCACGCGGAAGTTGCTCAGGAGACTGCGACGGTACGGCTCGTAGAGGAGCCCGGCCGCGATCGGCGAGGGCATCAACATCGCGACGAGGCCTCCGCGCTGACGCGCCTCCACCAGCGCGCGCGCGAGAAACGACATCTCCAATCGCCGTACGCCGTGGCGAGACCGCACATCGGAGAACGCGAGTTCCTGCCAGCGCGCATGCTCACCGTTGGGGTCGGCGGGCAGAAAGGGCGGGTTGCCCAGGATCGCGAGCTGACCGCGCTGCAGATGCCTCCAACGCGGCAGCGGAAATTCGAGACCGTTGGCATGCCGCAGCTGCATCGGAACGTCGGCCGCACGGGCCTGTTCGAGGCGGTGCGAATCGCAATCGACGCCCAGCAGGGTGACGGGGCTCTTTCGAGCCCGAAGCCCGCGCAGCAGCGCGCCGTCGCCGACGGCCAGGTCGATCGCCACACGCACGGTCGACGGCACTGATCGCGCCACGAGCTTGGCGATCGTCACGGGCGTCATGTGCTGCCCGAGCGCGTCGTTGAACTTGTCATTGCGATCCATGATTTGATAATATCAACAATATGAGCAGAACGCAAAGGCCCGTCGAAGCGGCCCAGCAGATTTCGAGGCGGCTATTGTCGTTGCTGACAGACGATCTCAACATGACGTTGTCGGACGCATCGCGCGCGATGGGCTACGCGACTCCAGCGACGCTGCAGTCGGTGAAGAAGGGCAGGACACTCCCCGACGCAGCGCGCTTGGGCGCGTTCGCGACAAGGTTCGCTCAGGAGACGGGCTGCGAGGTCAACCTCCACTGGCTACTGACCGGCAGGGACGGGCCCTTCTTGGAGGAGCTGCGGCCCAGGCGAACCGCATCCAAGTTAGATATCGATATTATCGATAGGGCAATGAAACTCGATGTGGCAGCGAAACGCGCGCTCTTGGTGCTTCTGACCGCGCGCGACACGTAAGCGCGAGACGAGCGTTGCGACAGAAGCAGCCAGAAGCGCGCGGTGCCGGGCCATCTGGGCGCGGCCGATCCAGCGTCGGAAAGACCCGCTGAGGATGCGGGCCAGGTGTGCCTAACTGATCCCGCGCGGCTCTGGAAGGCGGGTCTCTTGGCTCGCCGCGCGTGCGCATCCTGTCCTGCTGAGAGCTTGCTCATCGTTCTGCGCATACCGCTGTTCTCGCACCTGTCATTCGGAGTGGCGAGTCTTGTCGCGATGCGCAGCTCTGTCCATGCGTTTGAGGCGGGCGCAGAAGTGTTGAAGCTCGACGAACCCTGCAGTGATCTTTTCGTGCTGTTGACGGGACGAGCGGAAAGAACGATTGCTCGATCGCCGGGCAAGGAAATCGTTGTCGACTTGGTACTCCCTGGAGAGCATTTCGGCGAAGTGTCCATCCTCGATCAGGAAGGGCAGGGAACGACCGTACGTTGCGTTCAGAGCAGCCGAGTGCTGCGAATCAGCAAATCGGTGCTGCCCGAGCGTTTGCCCGCAGACAAGGTGCTTACCTTCAAGTTGCTTTGCGGCCTCTGCGATAAGGTGCGCAGGTCGCAGGATTTGATTCGAATCCTCTCGGCAAAAAGCATCCCCATCAAGCTGCGAGAGCGCTTGCTGTGGCTGGAGCGGCGTGAGCGCTTCAGTCTCTATCCGACGTCACGGATGACGAGGACGCAGTTGGCGAAATGGCTGGGCGTCAGCCGGGAATCCGTCAGCCGGGCGATCGTGGATCTCGAAAGCGAGGGCACGTTTCCATCTGCCGCAAGGTGGAGACTCAGCAAGGGCACGTGACCCGACGCGGCGTGTTCGGGGCTTAGGCGTCCTCGTCCAGCGCATCACAAGGCCTGGATCTTCTGCACCAACAGATCCTTCATCACCTGCACGCGCATCGCTTGGCGGCGGTGACGTGGATACATCAGGTAGACGACCTGTGCAGGGCCTGTCCACTGCGGCAGCAGTCGTATGAGCTCTTTGCGTTCCAGCATCTCACGCACCATCCAGCACGGCTGAAACGCGATGCCAGCGCCTTCGCGGACGGCGTCCAGAAGCGCCACCGCGTGGTTGATGCTGTAGCGGGTGACGACCGGCAGATCCACCGAACCCTCACCACTACTGAGCCTGACCGCGTCGCCCGTCCAGTTCGGATAGCGCAGGAACGGGTGGCGCGACAGGTCAGCGAGGGTACGGGGGCGACCGTGGCGTTTGATGTACTCGGGCGATGCGACGATGTAGCGTGGCCACGTCGCGAGTTCGCGCGCCACGAGGTCCGGCGGCAGGGCGCCGCCGATGCGCACCGTGAGATCGAAGCGTTCCTCCACGGGGTCGACGAAGCGGTCCTCCAGCACCAGGTCGATCTGCAGCTCGGGGTATTGCTGCAGGGTGCGCAGCATCAGCGGGTTGAGCTTTAACTCGCCGAGCGCCATCGGGGCGGCGATGCGCACCAGTCCACGCGGTTCGCGAGTGCGCTGGTCGAGATCGGCCACCGCCTCGTCGTAGTCCTCCAACAAGCGGCGCGCGCTGTCGACGAAGCGAAGGCCCTCGTCTGTAAGGGTCACGCGCGCCGAGCCGCGCTCCAGCAATCGCACGTCGAGCGACCCTTCAAGCGCCGCGATGAGTTTGCTGATCGTGGGCTGCGTCGTGGACAGCGACCTGGCCGCCGAGGACAGGCTGCCGAGCTCGGCCACTCTGACGAAGGCAGTCATAGCGCGTAGCCGATCCATGGCATTCCAGTTTCGAATGGTGAGTCTTCCAGTTTGCCAGCTCCTCAACGAAAGCGGAATTGGCCACAGTGGGGCCATGACACCTCTTGCCAAGCCCCTCATCGCCGCCTCGTTGATGGCGCTGCTTTCAACGACGGCGACCGCAGCCCCGACCAGCACCCCGATCTGGCAACCGACCTGGATCTCGTCCGCCCAGCCCGTCTGGGGTTCCGACTGGGTCGTGCCACTGGGCATGCCTGCCCGCCTTCGTGACGTGACGCTACGGCAGGCGCTTCGCACCAGCCTAGGCGGCGCGCAGGTTCGGCTCGTGATCAGCAACGAGTACGGCAGCGAGCCGCTCAGATTCGGTGCGATGACCGTGAGGGATGCTCAAGCTCGCGCGAGCGGCGGGGTGCCCGATTTATCGGTTCGCTTTCAGGGACGCGACGGCGCGCTGGTCGCCCCAGGCACGCGCATGGTCAGCGACCCCGTTGACCTGCCGGTGGTCGCGGGTGAGCGGCTGGAGGTCGACCTCTACCTGCCCGAAGCGACCGCGCCCGCGGGCTTTCACTGGGACGCTCAGGAGCAGACCGAAATCCTTCAGGGAGATGCGACGCGGCATCCGGAGGCCGAAGCGCTGCAGACGTTGACCACGCGCGCGTTCGTGTCCGAGCTGTGGGTCGCATCGAGCCGAGCTCCCGCGAGCGTGGTCGCGATCGGCGACTCGATCACCGATGGCAACGGCTCAAGCATCGGATGCGACCAGCGCTGGCCTGACCATTTGTCGCGACGACTCGCCTCGCGCGGCGTGGCCGTGCTCAACGCGGGCATCGCTGGCAACCGCCTGCTGCGCGGCGGCTGGGGCGAGAGCGCGCTCGCTCGATTCGAGCGTGACGTGCTGAGCCGACCAGGAGTGCGGGCCGTGGTTGTACTGCTAGGCACCAACGACATTGGGCTCCCCGGCAGCCCGTTCGCACCGAAAGAGGCACCGGTCTCGCTGGAGGAACTCACGCGTGGCTTTCTGCAGTTGGTGGAACAGGCGCATGCCCGCAACGTGCGCATGATCGTCGGCACCGTGCCACCGTTCGAGCACGCGCTGCAGGGGACACCTCTCGAAGGTCACTACAGCCCGGCCAAGGATGCGCTCCGACGAGCGTTAAACGACTGGATTCGAAGTTCGCGATCGTTCGACGGCGTGGTTGACTTCGACGCCGTCCTGCGCGATCCGAGGCATCCTGTTCAGCTCGATCCGTCGCTCGACTCTGGCGACCATCTGCACCCGGGCGACGCGGGCTACCGCCGCATGGCCGAGGCGATCGACCTGGACGTCCTGTTGGGCGAGCAGGCCGTCGGAGTGGCGAAATGAGTGGCTCGCTGCGGGACACCGCGTCGACGCGCGCTGCCGTTCCCCTGCCGCTCTTGGCCTTGGCTCTCGCGGCGTTCGCGATCGGCACCACCGAGTTCGTCATCGTAGGGCTGCTGCCTTCGGTGGCCGCTGACACCAGCACCAGTCTGTCGCAAGCGGGCCTGCTGGTCACAGGCTACGCGGTGGGCGTGGCCATCGGGGCGCCGCCGCTGGCGATGCTCACGGCCCGGGCTTCACCGTACAAAGCGTTATCCGGCCTGATGCTGCTCTTCATCATCGGCAATGCGATGTGCGCCGCGGCGCCCGGCTATGGATGGTTGATGGCCGGGCGCATCGTGGCCTCGCTCACGCATGGCGCGTTCTTTGGCTTGGGTGCGACAGTGGCGTCAGCGCTGGTGCCGCCGCACCGGCGATCCGCCGCGATCGCGCTGATGTTCAGCGGCCTGACGCTGGCCAACGTGCTGGGCGTGCCGATCGGCGCGTGGATCGGGCAACACGCCGGTTGGCGCGCCACCTTCTGGGCCGTGAGTGGCCTGGGCGTGATCGCGCTAGGCGCATTGCTGCTGCTGGTGCCGCAATCCCTGCGCCTTCCAGCGCCGGCGGCCGGCGCGGGCGGGTGGCGGATTCTGAGCAGGGCCCCGCTCATCGGCGCTCTGGGGCTGACCGCGCTGGGCTTTGGCGGCATCTTCGCCACGCTGACCTTCCTGTCGCCGCTCCTGCAGTCGGCGAGCGGGTTCACGTCGGCGCAGGTCAACGGCCTGCTTCTGCTGTTCGGCCTCGGGCTGACTCTCGGCAATATTGCCGGCGGCTGGGCGGCCGACCGGTGGCCGGTGCGCTCAATGTTCGTGATCCTGGGCGCTCTCGCCACCGTCGAAGTCGCGCTGTATCTGGCCTTGCGGGCGCCCGCGGTCGTTGTCGGGTGCCTCGTACTGTGGGGCATGGCGGCGTTCGCGACGGCACCGGGCTTGCAGAGCCGAGTCCTCGTCGAGGCGCATGACGCGCCTGCCCTTGGGTCGACGCTGAACATCGCGGCCTTCAACTTGGGCAACGCTGGTGCGGCGTGGCTGGGCTCGGAGGCGCTCCGACGTGGCCTCGCTCTGGCGGACCTTCCGCTGCTGTCTGCTGGTCTTGCGGCCTGTGCGATGCTGCTGCTGGCGTGGATGTGCCGCGGGCGAAGTTGAACGAAGTTTGCCCGAGTCACGCGTCCTATGTCTCGGGCGGTGCAAATTGGGGAAACTCGGCTTCAAACGCGGCATCTCGGGCTCGTCTCGCTCGTTCTTCCTGCTTGCGTATGACCGCGTACTTCTTCTGAGCGGACGACCTGGCGCGCGTCGATGCGCCTGCAAGACCGTGCAGACCATGTAGCCTGTCCAAGGCGCCGCGCAGGTTTCCATCTTCGGCTTGCTTGAGGATGTCAGATGGGTCTATAGGCCCGATCGTGGTCGGACCCGCCATTGCGGACATTTGGTACCAGTGTCCATCGCCTGCGAGCCAAGACAGATATCCGCCGTGCGCCACTCGAAGCGGCGCTGGGACGCTCTTTCGGAATGTGAACGGTGAGCCCATTGGCCCCATGCCGTAGAACGCTGGCAGGCAGAAGTCCGACACGAGGACGCGGTGTTGGTCATCAACCTGGTAGGCAAACGACGGGTGTTGACACGGATCGCACGCCTCAATGAGGAACTGCACGCTGGTTGCGGGATTGGTCGGATGGGGCCCCGAATGAAAGCGCCTGCCGCTCGGGTCGACCAACATCTCGATCGCCTCATGGCTGGCGGAAATCGTCCAGGTGCCATCGTGTGTGTAGTCGACCTGGGCGGATGGCTGCAGTCCAAGGGCCGCCGGCGCCGTATGAAAGCCGCCCCTGCCCTGGCTATTGGCCACGACTAACAGCAACGCCAGGCTCGAAGGAACGTCGGCGCGCGAGGCGAACGCCGTACATGTGCCCGTCGTGCCCCAGAGCGGCCCAGCATCGCGCATCAGCTGAATCTGCAACGCACTTGCGACTTCCGGCAGCGGTGGAGTCACATTGCCTATGCCTTCGGCCACGAGTGCGATGGACAACATGGTGCCCTCACTTCTTGGCTTTGCCGACCGCGTCCGAGATCGTCGAGACCGAGTCTCCGATCGTCGCCAGAGCGTCGAGCAAGTTGGAGAACGAGCCTTTGTCGACGCTCTGCTCAGCGCCAGTGATGGCGCTATCTAGGGCCACCTTGATCTTTGCAACGTCGATGCCGGCAAGCTTGCGATAGGCCAAGCCGTTGGCGGAGAAGTCCGACGCCACGGCGCGCGCTGCCGGATCGCCCAGGCAAGCGAAGTCTTGTGCAGTACGACAACTCTGCAAGCGGTCCCAGTCAGACTTGACGATCTGCGCAACATACCAGCGGCGAACGTTGATCACAGCGCCGAGGACGGTCTTGTTCGGGTCACTGACAAGTGCAGAAGCTCCGTCCGGGTATTGAACTATGGGTCCAAATGCAGGAGCAGCCTCTGGCGCGATCGGGCCGAAGAGATGATCGCGCGCGAGCTTCATGTCTGGAATCGCTCGCTTGACCGTCTCGCGTACCGCCGCTTCTCTCTGAGCCTGCTCAGCGGCGGCCAGGCCGTCTTTGATGACCTCGTTCCAGGCCATGACGATTCCGATGAAGGGCAGTACTGCTCCTTTGACGACGGTTTTATGCGCCAGTGCCGTTCGAGCACTGATATCCGCAGCGAAGAGGGTGGTGCAGCGAGTCTGCGCCTCGGTAAGTTTGTCGTCGCGTTCCTTGTTTCGCGCGTCCAGACTCGCTGGCGGCTTCATTGCATCCCTGTTCTGCCTGAACTGGCGGATATAGCCCGCATACGACGTGTCCTTCGGCGCGGCGCCCACCTTCTGCACGGCGTCAAGGCTGTCGCCGAAGACGCTCAGGTCGTCGCCAGCGCTGGCAGGGCCGGGGGTTGGTATGCACGCGATTTCTCCTGGATCGACGACTGCGTCGGTGCGCAGTCCGAACGCCGAGATCTCCATGATGTCCGTGCTGCTGTCAGTCACTACGGCGGCTGCCGCGTTCGTCACCTTGACTGGTTCTTCGAGCGCGCGCGAGAAGTCACTCGTGGTGCTACAAGCGCTGAGCGTCGCTGCACAAGTGACGATAAACAGCAGTCTTCCGGTCATGACTTTCCTCCTCGGTTGAAAGCGAAACGGACCGCGTCGACGCCGTCACGTCGGGCGGGGCGCTTGAAAGCGCTCGGGCAACGTAGCGGACACTGCGCGCGATGGCATCCGTCAATTTATGGACGGGCGAGCTCTGCGTGATGCGGTTCGCGAGAGTCTGTGCATCGCGGCAGGCTTCGCCATCCCTAGACGGCGATGTCGGGAAGCGACTTCGGATTTCGTTCTCGCGCGTGCCGAAGCGCCCGTCCAACGCTCTCGCGTCGTAGTGGCCACGAGGCAATCGCAGATCCGGAGGCGTCTATTGGGGCATCCCGTTCGCAGTCAGGCAGATCCGATAATCACCGAGACGTCTGGCAAGAGCGGGGTCCTGCTCGCCGGGTAAGTTCGACTATTTCGCCCGGGGATAGGGTCTTCGTGACAACGCAATACGTGTGTTCTTCCTGCTTTGGAGATACGGATCTCAAGGCCTGGATTCGGCGCGCCGGACAGCGGCGGGGCTGTGACTACTGCGCCCGGTACGACTCGCCCACCTGTGACCTTGACAACTTGTGCCGGCACATCGAAGACTGCCTTAAGAAGTGGTACAGCTTCGCGGTCGACGAGCTTCCGTATGAGAGCGCGGAGGGCGGCTACATCGGCACCACCTGGACGACGTACGAGATCCTTGTCGAGGAGGTCGGCCTAGACTTGCCGCGGGATCGGAAGGACAGGCTCTTCCAAGACATTCTTTGGCGGTTGACGGACGAGACCTGGTGCGAATACGACTGGTTGAGCCTCGACTATGACGATGCCTTGCGAACCAGCTGGGACAGCTTTTGCCAGACCGTTAAGCACCGCCGACGGTTCTTCTTCCACGCGACGGGGACTGATGATCGCGACTCGTACACGCCGGCGTCGCTCTTGGAAGCGATCGTTGGCATCAGCGAGCGCATGGGGCTTGTCCGTGAACTCACAGCCGGCACGCGTCTGTGGCGCGCGCGACCAGATATCGCCCGGGGGCGCAAGGTCGGTGCCTCAGACTTCGGTGCACCTCCTGAGCAATTCGCTTTGCAGAGCAATCGTATGAATCCGCCGGGCATCCCCATGCTCTACCTGGCGTCTACCGCCAAGACCGCATTGCTCGAGACGCGAGCAAACGAGTCGCGCATTGGACAGTGGGTCGCCGAGCGAGCGCTTCGGATCTTGGACCTGCGCGAGCTCCCTGGCGTGCCGGGCATCTTCTCTGATGGAGATCGCCGACAAAGGCTTGCCTTGAACTTTCTTCACGACTTCGCCGACGACATCATGATCCCCGTTGATCGTGATCAGCGAGTCCATGTGGACTACCTGCCGTCGCAGGTCGTCACCGAATATGTCCGCGACCACGAGTTTCGCGATGGCAAGGTCGATGGAATCGCCTATGGCAGCACAGTGCACCGTGGCGGCTGGAACGTCGCGATGTTCTTGAGCCCAGTGGATTTGGGCTTGGAAGAACCTGTTTGGGGAAAAGCACCCGCGCCGAGTCTGAAGTTTGATCGTGCAATCCGCTTGCGAGTCTAGATAGCCCCGCCCATTGGCGGCGCCTCAGGACTTCATGGCGCCAGCGATCAAAAGCGACACGCAGGTAAGTGCGATGGTCCCCGCGGCGACAAGCAGAATGTACGAGAGGTTAAAGCACGCCTTGGCGAGCGCCCGGCCGAACCTTGGCCAAATGTTGTCGGGGCTGTAGGCCGAACCTTTGAATAGCAGCTGGACCGTCACTGGCTTGTTCGCAGCCGCCTGCTGCCGAAGGACGGTCTTCGCATGCTGGGAAAGCCAAAAACCGCCGACGATCTTGATCTTAGATCCCGTCTTGCCGTCGGTTGTGATCTCTTGGTCATACATGAAGACGGTGATGAGGATGCCGTACACCAGCAATGCGAGCAACGCAGCAAGCAGTGCGCCGCCGCCTATCCAGAGGATTGCGGGCGCCTTTAGAACCTTGGCGCTCGCAAAGGCCCACCAGAGTGCGCCGATGGCGGCCGCACTGATCAAACCACCTACCCTCTGAGCACCCTTTGGCAGATCCTGATCATCTGGCTCCCACTTCGCGCGGCCTTTCCAGGTCAGTGAGATAGCCGTCGCCGCCGACATGAGTGAGCCGGCGACGGCGACCAGTTGCGCGAAAACGCCGTAGTCGGGTGTGCTCATACCGTGAGATCGATAGGTTGTTGAATCCCACTGGGCGGAATGTCGAACTCACCTGGGTCGGAGTGCTTCAAGTGCGCCTTCGTAGTCACCATGAAGATGTACCGCCCCGGAGGAATGTAGCCATAGACAGGCGAAGTCGGCGACGCGAGCACTGTGTAGTTCACAAAGTAGCAGGGCGAGTAAGAAACACGCGCGCCGGCGCTGGGCGAATTCACCATGATTTGAAACGTATTGGGCGGCGCCGCACCTGTTCCACCGGCCATCCCCATTCTTTGAGCCAGGGAGACGTATTCGCTCGTTGCCACACGGCGATGGAGGAAATCGGCGAGCTCGGGCTCGACGAAGTCGAGTGCCTTCTCTGTTTCAACAGTGAAGTACTCACGTTCGGCTGTTGGAAATTCGAACTTGGAATCGTCGACGACTAGCGCTTCCTCTTGGCGCGAAACTGGAATGTAGCCCCGCGCTCGCTTTGCGCAGACTAAGAAGCCGTCTCCACGCGCGCGCGAACGCTTGACCTGTTGATGCAAACTCACGCAGTTTTCTTCGATGTCAGCGATGCGCGTCCGCATCAACTCGCGAATATTTTCAAAATCGAGCTCGCTCGACTTCGATCGGATGATGCTCATCAGCTCGTCCGCGGCTGCGTCAGCAAATGCCCGCGTTCTCTCGAGGCAGTACGTCAGCAAATTGGCGGCCTCCGCCTGCTCGCGCTCCTGCGCGTGATACGGGTCGATCGCTACACCCCGAGTCGTCTGCCTTTTCTCGTGCATTCGACGGCGCTCGGCGTAGGCCTCGATGTCTCCTTGAGTGGTGGCGCCCGACGCGGTCGCCGCACTTTTCTCCACTTGCGCCTGTAGCTCTGCGTTGCGTTGTAGCTGACGGTTTTCTTCCGGCTCCGGTGCAGTCGCGTATCGAGTTTCCGACATATCGCCCCCTTCGATGCGTTCGCATCTCCTCTTTAGCGATGATGGCGCATTGGTCTGGCGAGTGAAAAGGCCTATTGCCTGCGCTTTGGGATTGCCAGTCGTGCCATCTCGATGCAGGCGCTCGCGTGCACGCCACCTGCAGTGCTTGCCCTTGTCAGACGGTCAGGCCGATGTCCGCCGCGATACCGCTGGGCGGAATATCGAATTGCCCGGGGTCGTAAAGCGACGTCTGACCTGTTGTGGTCACCATGAACACGTAGCGTCCGGGCGCGATGTATCCATGCACCGGTGAGGTGGGAGAGGCAAGAACCGTGTAGTTGATGAAGTAGCAGGGCGAGTAGGAGACTCTGGCACCGATAGTGGGCGAGCGCACGGTAATGCGATACGTGTTCGACGGCACACCTCCGATGCCTCCCAGCATGCCCATTCTTGCGAACATCTCCTCTGCCTCGCCAGCTGCAGCTCGAATTTCTATGAACTCCGAAAGCGCAGGCTCGACATCCGTGAGCACTCGATCGATTGGTACGGAATGGATACGTGCTTGGTTTGGCGTGACGGTGCCTTGCATCGCATCAGTGGTGCTATCGAGGCGCGCCACCGGGATGTATCGCCCCGACCGGTCCAAGCATCGGAGAACGCCGCGTTCTGGCCCGAATCTCGCGCGAGCGGCCTGAATCTCACTATTGAGAATGTGGCAGTTGTCTTCGATGTCCGCTACACGGGCCTGCAGCCGTCGAAGATTGACGAAAGACAAATCACGCGAGGCGTTGGGCGATCTGAGGACACTCACGATCTCTGCCGCCAGCGCTTCTGCGGCAGGTCTCAACTCGCTTCGATAGAACGTGGTGATTTCCAAGGCGAGTGCGTCGGCGTGCGAACGAATGTCGTCGCCCACCTGCAGCGTGAGTCTGGCTGCCAGACTGCGCTTTTGCTCGATGCCCTCAGGCTTCTGTGCGGGTTGCGTCCTGCTCTTCGCAGGACGGGAGGGCTTGGGGGGAGCTGGGCGAGCGGACGTTGGCATTTCGACCTCCCTAAGCGGCGTGGGCCATTTCCCCGCCATGATGCGCACAAACGCTCGACACGGCAATGCTTTGCGTACGGGCTAGCGTAGCTTCGGTCGAGGTGGTGAGCGTTGTTAGGCAAACCGACTCCGTCCGCTCGCGCTATCGAAGATCTCGCGCGACGACAAGCGGCATGAAGATGTCGTCGACGATCTCCCGGATGGCCTGGTCGGACAGCGGTGCGAGCGTCAGCAGCATCTCGTGTCGCGCCAGGTCGCCCGGCAGCGAAGCGATGCGCGGTGTCAGGCGAGCGGCGTCGATTTCGCCCCGGGTGATGGCTCGGTCCAGAATCGGCCTCAGCGTGTTGCCTTCAGTGCTGCCTTCGAGGATCTGACGCTTCATGTCTGCGAGCGAGACCTGCTGGTGGGCAAGTTCGGCCTGCATGTCGAAGACCACTCGGATCAGCTCCGGCTTGGCGCGCTTGGACAGCTGGGTCAGCAATAGCCGAAGCTCGTCACGAACGCTGCCGAGGTCCGGAACCGAGATTGGATTGCGTGCCACGTGTCTGGCCAGCGCCGACGTCGCCAGCGCGGCGCGGCTCGGCCATCGGCGACTGATCACCGGACGGCTCGTCCCTGCGCGCTCGGCCACCGATTCAAGCGTCAGCGTCGCGTAGCCGCGCTCCTGTAGCTCCGACCACGTGGCATCCAGGATCGCCTCTTCCAGCACGGCGCCGCGGCGTCTGCCGGGCTTCTCGGTCGTCACGTCCCTCATCCCCTCATAGGATACGTGGCGCATCTTATGTGATTTGAGGTCCGACAAATAAGATGCGGCATGCACTCTATTTGAAAGGAAGGTGCCATGTCGACCCGAACCTCAAGCAAGTCCATCCTGATCAGTGGCGCAAGCATTGCAGGTCCGACGCTGGCCTATTGGCTTGACCGCTACGGCTTCAACGTGACCGTCGTGGAACGCACCTCCGACGTTCGAAGTGGCGGCTATCCCATTGATGTACGCGGCACGGCCATCGACGTCGTCGAGCGCATGGGGCTGCTGCCGCAGGTGGTCGGCGCGCAGCCTGCACCGGGTCGCCAAGGTCGCTCGCACGGTGGCGGATCTCGCCGGATCCGGGGACGTCGAGGCCGGCCACATGGCCGAGGCAGTGCAATACCGCAGGGGCTTGCCCGGGGGGTGAAATGGCCGTGTTTCGCGGCTATCCTGAACGCGTCCGCTGGCAGTTACTTATGGATAATCAAATCATGACTGACAAAAAAGTAGCCCTCATCAC
>FTKT01003196.1_pt2 | contig 22773 bp, 17 predicted proteins | sample 1658271 | NCBI WGS metagenome assembly FTKT01 (sample SAMEA3914811, study PRJEB12502) | metagenome | biome: forest; material: soil | place: Canada | collected 2011-08-04 | depth 0.3 m | reverse complement strand
GTCGCCGGGCGTGCCGTCCGGGCCGTCCTCGGCGATCAGCACCTGGCGCACCCCGGCCCGGGTGGCGACCGCCAGCGGGCCCGGCTTGGCGTGGCCCGCGTGGACCAGGTAGCGGGCGAAGACCCGCACGCCGTTGCCGCACATCTCGGCGATGCTGCCGTCGGAGTTGCGGTAGTCCATGAACCACTCGGCCTGGCCGGCCAGCGCCCGGGCCGCCTCGTCCCGCTCGGAGCGCACCACCCGCAGCAGGCCGTCGCCGCCGATGCCGGCCCGCCGGTCGCAGAGCCGGGCCACCTCGGCCGGGCCCAGGTCGAGCAGGCCGTCCGGGTCGGGGAGGATCACGAAGTCGTTCTGGGTGCCGTGCCCCTTGAGGAAGGGGAGGCCGGCCAACCGCGTCTGGGATGCGCTCACCCTGCCGATGGTACTGACCTGGCCGGACGGCCGATCGGGCGGTGTCGCGCCAGGGACCGTCAGGCGCGCAGCTGGACGACGCGCCAGACGGCCAGCGCGAAGGCGGTGCAGGCGATCAGCGTGTAGACCACGATGGCCCGCCAGCTGGCCCGGCGTCCGGAGCCCCGCCGGGGCAGGCCCGGCCAGGCGTAGCCGGCCTTGCGGGCCGCCATCGCGCCCCAGCCGACCGAGGCGGCGGTGAGCAGCAGGCCGAGCATGCCGACCATGGAACCGCCGTCACCCGAGCCGAAGGCGAGCGGGAAGGCGAACATCAGCGAGCCGAAGATGCCGATCAGCGCGATCGGCAGGATCTGCCACCAGCGCAGGCGGCGGCGCGGGCGGATCTCCCGTTCGAGGACCACGGGATCGGCCGGCAGGCCGCTCGGGGCGTCCGGATCGGCGGGCAGCAGCAGGTCGGAGGAAGGAAGCGCGAAGGCCTCCTCCGCCGGAAAGCCGGCCAGGATGTGCTGCGAGAACTGCTCGGTTTCGGGGCCGGGACCCGTGGACACGCGGCCTCCCCTGACAGTTCGACACCGGTCACGAGACCCGTGTGCGGCGGGACCGGCCCGCGCGACTGGCCCCTCTTGCCTCGATAATGGCATGTCCCGAGGCGCTTACAGCGCGTAGCACGGGTCACCGGGTGATCCGTGGCCAGGACGTGATCCGCTTGTAACCCCCGCTTCCCCCTGCACCTGCATGTGCGAGCGCAGGTGCACCGGCGGATGGCCGGAACCGGTCGCCCGAGGTGGCCGAAAAGCGCCGTCAGGCCTGGTCGGCGATCAGTTCCAGGGACCGTTCGAGCAGGTCGGCGGGGTCCGCGCCGGCCGGCCGGGAGAGCCAGTGGATCCGCGCGTCCCGGCGGAACCAGGACTCCTGACGGCGCGCGAACCGCTTGGTGGCGCGCACCGTCTCGGCGCGCGCCTCCTGCTCCGTGCAGTCACCGGCGAAGTGCGCCAGCACCTGTTGGTAGCCGAGCGCCCGACCGGCCGTCAACCCCTCGCGCAGACCGGCCTTCTCCAGCTCCCGGACCTCCTCCAGCAGGCCCGCCTGCCACATCCGGTCCACCCGCAGGGTGATCCGGGCGTCCAGCTCGGGCCGCGGCACGGCCACCCCGAGCTGGACCGCCGGGTAGACCGCGGTGTTGGTCGGCAGGCTGGCGGTGAACGGGCGGCCGGTGATCTCGATGACCTCCAGCGCCCGGACGATCCGCCGCCCGTTGCCGGCCAGGATGGCCGCCGCGGCGGCCGGGTCCTGCCCGGTCAGCCGGGCGTGCAGCACGGCCGGGCCCAGCTCCGCCAGCTCCCCCTCCAGCCGGGCCCGGACCAGCGGGTCGGTGCCCGGGAACTCCATCTCGTCGATCGCCGCCCGGACGTACAGCCCCGAGCCGCCGACCAGCACGGGCGGCCTGCCCGCCGCCAGCAGCCGGTCGATCTCGGCGCGGGCCAGGCGCTGGTACTCGGCCACGCTGGCGGCCTCGGTGACCTCCCAGACGTCCAGCAGGTGGTGCGGGATCCCGCCGCGTTCGGCCTCGGTGAGCTTGGCGGTGCCGATGTCCATGCCCCGGTAGAGCTGCATCGAGTCGGTGTTGATCACCTCGCCGCCGAGTTCGCGCGCCAGCGCGACGGCCAGGTCGGACTTGCCGGCCGCGGTCGCACCGACCACCGAGACCACGGGGACACGGGAAGGAGAGCTGCTCACAGCACCAAGTCTCGCAAAAGCGGGCGCTCTCCCCGAACGGGGGACGTGACCGGCCACCGGCCCGCTCGTTGGCCGGATGGGCGGCACCCTGCACCGGCTCGCCGCAGAACCGGCCGGGTCCGCCGCAGACCGCGTAGGTTGGGAGAAGATATGGGTGTATTCAGCTGGTTCCGCCGCCGTGAGGCCGTGGTGCGGACGTCCGGGGAACAGGAAGGCGGCGCGGTCGCCCTCCTGGACCCGGTGGACCGAACGGACCAGGAGTGGGCCGACGGGGCCGGGCAGGAGTCCCTGCCCGGAGTCCCGGCCGCCCGGACCGCGCCGGACGCCGTCGGAATCGAGGCGGCGGCCGGGTCCCCGGACGAGGCCCCGGCCGACGAGGCGGACGACGAGCCGGCCGGGGAGGCCGCGTCGGCGGCCGCTCCGGAGCCGGCCGAGGACAGCCATACGGAGAGCCGACCCGAGCGACCTGACACAGGAGACGAAGCCATGGGCCTGATGGACAACCTCAAGGGCAAGGCCGAGGAGCTCAAGGAGAAGGCCAGCCAGCTGGCCGGCCAGCACAACGAGAAGATCGACGAGATGGTGGACAAGGCCGGCGGCGCGATCGACAAGGCGACCAAGGGCAAGTACAGCGAGAAGATCGCGACCGGTACCGAGAAGACGAAGGGCGCGGTCGACGGCTTCGCCGGAAAGCCGGGCGAGCCCGGCGCCCACGGCGAGCCGGGGACCCCGGAGTCCTGAACCCGGAGTCCTGAACCCGGACGGGGCCGGGTGGTCCGCGCCACTGGCGCGGGCCACCCGGCCCCGCCGCGTGTCGGTGAAGCCGGCTCAGCGGGTCCGGCTCAGCTCCAGGAGGCCACGAAGTAGCCGACCCCGTACGGCGCGTCCTGGTGGCGCAGCCGCCCGGTCAGTCCGGCCCCGCGGCCGGCCCCGGCCAGCACCTGCCAGGGGGCCCGCCCCTCGGCGAGCAGTTCGGCGGCGAGCGCGGGATCGAGCGCGGCCAGCGCCTCGCAGTCCGCCGTCCCGAGCGCCCGGGCCAGCTCGGCGTCGTACCCCTCGGCCCGCTCGTCCAGGTAGCCGGGCGCTTTGACGGAGCGACAGGCGCTGCCGTCCCCGAGCACCAGCAGGGCGACCCGGTCGGCCAGCGAGGCCAGCCCCTGGCCCAGTCCCAGCAGCCGCTCGGCCGGCGCGTCGGCCGGCACCGCGCAGGCGTGCGTCGGCAGCGCCGCGCCCGCCTGGTCGAGCAGCCAGGCCCCCACGCTCAGCGCCGGGGTGAGTTCGGGCCCCTCGACCCCGCCGGAGGGCAGCCGGACCGCGAGTTCGACGCCGAACCGGTGGAAGGACCCGGCGCCGCCGTCCGTCCAGACCTCGCCGCGCGGGCCGCTGCCGACCAGCACCAGCAGGTCGGGGGCGGTCGCGAGCAGCTCGGCCACGGCCTCGGCGCAGGCCGCCCGCAGGCCGTCCAGCTCGGCGGCGGCGCCCGAGGCGACCTCGGGGACCAGCAGGGGCGGGCAGGGGCAGACGGCGGCGGCGACCAGCATGTGGATCACTCTAACCGGCCGCCCCGCCGGGCCGTGCTCAGTCCGTGCTGCAGCAGCCGCCGGCCGGCTCGGCCACCAGCAGCGGCGCGCCGATGGTCGGCAGGCCGAGCAGCACGCCGGCCGGCTTGGCGGCGGGCTTGGCCTGCCGCTTCTCCCAGGCGTCGCCCGCGCGGGTGCGGCGGACGGCCAGGGTGGGGCCCTCGGCGAGCAGGTGGTGCGGGGCGGCGTAGGTGATCTCGACGGTCACCACGTCGCCGGGACGCACCGGCTCGGCGGGCCGCGTGAAGTGCACCAGCCGGTTGTCGGGCGCCCGGCCCGAGAGCCGGTCGGTCCGGTCGTCCTTCTTGCCCTCGCCCTCGGCGACCAGGATCTCCAGGGTGCGGCCGACCTGCTTCTTGTTCTCCTCCCAGGAGATCTCCTCCTGGAGGGCGACCAGCCGCTCGTAGCGCTGCTGCACCACGGCCTTCGGGATCTGGTCGGGCATCTCGGCGGCCGGGGTGCCGGGCCGCTTGGAGTACTGGAAGGTGAAGGCGTTGGTGAAGCGGGCCTCGCGGACCACGTGCATGGTCTGCTCGAAGTCCTCCTCGGTCTCGCCGGGGAAGCCCACGATGATGTCGGTGGAGATCGCGGCGTCCGGCATCGCGGCGCGCACCTTCTCGATGATGCCGAGGAAGCGGTCCTGGCGGTACGAGCGCTTCATGGCGCGCAGCACGGTGTCCGAGCCGGACTGCAGCGGCATGTGCAGCTGGTGCATCACGTTCGGGGTCTGGGCCATCGCGATGATCACGTCGTCGGTGAAGTCGCGCGGGTGCGGGGAGGTGAAGCGGATCCGCTCCAGGCCCTCGATCTGCCCGGCGGCGCGCAGCAGCTTGGAGAAGGCCTCCCGGTCGCCCAGGTCGGAGCCGTAGGCGTTGACGTTCTGGCCGAGCAGGGTGACCTCGATGACGCCCTCGTCGACCAGCGCCTCGATCTCGGCGAGCACGTCGCCGGGACGGCGGTCCTCCTCCTTGCCGCGCAGGGCCGGGACGATGCAGAAGGTGCAGGTGTTGTTGCAGCCGACCGAGATCGCCACCCAGGCCGCGTACGCCGACTCGCGCCGGGTGGGCAGCGTGGAGGGGAAGGTCTCCAGCGACTCCAGGATCTCCACCTGGGCCTGCTGCTCGATCCGGGCCCGCTCCAGCAGGGCGGGCAGGTGGCCGATGTTGTGGGTGCCGAAGACCACGTCGACCCAGGGTGCGCGGCGCACGATGGTGTCGCGGTCCTTCTGGGCCAGGCAGCCGCCGACGGCGATCTGCATGTCCTTGTTCCGGGTCTTGGCCGGCGCGAGCTGGCCGAGATTGCCGTACAGCTTGTTATCGGCGTTCTCCCGCACCGCACAGGTGTTGAAGACCACCAGGTCGGGGTCCCCGACCTGCTCGGCCTTCACGTATCCGGCGTCCTCCAGCAGCCCGGAGAGCCGCTCGGAGTCGTGGACGTTCATCTGACAGCCGTACGTGACGACCTTGTAAGTTCTGCTGACCGCTACCTCGCTCACGCCACCAAGCGTACGGGCACCCGGCGGTACCCCCGTCCGTGGGACCGGCGCCGACGTGCGGGCCGGCCGCGCCACCCCCTGCCGCGGGCGGCCGGCGCCTGGCAGGATCCCCCCATGACCCCGACCCGCACCGCCCGACTGCTCGCCGTCGCCGGCAGCCGGCTCGGCCGGGCCCTGCTGGCCCTGCTGGTGGTGGCCGGCACCCTGGCCGGCTGGTGGCTGACCAGCGGCGGCACCGCCTCGTACCCCAAGGGCGTGGCCGGCTTCGCGACCGGCGTGCCGACCGGGGTGTACGACAAGTACGGGCAGTTCCTGCGCAGCTACGTCCGCGGCACGATGCCCGGCGTGGAGCTGCGGCTGGACGGCTCCGAGGGCTCGGTGGACAACCTGGAGCGGGTCGGCTCCGGCCGGGACGACTTCGCGATCGCCACCGCCGACGCGGTCGCCGACTACGCCGGCCCGGGCAAGGGGCAGCTGCGGGCCATCGCCCGGCTCTACGACGACTACCTGCAACTGGTGGTGCCGGCCGGCTCGCCGGTGCGCCGGGTGGCCGACCTCGGGGGGCTGCGGGTCGGCGTCGGCCAGCCCAAGTCGGGCGTCACGCTGGTCACCCACGAGCTGCTCAAGGCCGCCGGGATCGATCCGGACACCGGGATCCGGGCGGTCCCGGTCGGGGTGGCGGACGCCGCCGAGTTGCTGCGAACCGGACGGCTGGACGCCTTCTTCTGGTCCGGCGGGCTGCCCACCGGCGCCCTCACCGACCTCTCCGACCGGTTCCCGATCAAGATCGTGCCCCTGGGCGACATGGTCGACGCCCTGCACCAGGAGAGCGGCGGGGCCGGCGCCTACCGGGCCGCCGTGCTGCCCAGCGGCGCCTATCCGAGGATGCCCTCGACCAACACCCCGGTGCTCACCATGGCGGTGCCGAACCTGCTGGTCACCCGCGCGGACGTCGATCCGCGCCTGGTGGAGGGGCTGACCGCGGCGGTGATCGACAGCCGGGACACCATCGGCCTGCAGGTGCACGCGGCCCAGGTGGTGGACCTGCGCACCGCCGTCTACACCGACCCGCTGCCGCTGCACGAGGGCGCCCGCCGGTACTACCGCTCGGTCAAGCCCTGACGGTCCGCTGCCCGAAAGCGCCCCGCTACCGCTCCATCAGACCCTGACGGCCCATCAGTTCTTCGCCCGCGGCACCACCAGGATGACGGCGAGGCCGGTGGGCAGCACCGGGGCGAACTCCAGCGAGCCGCCGCCGGCCAGCAGCAGGGTGCGCGCGATGGAGAGGCCGAGACCCGAGCCGTCCACGTTCTGCTGGCGCGGACTGCGCCAGAACCGGTCGCCGACCCGGGCCAGCTCCTCCTCGGTCAGGCCCGGCCCGCCGTCCGCGACGGTGAGCCGGACCTCGTGCCGCTCCACCCGCACCGAGAGCGTCACCCGGCTGCCGGCCGGGCTGAACTTCAACGCGTTGTCGAGCACCGCGTCCAGCGCGCTGCCCAGGCCGATCGGGTCGGCCCAGCCGTGGGCCGGCGGCGGCGAGGCGCACTCCAGCGCGATCCCGCGCCGCTGGGCCAGCGGCCGCCAGGCGTCCAGCCGGGCCAGTGCCAGGCCGGTGAGGTCGACCGACTCGGGCTCGGGCCGGCTGCCCTCGGCGGTGGCCAGCCCCAGCAGGTCGTCCAGCACCCGGGCCAGCCGGGCGCCCTCCTCGCGGACGCTGGTGAGATCGCCCTCGTGCCGCTCCGGCAGCTCCAGGCCGAGCAGCTCGACCCGCAGCAGCAGCGCGGCGAGCGGGTTGCGCAGCTGGTGCGAGGCGTCCGCGACGAAGGCCCGCTGCTGGTCGAGGGCGAGCACCACGTGGTCCGCCATCTCGTTGAAGGAGGCGGCCAGCCGGCGCAGCTCGGGCGGTCCGCCGGCCGGCGCCACCCGGGCGTTCATCCGGCCGGTGGCGATGTCGTGGGTGGCCCGGTCCAGCGTGCGGACCGGGCGCAGCACCCATTCGGTCAGCCGCACCGAGAGCAGCACCGCGACGATCATGGCGATCACCTCGCCGCCGCCCAGCAGCAGCCACTGGTGCTCGATCCGGGCCCGCAGCGGGCCGGTCGGCGACTCGCTGACCACCAGCGCCACCACGTCGCCGTCGCGGACCACGGGTGAGGCGATGGTCAGCGTGCGGTCCGGGGTCCACGGCCAGACCTGCGGCGGGTTGTGGCTGCGGCGGCCGTCCTTGGCCTCCTGGACGGCCTGCCCGGCGAAACCGGCGGCGGGCAGGTGCCAGTCGTCGGGGGCGACGGCCAGCGCCTGGCCGTTGCTCAGGAAGAGGCCGATCCGGACCCCGTAGAGGTCCTGGTAGCGGGCCACCTCGGCGCGCAGCGCGCGCAGCTGCGCGGGGCCGGCCTGGGCGGGTTCGGCCGCCGACTCGGGGACCGCCGTGCCGAGGGCCGGCAGGCCGGTGGTGGGCAGCTCCTGGGCGAACCGGGCCGCGTCGTCGATCCGGTCGACCACCACCTGGGACTGCGCGGCCGCCGCCATCGCCCCGGCCAGCGGCACCCCGAGGGCCGCGAGCACGCCGGCCATCAGGGCGAGCAGCAGGCCGAGCAGACGGGTGCGCACGCCTCAGTCCGAGGCCGCCGGCGAGGGCGGCAGCAGCCGGTAGCCCACCCCGCGCACCGCCTCGACCAGGCCGGGCAGCGCGAGCTTGGTGCGCAGCGAGCCGATGTGCACCTCCAGGGTGCGGCCGTTGCCCTCCCAGCCGCTGTGCCAGACCTCGCTGAAGATCTGCTCGCGCCGGTAGACCACGCCCGGGCTCTGCGCGAGCAGCACCAGCAGGTCGAACTCCTTGCGGGTCAGCGGCACGTCCCGGTCGGCCACGCTGACCCGGCGGCGCTCGCGGTCGATCCGGATGCCCCAGGACTCCAGCGAGCCCGGGCCGCTCGGCGCGGGCGAACCGTCCGCGGCGGCGGCCGACGGCGGCTGGAAGCGCCGGGCCACCGCGTGGATCCGGGCCAGCAGCTCGCCCATGTCATAGGGCTTGGTGATGTAGTCGTCCGCGCCCAGGTTGAGGCCGTGGATCCGGGACCGGATGTCGGCCCGCGCGGTCACCATGATCACCGGGACCCCGCTGCCGGCCCGGATCCGGCTGCACACCTCGAAGCCGTCCCGGTCGGGCAGCCCGAGGTCGAGCAGCACCACCCGGTACGGGTCGGAGCTGTCCGGCACCAGCGCGTCCAGCGCCTCGTGCCCGCTGCGCGCGTGGCGCACCTGGAAGCCGTGCCGGCTCAGCACGGCGACCAGTGCCGCCGCGACCCGGTCATCGTCCTCGACGAGGAGCAGTCGCATTCCACACCTTTCCGTTCGCTGTCCGGCGCAGCCCTCCGCTGCCACGAAGCGGCCATCCTCCCCCACGCCGCCCGTCGCGGCCAGCCCCCGGCCGGGGGGCCGGGTGCGCGCGGAGCGTAGCCGTTTCGTGATCCTCAAGTTCTGCTCAGATCAGCTGACGGGGCCTCAGTCGCCGACCTAGGGTCGCCCCACCGGGGGCTGCGGGCTCCGCCGGCCCAGTCGGCCCCCGGTACCAGTGGACCTCGGGGGAGCCGCTCCCGCGCACCAGTGGGCCCCGGGGGGAGCCGCTCCTGCCCGGCCGCAGCGAGGAGCAGGGGCGCGATGACCGACAGCACCGAATCCACCGCGCTGGTCAGGCTGACCGGGGTGAACAAGTACTTCGGCGCCCTGCACGTCCTCCAGGATATCGACCTGACGATCACTCAGGGCGAGGTCGTGGTGCTGATCGGGCCCTCCGGCTCGGGCAAGTCGACGCTCTGCCGCACCATCAACCGGCTGGAGACGATCGACGCCGGCACCATCAGCGTCGACGGCCGGCCGCTGCCCGCCGAGGGGCGGGCGCTGGCCCGGCTGCGGGCCGAGGTCGGCATGGTCTTCCAGTCCTTCAACCTCTTCGCGCACAAGACCGTGCTGGAGAACGTGGTGCTGGGCCAGGTCAAGGTCCGCAAGGTGCCGCGGGCCGAGGCCGAGACCAAGGCCCGCGCCCTGCTGGAGCGGGTGGGGGTCGGCGCCCAGGCGGAGAAGTACCCGGCGCAGCTCTCCGGCGGCCAGCAGCAGCGGGTGGCGATCGCCCGCGCGCTGGCGATGGACCCCAAGGTGATGCTCTTCGACGAGCCCACCTCCGCGCTCGACCCCGAGATGATCAACGAGGTACTCGACGTCATGCGCGGCCTCGCGGCCGAGGGCATGACCATGGTCGTGGTCACCCACGAGATGGGCTTCGCCCGCTCCGCGGCCCACCGGGTGCTCTTCATGGCCGACGGCCGGATCGTCGAGCAGAACACCCCGGAGGCGTTCTTCACCGCCCCGCGCAGCGACCGCGCCAAGGACTTCCTCTCCAAGATCCTCCATCACTGATCCACGGTTACAGGAGATCCAACTCTTATGCGTATCCGCCGTACCGCCGCCACCACCCTGGCCGCCCTGGCCCTCGTCTCCGTCGCCGCCTGCGGCAAGAGCGGCTCGCCGGCCGCCGGCTCGGACAGCGCCACGACGGCCGGCTACACCGTCAGGACCGATGCCAAGCTGGACGGTTCGGCCACCGTCGCCGCCGCCAAGAAGCGCGGCAAACTGGTCATCGGCGCCAAGGCCGACCAGCCGTTCCTCGGCTTCGACGACCCGGTGGCGGGCACCCGCACCGGTTTCGACATCGAGATCGCCAAGATGGTCGCCGCCGACCTCGGCTTCTCGCCGAGCCAGATCGAGTGGAAGACCATCCCCTCGGCCAACCGGGAGACCGCCATCTCCGGCGGCGACGTGGACTACTACGTCGGCACCTACACCATCAACGACAAGCGCAAGGCCCAGGTCGGGTTCGCCGGCCCGTACTACATCGCCGGCCAGGACCTGCTGGTGCAGAAGGGCAACACCGACATCACCGGTGCGGAGTCCACCAAGGACCGCAACGTCTGCTCGGCCACCGGCTCCACCTCGATCGACCGGATCAAGACGTTCGGCGCCAAGGTCACCGCCTACGACACCTACTCGACCTGTGTGGAGAAGCTGCTCTCCAAGGACGTGGACGCGGTCACCACCGACGACGCGATCCTGATGGGCTACGCGGCCAAGAACGCGGACCAGCTCAAGGTGGTCGGCAAGCCGTTCTCCACCGAGAAGTACGGCATCGGCCTGAACAAGGACGACACCGTGCTGCGCGGCGCGATCGACGACGCGATCGCGGCGCACGAGGCGAACGGCGACTGGAAGAAGGCCTTCGACGCCACCCTCGCCAAGTCCGGCTCGACGGCCCCGCAGGTCCCCGCCCTCGAGCGCTACTAGACCCCGGACGACTAAGGAGAGGCCGCTGGCATGGGCATACTGTTCGAGGACGGCAACCTCGCCCTGTTCCGGGACGGATTCCTGAGGACGGTCGAGCTCAGCGCGGTCAGCGCCGTGCTCGCCCTGCTCCTCGGCACCCTGCTGGCGGCCTGCCGGGTCTCCCCGGTGCCGGTGCTGCGGGTCTTCGGCACCGTGTGGGTCAACACCTTCCGCAACACTCCGCTGACCCTGCTCTTCTTCGCGGTGACCTTCAGCCTGCCCCGGCTCGACGTCCACCTCTCCGGTTTCGTCAGCGCGGTCCTGGCGCTCGGCTGCTACACCGCGAGCTTCGTCTGCGAGGTGCTGCGCGCCGGGATCAACACCGTCCCGCTCGGCCAGGCCGAGGCGGCCCGCAGCCTGGGTATGACGTTCGGTCAGACGCTGACCCAGATCGTCCTGCCGCAGGCCGCCCGGACCATACTCGGGCCGATGAGCAGCGTCTTCATCGCGCTGCCCCGCAACTCCGCGATCGCCGGCGCCTTCAACGTCGCCGAGCTGTACAGCGTGCAGCAGACACTGTCCGACAAGGGGTACGCCATCGTCGCCATCTTCTTCTGGGTCGCGCTCGCCTACCTGTGCATCAGCGCGACCGTCGGGCTGGGCTTCCGGCAGCTCGACCGCCGGCTGGCGGTGGCCCGGTGAACGGGCGGGCGAGCGTCCTCTACGAGGCCCCGGGTCCGCGCACCCGGGTCCGCTACCGGCTCTTCGGCGGCCTCTCGCTGCTCGCCATCGCCGGACTGCTCTGGTACGTCTACGACCGGCTGGCCGCGCACGGCCAGTTCAACGCCGAGATGTGGGCGCCGTTCCAGTACACGACGGTCCAGCAGCGGATCCTGGACGGCGTGCGGGACACCCTGACCGCCTTCGGGCTGGCGGCCGGCTTCTCGCTGCTGCTCGGCGCGCTGCTGGCGGCCGGCCGGCTCTCCGACCACCGGCCGGTGCGCGCGGTGGCCACCGCGGTGATCGAGTTCTTCCGGGCGATGCCCCTGCTGATCATGATCTTCGCGCTCTACCACCTCTTCTTCGGCTCCCAGCCGCTCTGGGCCCTGGTGCTGGGGCTGACGCTCTACAACGGCGCGGTGCAGGCCGAGATCATCCGCAGCGGCGTGGGCGCGGTGCCGCGCGGCCAGCGGGAGGCCGCCTTCGCGCTGGGGCTGCGCAAGAGCCAGGTGATGGCCGCCATCCTGGTACCGCAAGCCGTTCGGTCGATGCTGCCGGCGATCATCGGCCAACTGGTCGTCACCCTCAAGGACACCTCGCTCGGCTTCCTGATCACCTACACCGAACTGCTCTACATCGGGAAGCTGATCGCCGGCAACACCAGTACCCCGTACGGTTACCCCTACATCCCGGTGGTGCTGGTGATCGCGCCGATCTACATCCTGCTCTGCCTGGCGCTGACCGCGCTCGCCAAGTGGATCGAGTCGCGCGGGCGCCGCGGCGCGAACCGGCGCACACCGGCCCCTGCTTGACGGACACCCAGGTGATCTGTTGCATTGCTCTTCGTGACACCACCCGGGACCTCCCGCGCTCCAGCTGACACGGAACCCCCTTCGGCCTGCCCGAACGTCCGTCCCGCCGCCAGTGCGGGGAGGCGGTCATGGACCCGGTGATCGTGGTCGGGGCCGGACCGGTGGGCCTGGCCATGGCCCTGGCCCTGGCCCGGCACGAGGTTCCGAGCATCGTGCTGGACGAGGGCGGCGGGGTCTGCCCCGAGGGTCCGCGCAGCGCCGTGCTCGGCGCCGAGAGCACCGCCTTCCTGGAACGGCTCGGGTACGTCCGGGCCGCCTCGGACGCCGCCCGCTGGGAACAGCTCAGCGTCTGGCGGCGGCGGGCGGAGGTGCTGCGGCTCGATCTGACGGACCATCCGGTCCTGCACCTGCCGCAGCACCGGCTGCAGCGCGGGCTGCGCGACGCCGTCACCGCCACCCCGCTGATCCAGCTGGTGCCGCTCTCCCGGGTGGCGGAGATCAACCAGGACCAGGACGGGGTCAGCGTGCGCAGCACGCACCCGCACGACGGCACCGACACCTGGTGGCGGGCCAGCCACCTGGTCGGCTGCGACGGCGCCCGCTCCACCGTGCGCAAACTGCTGAAGATCCGCTTCCCCGGCCGGCCGGCGGTGGACCGGAACGCCATCGCGACCGTGCGGGTGGACCTGCCGTTCCCGGGCGAGGCCCGGCTGCACCGCGAACCGCCGTGGCGCGGCGACCGCGAGGTCTCCGCCCGGCCACTGCCCGACGGCCTGTGGCGGCTGGACTGGCGGCTGCCCCCCGGCAGGCCCGCGCCCACCGAACCGGTGGACCCGCACGCCACCTGGCCCGGCATCGTCACCGGGGACACCCTGCTCACCCGGGTGAAATCCACCCTGACCGGCTGGTGCGGGGAGCTGCCCCGCTACGACCTGCTCGCCGCCGCCGACCACACCGCCCAGCAGCGCCTGGCCGCCCGCTTCCGCAGCGGCCGCTGCTTCCTGGCCGGCGACGCCGCCCACCTGCACGGCGCGCTCGGCATGCAGAACCTCGCCGACGGCCTGCGGGACGCCGACAACCTGGCCTGGCGACTGGCCGTCGCCTGGCACCTGCACGCGGGCGGCCCGCAGCCCGGCGGCTCACTGCTGGACGGCTACGAACTGGAGCGCCGCGGCGCGGTCGGCGCCCGGCTGCGCGCGGTGGACCAGACGATGCCGCTGCTGCGCCCGCTGCGCGGCTGGCAGCACACCCGCCGCTCGCTGCTGACCGGCTCCTTCCGCAAGCACGCACCGCTGCTGGCGGACGGGCTGCTCGGCACCGGACGGTTCGGCGGCGCGCCCGCCTATCCGGCCGCGCCCTCCGGGGTCCCGGGGGCCGGCGGCGCGCTGCCGGTGCAGCGCGGGGCCACCCGCGGCACCACGCTGACCGAGAACCTGCCGGCCGTCGCACCCGGCGTCCTGGTCCCCGACCTGCCGGTGCTCACCACGGAGGGGGCGCCGGACCAGCTGTACGCGCGGCTCGGCACCACCTTCCTGCTGCTGCTGGTCGCCCCCGGCACGGCCGTCTGGTCCTCGGAGCACTGGATGAGCGCCGGGCTGATGCCCCGGCTGGCCGAGGTGGCGGCGGCGCTGCCGGTGCCGGCCGAGGTGCTGGTGACCGAGCGGTACCCGGGCGCCGGCGCGCACACCGTGCTGCTGGTCCGGCCGGACGGGCACCTGGTCGGGATCACCCAGGGCTGCCGGGCCGAGGACCTGCAGGCCCTGGCCGACCGCGCCCGCGGCGGGCCGGCCTCACTGACCGGCGCGGAGACCTCGGCCTGACGACGCCTCAACAGTGGCCGCAGCCGCCGGGCCGACGAAGGCCGCCCCGCGGCTGCGGGCACTGGGCAAACGAAAACCTCTGGGCTGACGACGACTACCCGAGTCGACGAAGGCCGCCCGGCGACTGAGACCGCTGGGCGGACAAAAGCCCCCCCGCGACTGAAACCCCCGGCCGACGAAAGCCGCCCGTCAGCCGAGGCCGCCCGGCTGACGACGGCTACCGGACCGACGAGGCCGCCGGACTGACGCCCCGTCAGTCCGGCGGCGGGGCCCCGACCGACCAGTCCTCCAACTCCTCGGCCGACTCGCCCTGCTCGTCCAGCACCTCGCGCACCACGCGGAAGGCGAGCCCCTGCGAGTAGCCGCGCCGCGCCAGCACGCCGACCAGCCGCCGCATCCGGGCCTGTCGCTCCAGGCCGGCGGTGGAGCGGAGTTTGCGCTCCACCAGGACCCGCGCGGTGACGGCCTCCTCGTCGGGGTCGAGCTGGGCGACCGCCTCCTCGACCAGCGGGCCGCTGACCCCGCGGGTGCGCAGCTCCTGGGCGAGCGCCCGGCGGGCCAGTCCGCGCCCGGCGTGCCGGGACTCCACCCAGGCGGCGGCGAAGGCCGCGTCGTCGATCAGCCCGACCTCCTCGAAGCGGGAGAGCACCTGCTCGGCCACCTCCTCGGGGATCTCGCGCTTGCGCAGCGCGTCCGCGAGCTGTTTGCGGGTCTTGGCCGTCCCGGTGAGCAGGCGCAGGCAGATGTCCCGGGCCCGGGCGGCCGGGTCGGCCTCGGGCTCGGACGGCGGACCGCCGGACTCGCGCGCCGCACGGCCGGCCGCGTCACCGCGCCCGCCGCGGCGCCCGCGCCGCTCCCCGCGGCCGCGTGGCCGCTCCCCCCGCTCCGGATCATCGTCCTGCGGGCCCGGCCCGGCCGGCTCCTCGGCCCGCGGACCGCCCTCCGCGCCCCAGCCGCCGCTGCGCCGCTTCGACGACCGGCGGGTGGCCTCGCCGGAGAACGGCACGGCGGCCGGGTCGGGGGCGAGATCGAAACTCTCGCCCCCGACTCCGCTGGCGCACCAGTCCCGTGGGCCCCACTCCTGCGACCCCTCCCCCGAGGGCTCCGGCTCACTCCTCATCAGCTGCTCAGGCCTTGGCCGCGGCCGCCGCCTTCTTCGCGGGCGTCTTGGCCGCCGTGGCGGTGATCGGCTTGACCGCACCGTCCGCCTCGGCCGCCGGCGCCGGCACCGCGGCGCCCTCGGCCGGGGCGTCCGGGTCGGGGATGATGCCGAGCTTGATCTTGATCTTCTTCTCGATCTCCTCGGCGAGGGCCGGGTTGTCCCGCAGGAAGTTGCGGGCGTTCTCCTTGCCCTGGCCCAGCTGGTCGCCCTCGTAGGTGTACCAGGCGCCGGCCTTGCGGACGAAGCCGTGCTCGACACCCATGTCGATCAGGCCGCCCTCCCAGCTGATGCCGTGGCCGTAGAGGATGTCGAACTCGGCCTGCTTGAAGGGCGCCGCGACCTTGTTCTTGACGACCTTGACCCGGGTGCGGTTGCCGACCGCCTCGGTGCCGTCCTTCAGGGTCTCGATCCGGCGGATGTCGAGCCGCACCGAGGCGTAGAACTTCAGCGCCCGGCCACCGGTGGTGGTCTCCGGCGAGCCGAACATCACACCGATCTTCTCGCGCAGCTGGTTGATGAAGATCGCGGTGGTGTTCGACTGGTTCAGCGCACCGGCGATCTTCCGCAGCGCCTGGCTCATCAGGCGGGCCTGCAGACCCACGTGCGAGTCGCCCATCTCGCCCTCGATCTCGGCGCGCGGCACCAGGGCGGCCACCGAGTCGATGATGATCAGGTCGACCGCGCCGGAGCGGATCAGCATGTCCGTGATCTCCAGCGCCTGCTCCCCGGTGTCCGGCTGGGAGACCAGCAGGGCGTCGGTGTCGACGCCGAGCTTGCGGGCGTACTCCGGGTCGAGCGCGTGCTCGGCGTCCACGAAGGCGACCGTGCCGCCGAGCTTCTGGGCCTGGGCCGCCACGTGCAGGGTCAGTGTCGTCTTGCCGGAGGACTCCGGGCCGTAGATCTCGACCACCCGGCCGCGCGGGAGCCCGCCGACGCCGAGGGCCACGTCCAGCGCGGTGGACCCGGTGGGGATCACATCGATCGGGGCACGGGACTGATCGCCAAGGCGCATCACCGAGCCCTTGCCGAACTGCCGCTCAATCTGGGCGAGTGCGTTCTCAAGCGCCTTCTCGCGATCCGTACCTGCCATGGCTTCCACCCTCGGGTTCTGTGCTGTGCGCTTCATCGTCCTCGACGCTAGCGCGTCCCAGTGACAATCGGCTCCGGACGGGCTCAGCCTGTGGAAAACTCGCCGGGAATTCAGTATAGGGAACACCAGTTCGATTTACGGGGCAAACCGCAGGCCGGACCGCAGGGCACCCGTCGGGTGAACCGCAGCGATCGGGTCGCGCTCAGTGCAGCAGGGCCGGCACGCCCATCACCTGGCAGACCACCCGCCAGACGTCCTTGGCCTCCCAGCCCGCGTCCAGCGCCTGGAGCACCGTCCGGCCGCCCAGCTCGGACATCACGTGGTCGCCCGCGAAGGACCGCGCGTACACCGCGCCGAAGTGCTCGTCCATCCGTCGCCAGAACTCGGTCAGCCTCATACCGCCAATTATCCCCGCCGCCGCCGGACGCCCTGGCACCACCGGCCGCTCCGGCACCGGCGGCCGGCCCGCTCAGTGCGGCAGCGCCACGATCCCGGCGCCGTACAGCCGGTTCTCCCGGCAGAGGCCCGGACCGACCGGGCAGTTGGCCTGCGCCTGGGCCAGCAGCAGGGCGCGCAGCCGGTCCGGCCCCCAGCCCGGGTGGCCGGCGGCCGCCACCGCAATGGCACCGGTGACGTGCGCCGCGCTCATCGAGGTGCCCGCCAGCGCCGCGTACCGGCCGCCCGGCCAGTCCGAGACGATCGCCTCGCGCACCCCGCCGTCCGGATCGCCGCCGGGGGCGGCCAGCGTGATCCGGCCGTCGCCGACGTTGGAGTAGCTCGCGATGGCGCCGTTGCGGGTCACCGCGCTGACCGTGACCACCCCGGGCAGCTCGCCGGGCAGCCGCAGGCACTCGGTGCCCAGCCGGCGGTCCTGCGCGGCGCCGGTGAGCCGGTCGTTGGGGCTGCGCTGGTCGGTCCGCGGCTGGCCGAGGTCCTGCCCGTCGTTGCCGGCCGAGGCCACCACCAGGGCGCCGTGGTGCTGCGCGTAGGCCACCGCGCGGCCGACCGCCAGGATGATCGCGCCCTGGTCGGCGTCCTCGGGGCAGTTGTACTTCCACGGGTCGGCGAAGTAGCTGTCGTTGACCGCGACGGCCCCGTGGTCGGCAGCCCAGAGCAGGCCGCAGACGATGTTCTCCGGGTAGTACTGGCCGAGCGGCCCCAGCAGCCGGACGGCCGCGATCCGCACCCCGGGCGCCACCCCGGTCACCCCGCGACCGTCCCGGGCGGCGCCGATGATGCCGGCGACGTGCGTGCCGTGGCCGCTCTCGGTGACGCCGTCGTCCGGCCGCCAGGCGCCGAACCGGGCGTCGGGGCGGCCGTCCGCGCAGGAGACCGAGTCGCCGGGGCTGACCGCCTCCCGCAGGTCCGGGTGGGTGTCGTCGACACCGGAGTCCAGCACCGCGACCAGCACCCGGTGCAGCGCGGCCTCGGCCGGCCCGGGGCCCGCCGCGGCGGGGGCGCCGAGCAGGGTGACGGCGGACTGCGCGGGGACCGGCACGCCCATCATGGCGAGGTTCCAGGCACCGCTCTCCGCCGGATCGGGCACCGTCGGGGTGCTGTCGGTCTCGCCGGAGTCGGCCGCCGGACGGTGCGGGCCGCCCGCTCCCGGCGCCGCTCCGGCCGCCGGCGGGTGAACCGCGCCGGATGCCGAGGAGTGGAAGTCGCCGGCCCCGCTGAGCGCCCCGGGCGGGCCCGGGACGGCCGCCGTCCGGGAGGCGCCGACGGCGACGATGCCGGGCCGGCCGCGCAGCCGGGCCGCGAAACCGCCGTCGGCCGCGTAGGCGAGCACGACGCCGATCTGCGGATAGCCCTGCACCACCCGGCCGCCGGCCGTGCGCACCTGCTCCTCGGCCGAGGCGGTTCCCTGGGCGTCCAGCCGGTCGGCCAGCACCAGGTAGCTGAGGTAGGCGCGGCCCGGCCCGGCGACGTACGGCAGGGCGCCGCCGAGCAGCAGTGCGACCGCGAGTATGGCCAGCGAGCTGCGCAGCAGCAGGGAGCGGTGTCGACCGCGAGGGCGGGCGGCCGCAGGCACCTGCGCCATGGCGCGTTCTCCGCTCGTCGGCGATATGAATCATCACCATATGAGCGAAATGTCTGGTTTGACCATTTTTAAGGAGGTTGCTCGTCGGCCATCCGGAGGCAGTCCGGCGGCCCGGTCCCACCACCTCCTGTCAGTGCCACCGGGCACCATGGGGGCATGGTGGACCAGCAGCTTCCCTCCGATCCCCTGGCCGGCTTCGCCCCCGCCACCAGGGCCTGGTTCGAGGCCGCCTTCGACGCGCCGACCAGCGCCCAGACCGGCGCCTGGGCCGCCATCCGGCAGCGTGCCGACGTCCTGGTGGTCGCCCCCACCGGCTCCGGCAAGACGCTCGCCGCCTTCCTCTCCGCCCTGGACCACCTGAGCAGCACCCCGCCGCCCGCCGACCCGCGCCGCCGCTGCCGGGTGCTCTACATCTCGCCGCTGAAAGCCCTCGCGGTCGACGTCGAGCGCAACCTGCGCGCTCCGCTGACCGGGCTGCGCCAGGCCGCCGTACGGCTCGGCCTGCCCGAGCCCGAGGTGCAGGTGGGCATCCGCTCCGGCGACACCCCCGCCGCCGACCGCCGCCGCTTCCAGAGCCACCCGCCGGACATCCTGATCACCACCCCCGAGTCGCTCTTCCTGCTGCTCACCTCCGCCTCCCGGGAGGCGCTGCGCGGCATCGACACGGTGATCCTGGACGAGGTGCACGCGGTGGCCGGCACCAAGCGCGGCGCCCACCTGGCGCTCAGCCTGGAGCGGCTGGACGAGCTGCTGGAGCGGCCGGCCCGCCGGATCGGCCTGAGCGCCACCGTCCGGCCGGTCGAGGAGGTGGCCCGGTTCCTCAGCCCGCGCCGGGGCGCGACCATCGTCCAGCCGCCCTCCACCAAGCGCTTCGACCTCTCGGTGGTCGTCCCGGTCGCCGACCTGGCCGAGCTCTCTCCCGCCCCGGCGGCCGACGATCCGGCGAAGAACGCCTCGATCTGGCCGCACGTGGAGGAGCGGATCGTCGACCTGGTCCAGGCGCACCGCTCGACCATCGTCTTCGTCAACTCCCGCCGGCTGGCCGAGCGGCTCTGCAACCGGCTGAACGAGATCGCCCTGGAGCGGGCCGCCGGCGCGCCCGATGCGGACGGCTCCGCCACCGCGCTGCCCGAACACCACGCCCCCGCCCAGCTGATGGCCCAGTCCGGGGTCGCCAAGGGCGCGCCGCCGGTGCTGGCCCGGGCCCACCACGGCTCGGTCTCCAAGGAGCAGCGCGCCCTGGTGGAGGAGGAGCTCAAGGCCGGCCGGCTGCCCGCCGTGGTGGCTACCTCCAGCCTGGAGCTGGGCATTGACATGGGCGCCGTCGACCTGGTGATCCAGGTCGAGTCACCGCCCTCGGTGGCCTCCGGCCTGCAGCGGGTCGGCCGGGCCGGCCACCAGGTCGGCGCGGTCTCCACCGGCGTGGTCTTCCCCAAGTTCCGGGCCGACCTGGTGCAGTCCGCGGTGGTCACCGAGCGGATGCGGTCCGGGCAGATCGAGGCCCTGCGGGTCCCGCGCAACCCGCTGGACGTGCTGGCCCAGCAGTTGGTGGCGATCACCGCACTGGACAGCTGGGACGTGGACGAGCTGCTCGCCCTGGTCCGCCGGGCCGCGCCCTTCGCCGCGCTGCCGCAGTCCGCCTTCGACTCGGTGCTGGACATGCTGGCCGGCCGCTACCCCTCGGACGCCTTCGCCGAGCTGCGCCCGCGCCTGGTCTGGGACCGCGTCGCCGGCACCGTCACCGGCCGCCCCGGCGCCCAGCGGCTCGCCGTCACCTCGGGCGGCACCATCCCCGACCGCGGCCTCTTCGGCGTCTTCATCGTCGGCTCAGACTCCGAGACGACAGCCGGCAAGAAGGGTGGTGGTGGGCGACGAGAAGGGCAGCGCGAAGCTCCCAAGAAGGGTGGTGGTGGGCGGCGCGAGGGGCAGCGCGAAGCTCCCAAGAAGGGTGGTGGTGGGCGACGGGTGGGCGAACTGGATGAGGAGATGGTCTACGAGTCCCGGGTCGGCGACGTCTTCACCCTAGGCACCAGCTCCTGGCGGATCCAGGAGATCACCCACGACAAGGTGATGGTCACCCCCGCGCCCGGCGTGCCCGGCCGGCTCCCGTTCTGGAAGGGCGACTCGCTCGGCCGCCCGCTCGAACTCGGCCGGGCGCTCGGCGCCTTCGTCCGCGAGCTGGGCGGCCTGCCCGAGCCCGCGGCCAGGGCCCGGCTGCTCGCCGCCGGCCTGGACGACTGGGCGGCCGGCAACCTGCTCGGCTACCTGGCCGAGCAGCGCCAGGCCACCGGCCACCTGCCCGACGACCGGACGATCGTGGTCGAACGCTTCCGCGACGAGCTGGGCGACTGGCGGATCGTCATCCACTCCCCCTTCGGCGCCCAGGTGCACGCCCCCTGGGCACTGGCGCTCGGCGCCCGGCTGCGCGAACGGCACGGCCTGGACCCGCAGGTGATGCACGGCGACGACGGCATCGTGCTCCGCCTCCCGGACGTCGACCTGCTCGACTTCCCGTTGCCCGACACTCCCGGCGCCCCTGACGCCCCGTCGGTCGACGAGGCTCCGGTCGGCGCCGACGCCGCGCTCTTCGACCCCACCGAGATCGAACAGCTGGTCACCGACCAGGTGGGCGGCTCGGCCCTGTTCGCCTCCCGGTTCCGCGAGTGCGCGGGGCGCGCCCTGCTGCTGCCCCGGCGCAGCCCCGGGCGCCGCACCCCGCTCTGGCAGCAGCGCCAGCGCGCCTCCCAGCTGCTGGAGGTGGCGAGCGAGTTCGGCTCCTTCCCGATCGTGCTGGAGGCCGTCCGGGAGTGCCTGCAGGACGTCTTCGACGTCCCCGGCCTGGTCGAGTTGATGCGCGACCTGGAGTCGCGCGCCGTGCGGCTGGTCGAGGTCACCACCCCCGAGCCCTCCCCCTTCGCCCGCTCGCTGCTCTTCGGCTACGTCGCCCAGTTCCTCTACGAGGGCGACTCCCCGCTCGCCGAGCGCCGGGCCGCGGCCCTCGCGCTGGACTCCCGGCTGCTGGCCGAACTGCTCGGCCAGGCCGAGCTGCGCGAGCTGATCGACCCGGCGGTGCTGGCCGAGCTGGAGGCCGAGCTCCAGCGGCTCACCCCCGAGCGCCGGATCAAGGACGTCGAGGGCGTCGCCGACGCGCTGCGCCTGCTCGGCCCGCTCAGCGCCGCGGAGCTGGCGGTCCGCGGCGCCGAGCCCGACTGGCCGGCCGCGCTGCGGGACACCCGCCGGGCCATCCAGGTCAAGATCGCCGGCGAACCGCGCTGGGCCGCCATCGAGGACGCCGGGCGGCTCGCCGACGCGCTCGGCACCCCGCTGCCGGTCGGCGTCCCGGAGGCCTTCACCGAGCCGGTCAAGGACCCGCTCGGCGACCTGCTGGCCCGCTACGCCCGCACCCACGGCCCGTTCACCGCCCAGCTGGCCGCCTCCCGCTTCGGCCTGGGCACCGCCGTGGTGGCCGGCACCCTGCACCGGCTGACCGCCGCCGGGCGCCTGGTGGCGGGCGAGTTCCGCCCGATCGAGGCGGGCGGAGGCGGTGAGGCCGAGTGGTGCGACGCCGAGGTGCTGCGCCGGCTGCGCCGCCGCTCGCTGGCCGCCCTGCGCCAGGAGGTGGAGGCCGTGCCGCCGCGCGCCCTGGCCGCCTTCCTGCCGCAGTGGCAGCACCTGAGCGGCCACCAGCTGCGCGGCCCGGACGGCCTGCTGCGGGTGGTCGAGCAGCTCCAGGGCGCCGCGCTGCCCGCCTCCGCGCTGGAGAAGCTGGTGCTGCCCGCCCGCCTGACGGACTATCAGCCGGCCATGCTGGACGAGCTGATGGCGGCCGGCGAGCTCGGCTGGTCCGGCGCCGGGGCGCTGGCCGGCAAGGACGGCTGGGTCAGCCTGCACCTGGCCGACACCGCCCACCTGCTGCGCCCCGAGCCCGTCCCGCTCACCCGCACCCCGCTCCACCAGACCCTGCTGGACGCCCTGGAGGGCGGCTACGGCCTCTTCTTCCGCCAGCTGCGCGAGCGCGTCCCGGACGTCCCCGAGCCCGAGGTCGTCACCGCCCTGTGGGACCTCACCTGGGCCGGGTACGTCAGCAACGACACCCTGGCCCCGCTGCGCGCCCTGCTCGGCTCCGGCCGCACCGCCGGCGCCACCGCCCACCGCGCGCCCCGCGCCGTCCCGCGCGGCCGCTACGGCGCGCTTGGCCGCACCGCCACCCGGACGAGTGACCCGACGGTGGCCGGCCGCTGGTCGCTGCTGGCCGAGCCCGCCGCGGATCCCACCGTCCGGGCCGCCGCCCAGGCCCAGGTGCTGCTGGACCGGCACGGCGTGCTGACCCGCGGCACCGTGCAGGCCGAGCGGATCCCGGGCGGCTTCGCCGGTGTCTACCGGGTGCTCGCGGCCTTCGAGGAGCGCGGCCGGGCCCGTCGCGGCTACCTGGTGGAGGGGCTGGGGGGCGCCCAGTTCGCCCTGGACGGCGCGGTCGACCGGCTGCGCTCGGTGGCCGGGCGGCTGGAGCGGGCCGCCCCGGCCGACTGGCCCGGCAGCGGCCGGGGCGAGGCCCGCGAGCCCGAGGCCCAGGTGCTCGCCGCCGCCGACCC